>Ga0068876_10000216_pt1 | contig 45683 bp, 34 predicted proteins | sample NOAtaG_6_FD_66442 | JGI IMG/M metagenome (GOLD analysis project Ga0068876, IMG submission 66442) | Freshwater lake microbial communities from Lake Erie, under a cyanobacterial bloom - NOAA_Erie_Diel5S_2200h metaG | ecosystem: Environmental > Aquatic > Freshwater > Lake | place: USA: Ohio, Lake...
TCTTTGGGGGTCAACAGTTCGCCGATTTTACGCGACAACTCGTCCTCGGTGAACTCTTCATAGATTGTTTTCACGGCGTTCCGTGTGTGCAAAAGGTCGTTTTCTTTAAGCGCCACACACTCCCGGTAAACTTGGCGGATGATTCCATGCATTCCGCGCTCATTCAACAGGGCCACTGCTGCCTCAAATGCCACGAACCGCCCGATTTGGCTCATGTCGATGCCATAACAGTCAGGAAAACGAATTTGCGGTGCGCTACTGACGATGACGATCTTTTTGGGCTGAAGCCTGCTCAATATTTTGAGGATGCTTTGTTTGAGGGTGGTACCCCTGACGATGGAGTCATCGATACAAACCAGGTTGTCGACCCCTTTCCGGATGGTGCCCTGGGTAATGTCGTAAACGTGGGCCACCAAATCGTCTCGGGCATCGTCTTGGGTGATGAATGTCCGCAGTTTGGCATCTTTCAGCACGGCCTTTTCCACCCTGGGTCGTTCATTCAGGATTTCCACGAGCTGCGCATCGGTTGCTTTCCCGTTCAGCTCCCTGATCCTTCGAATTTTATCGTTGATCATGTGGGTCTCGACCCCTTTGATCATGCCCCAAAAGGCCATTTCAGCCGTGTTGGGGATGTAACTGAACACCGTGTTCTGAAGGTCGTGGTTGATGGATTCCAATATTTTGGGTACCAACATATCGCCCAATGCTAGCCTTTCACGGTAGATTTCAGGATCGTTTCCTCTTGAGAAATAAATCCGTTCGAAGGAGCAACTTTTGAGTTCGGATTGCTCGGTGAAGGCCTTAACTGCAACATCCCCCAAGGGGTCCACTATCAAAACATGGGCCCGGGGAAGTTCTTTGATTTGTTCGAATGGAACGTTGAACACCGTGGCGATTGCGGTCCGCTCGGATGCGACAACCAGCACCTCGTCGTTTTGGAAATAATAGCAGGGACGAATCCCATTCGGGTCCCGGGCTACAAAAGCATATCCGGAACCAACGAGTCCGCCCATGGCATATCCGCCGTCCCATCTTGTCGCCGCCCTGCTGATGACACGGCGCAAATCCAAGCCACAAGATGCTTCTTGGGTTGCCTGTGCGTTTGATTTGCCCGATTCAAGGTGTTTGCTGCGTATTCCCTCGAACTCCTCTACCAAAAAATGTCCTATCCGCTCCAAAACCGTTTCTGTGTCTGAGACATGTCGTGGATGCATGCCAAGCTCTACCAAGCGGTCAAACAATTGGCCCACGTTGGTGAGGTTGAAATTTCCAGCCACCGCGAGGGTACGTGCCCTCCAATTGGAAGCCCTCAGGACGGGATGGCAAGCATCAATGGTATTGTCGCCGTGTGTACCGTAGCGCAAATGGGCCAACATCAGTTCTCCGGCGTGGGAAAAGTGCTCGTAAAGTTTTTCGTGGTCTTGCTCAATACCAGGATGTGTGCGCTCCAACTGGGTCAACTCCTCGCGGATTTCGGCAAAAAGACCAGCAAGGGGGGAGGGCTTGTTGTTTCGCAGGCGGGCAATGAATGGTTTACCTTCTGAAACTTTCAATTTGACCGTGGCGATGCCCGCTCCATCTTGCCCCCGGTTGTGTTGTTTTTCCATCAGGAGGTACATGCGGTTGAGTCCCCAAAGGGCCGTGCCGTATTTGTCCTGATAGTGTTTCAGGGGTTTAAGCAGGCGGACCAAACCAATTCCGCACTCGTGTAAGATTTTTTCAGACAATGCGGTGCTCCTCAGAAAGCCAAATCAAAGGCCAAATTTAGGTTTTATTCGGCCACGAAGCGCAAGAATCTTTGCACTTTCAGGCATTTTTTCGAGGGCGGACAGGAAAGAAAAAGCGCATATTTTTTCAGAAAAATATCTTTGTGCATTTGTTATCCACAACCTTTTTGTTACTTTTGCATCCCCTTCGCGGGACAATATTGAATTAAGACGATGAAAAGGACGTTTCAACCACACAAGCGCAAGCGCCGCAACAAGCATGGCTTCCGTGAGCGCATGGCAGATAAGGACGGACGCAAAGTGTTGGCAGCCCGCCGCCGTAAGGGTCGTTATAAGTTGACCGTGAGTGACGAGCCACGCCACAAGCGCTGATTCGGTCGACCCTTCTGACACAAGCCATTCCGAAGTGGACGGAAAATTCCGTTACACGCTGAAAAAAAGTGAAAAGCTGTGCTCAAAGCGCAGCTTTGATCTTTTATTTAGGTCCAAAAAGTCCATTTACTCGGGCTGTATCCAGTTCATTTTTTCATTGGAATTGCCTGAGCCTGATGGAAGCGCTCGGCTTCAAGTCGCATTCACCGCCCCCAAAAGTGCCTTCAAACGCGCCGTGGACAGGAACCTCGTCAAACGTCGCATGCGCGAGGCTTATCGCCTCCACAAACATGAATTCTTGTCCGCCCTGGAGCAGCAAAACAAATTTGCAGCCTGCGTGATCAAGTACAATGCGCGGGAAATTCGTACTTTTAAAATCATTGAGCACGACATGGTGCTTGGTCTGGACCGGTTGAAAAAACGTTTGTGAAGCTGCTCTCTTACCCATTTATCGGTTTGGTTCGACTTTATCAAGTCGCACTTTCGCCGTTGTTGCCGGCCTCATGTCGCTACACGCCAACCTGCTCCTCTTATGCCATCCACGCCCTCCAAAAACATGGACCTTTGAGGGGCACCTATTTGGCCGCCCTACGAATCATGCGCTGTGGACCTTGGGGTGGTCATGGCCATGACCCTGTGCCGTGATTTTGAATTGAAAACCGACCTTAAGCCATTTGCGTATCCAACACAATCAACAAAGCTGAGAAAATAACCCGAACATGTTTCCGAAGCCATTTTACCGCCGCATCGCATTGATTTCGATTCCTTTGTTGGCAGCCATGCTGACCTTGGGTTTTTGGACTGCCCCTCCATCCGGAGACTATTTCGAAATATCCAAGAACCTGGACATTTTCGGGAAGATGTACCGGGAGGTTCACAGCAACTATGTGGATGATGTTGACCCCACCCAATTCATGCGTACGGGCATGGATGCCATGCTGAAGTCTTTGGACCCCTATACCAACTACATTTCTGCGGCGGAAATCGAGGATTTCAAATTCATGAGCACCGGGCAATATGGGGGCATCGGGGCCGTTGTGGGACTGCAAAACGGCAAAATGTACATCACGGATCCATACGAGGGCTTTCCTGCGCACAAGGCGGGACTGCGGGCTGGTGATGAAATCATTCAAATCGACAACGAAAAAGTAGCGGAAAATGCCAACGCTACGGACGTCCGGAATCTTTTGCGCGGACAACCCAAAACCAAGGTAAAAATCGTCGTTCGCCGGGAAGGAACCGCTGACCCAATTACAGTGGATGTTGAGCGTGAGGACATCAAGATTTCCAATGTGCCTTTTCATGGTATGGCCAGTCCCGAAATAGGGTACATTTCCCTCACCGGATTCACGGCTGGCGCTAGTGGGGAAGTAAAGGCCGCTTTGGAGGATTTGAAAAAGAACAATCCGGGTATGAAGGGATTGGTATTGGACCTCCGTGGAAACCCGGGCGGGCTGTTGTTCGAAGCCATCGACATTTCCAATTTGTTTGTGAATAAGGACGAAATGATTGTGGAGACCAGGGGCAAGATGGAGGGCTCATTGAAGTCATACACAGCGCGCAACAATCCGGCCGATGCCAATATTCCCTTGGCCGTACTCATCGACAAAAGGTCGGCGTCAGCCTCTGAAATCGTTTCCGGTGTAATGCAGGATTTGGATCGGGGTGTGGTAATCGGTCAGCGCAGCTTCGGCAAAGGATTGGTGCAGACAACCCGTCCATTGAGTTACAATGCCCAAATCAAAATCACCACAGCCAAATATTACACGCCAAGTGGCCGTTGCATCCAAGCCATCGATTACAGCAACCGAAAAGAAGACGGTAGTGACGTGAAAGTCGCCGACAGCCTCAAAAAGGCCTTCAAAACCAAGGCGGGGAGAACCGTATGGGATGGAGGAGGTGTCGACCCCGATGTGGAGGTCAAACTTCCAGAGCGACACACGGTCACGCAAGAACTCGCTCGTCAATATTTGATTTTTGACTTTGCTACCACCTTCAGGATCAAGCACGAAACGATTGCTCCGGCAAGGGAGTTCAAAGTCACCGATGCCATTTACGATGAATTTGTTGCTTTTTGCAAGGCGCGCAAATTCGACTTCCAGACCAAAACAGAAACCGAGTTCTCCCGCCTCAAAACCCTCATGAAGGAGGAACACTACGACGATGACCTTGCCACGGAGCTAAAAGCCATAGAAAACCGTTTGGCAGAAGAGAAAAAAGAGGATTTGTTGGCTTTCAAAACTGAAATTTCCTCCCTGTTGCGCCGTGAAATCATTGCCCGCTATTATTACAGAAAGGGTGAAATCGAAGCATCTTTTGATTCAGACCCTGATATTTTGGCAGCCATGAACGTATTGAAAAACACTTCGGAATATCGTGGGATTTTGGATGGAAGTGTGCCCCGTAAAGTGGTAGGGAATTGATTGGGTTTTGGTGTTGTGCGCTTCTACTTGCTCTGACTTTTGACACCCTAAAAACCTGTAAAATGGCCCCGATTTTTCGTCAAATTCATCACTTGGGGTCCTAAATTTGCCCGATCGGTTCAGGCTGGACGCTCGTTCGGGTTTCTTTCGTATTTTGGATGAACACAACCAATCTTCCTTCCTCATGGACATGCTGAAAGTGATCATCGCCGACGACGAAGCGCCCGCAAGGAGCAAAATGCGCCGAATGTTGGGCAAATTCGACAATGTGGAGATTGTAGCAGAGGCGGAGGATGGCATTCAAGCCTTGGATTTGATTCAACAGCACAATCCCGACGTGGTGTTTTTGGACATTGAAATGCCGGGTCTTCATGGGATTGAAGTTGCTGAAAATGTGGGCCAAATGATCAATCCCCCCTTGGTTGTATTTGCCACCGCCTACAACGAGCATGCCATCAAAGCATTTGAAATTAGCGCCATCGATTATTTGCTCAAGCCTGTGAGTGAAGAACGGTTGGAGACCACCATCGAAAAATTGTCCTCCTTTCCGAGAAAGCAACTCGTGGCGGGGCAAGCCGAGCGGATTGAACACCTCGAGCACGACGAACATTTCAAATTGCCCTTCAGCAACAAGATACCTGTTCCTACGCACGACCGTTACAAGCTCATCGATTATGCCGATGTGGTCTGCATCGAAGTTGAAGAGCGCAACACCATCCTTTACACGACGGAGAAAGCTTATGTCTTGAACCAGCCGTTGGATTATTTCGAAAAGAAGCTACCTGGGGAGCTTTTCCTCAGGGTGAACCGCTCTTGTTTGGTGGGCCTGCAGCATGTGAAGGAGATTGTGATTTGGTTTGGCAATAGGTTCAAAATCGTGTTGGATTCCGGAAAAGACGTGGTGGCGAGCCGGGAAAAAAGCAGAATACTAAAGCAGGTCCTCAAATTTTAAGTTAAGTTTCCTGTGTAAACAGAATCCGATGGAAATCACGAAACCCAAGAAGACTTACCCCGAGTGGGTGCAACAACTTGCAAGGAAATATTACAGCCGTTCCATTTTTCAATACATCCTCCACGGCAATATTTACGATTACGTGCAGGTTGCTGAGGGCAATCAGTCCAAGTATTTGTTGTTGAGGGATTTTTTGAGCGAGGAGTTGTTCAACACCGCCGACCTGATGGTATTTTATGACCGGTCTTCCGGCATTCGATTTCGGACCCGAGAAATGCAGCAAGACTTTGTGAGGAGCATGCAGGCCTATGACACCCTCCATGGAACTGATTTTGCTAAGGCCATCCCCCGAGATCCCGTGCGCGCCTTCACGTTGCTCGAAATGCACTTCCGCAAACGACTCTTGGACAACAAGGATTTTTCAATTGCATTCGTAGTGGAGTATGCCGAAACCATCGTCCCGATGGCGAATGCAGCCCAATACAACCAAGAGGACAGAACCCTTTTGGTTTTCCTTCAACGCTGGGTCAACGAAGGCATTTTCAGGCAGAGCGACATGGCCGTGGTTTTGCTCACCGAAAACTACATCAACCTCAACCAACAATACGTCAAGAATCCCTACAACCAGGAAATCAACATTCCCTATCCCGAGGAACATTCACGATTGGATTACGCACGGCACTTTTTTGCGCGATACAATGTGCCCTCCACGGATGCTTCGCATCCTCAAAACTTGTTGGAAATGCCCTTGGAGGTATTGGCCAAAAACACTGCTGGCTTGAATTTGGCACATTTGAAGTCGCTCCTCAGTGAAGTCGTTGAGAACAAATTGAGGTTCACGTATGCCGACCTGAACAAGCGTAAAAAAGAAATGATCGAGGCTGAATCTGCGGGCCTCCTAGAGTTTGTACAGAGCAAATTTGACTTGTCTCATGTGGCTGGGCACAAGTATGCCAAATCCCATTTGATGCAAACCGCAGCAGCGGTCAAGGCGGGAAAGCAGGATGTGGTGCCTATGGGATATTTGGTTGCAGGACCGGTAGGAACAGGCAAAACCTTCCTCATCACTTGTTTTGCCAATGACATCGGGGTTCCGATGGTGATTTTGAAAAACTTCAGGTCGAAATATCAAGGGGAAACCGAGGGCAACCTTGAGCGTGTGTTGAATTTGTTGCGGGCCATGACACCCGTGGCGGTGATGATCGACGAGGCGGATGCCTATTTGGGGCAACGTAACTCTGAAGGGGATAGTGGTGTCAGCAGCCGGGTTTTCTCGATGATTGCGAGTTTCATGAGCAATACCGACCACCGTGGGAAAATCATTTGGTTTCTCGTGACCGCCCGCCCCGACCTCATGCCGGTCGACTTCAAGCGACAAGGAAGGGCGGAGGAGCACATTGCTTTGTTTTATCCCGAGACGGTCGATGAGCGCAAAGAGTTGTTCCAAGTGACCCTACGCAAGACTGGGTTGCAGGATTTCGATTTGTCGACACTGGACAATCGGTTTTTCCAAGACATGAAGGTGAACAGTGGAGCGGAGATGGAAGCCGCCTTGACCCGTGCCAAATTCAGGGCTGCCGCCGAAGGTGCGCCCGCTGTGACCGCCGACATCATCAAAGCTGCATTGGAGGACTTCCTTCCACCGACCTACCCGGCTGAAATCGAGCTCATGAATTATGCTGCCGTATTGGAGTGCACAAGCAAATCCTTGCTTCCGGAGAAATACAAGAAGATGGATCGCCAAGAGGTGGTTGAAAAGGTTCAAGAGCTCAAAGCACGGGTGGAGATGAACCTTTAACCTTGGTAAGGGGTATTCTCGCCCCTTGATGCCCATATCCATCCAAACCCAATGGCGGAACCAAGGCCATATGCTACGATTGAGCTAAGCCAAAAGGCAGAGGAGTCAATACGTACCGCAAAAGCCCATCCTAGGGCCAAGGTTGCCAAGATGCGGAGTGTTTCCAGCGGCGCTGCCCAATTTTTTCCCTCGGTGAGTCCACCCACCACCGCCACCGCCATCAGAATGGAAACCGCAAAGCCTCCCAGCCATGCCCAACCCTCCCATCCCGGAATCATTCGCAGAACCGTGCCCACCTGAAATAAAAAGGCCGCTGTGAAGGCCAACGCCAACGTGTACTGGAGAAGGACATAAACTTGCACCCGCCACGCAACCGTGGTTTCAAATCGCCTGAAACTGGAAACATCCACCGGAGGTGCTAAAAGGGGCCCACCCAAATATTCGGGTCTCCACCCGGGGCCATGCCACATCACCCGCACAACATCCAAGGGGTGCTTGCATCGAGCCATCAAACCGAACATGTCCCGGTAATAGTCCACGTTGGCCCATACGGGGTTCCAGCTTTTCAATGGTTTGGTGATGCCGTACACCACTTCTTTTTGCTCGGATTGAAAGGTGCCGAACAGCCTGTCCCACACGATGAAAGTTCCTCCATGGTTTTTGTCGATGTATTCAGGGTTGACGCCATGATGCACCCTGTGGTGGGAAGGCGTATTGAAAACAAATTCAAACCATGCCGGCATCTTGTTGATGAGTCTGGTATGAATCCAAAATTGGTACAGGGTCACAAACTGCATCACCACCAAAAAAACCGTTGGGGGTAGGCCCATGAACGCCAAGGGAAGGTAAAACACCCAAGAGGTGAAATTTTGAAACGAACCTTGTCGCAAGGCAACGCTGAGGTTGTATTCTTCACTTTGATGATGGACAATGTGGCCGCCCCAAAGCAAACTGATTTCATGGGCGTAACGATGAAACCAATAGTAGAAAAAGTCAACACTTATGAAGGCCAAAACCCAAACCCAAACAGCTCCCGAGTCCAGGGTGGTGATGCGGTAATGGTCGTATAAAAACAGATACCCGAATCCGATTGCGGTCTTGATGAAGGCCCCCAGAACCTGTTGGGCGATTCCACAGGAAATGTTGGCTAACGTATCGGCAAAACGGTAAAGTTGTTTTCGCTGCCACCACGAAAATAGTAATTCCAGCCCGATGAGCACAAAGAAGACCGGGATGGACAAAGCGATGTAGTTAGCAGCCGTTTCCATGGAATCCAAGTTACGAATTGCTGCACAGATTGAAGTGGCCCGAAGTATCCAAAAAAGGTCTAAAATCAGGCAGACTTGGTGCCCCCCTTCTTCTTCCTCATCCGCATGTTGAGCAGCTCCACTCCGAGGGCAAATGCCATCCCGAAATAAACATAGCCTTTTCCGAAGCCTTGCTCGAAACCCTCCGCCACCAAAAGCACACCGATGAGGATCAAAAAGGCCAGAGCCAATACCTGTAAGCTGGGATGCTCATTGATGAAGTTTGAAATGCCGCCGGCAAACACAAGCATCACCAGCATGCTCATAAGGACTGCGATTACCATGATCCAGACAGATTCCACCAACCCAACTGCGGTCAAGATGGAGTCCAATGAAAACACCACATCGACGGCAATGATTTGCAGGATGATGGAACGGATGGCCTTTGTCCCTTTTCCTTGTTGGGATTCCTTGTGCCTACCTTCGGTCTTTTGATAAAGTTCGGTGGTACTTTTTCCTATGAGGAATGCACCGCCCAGGATGAGGATGATGTCTTTCACGGAAATGCCCATCGGCACCCCTTTGTCATCCAACCAAAATCCCAGGTGAAAAACAGGCTCCTTGAGTGTCACAATCCAAGTGATACCAAACAACAGGGCCAACCGGAACAACAAAGCCAGAATCAGTCCGAGTCGTCTTGCCTTCGGCTGCTCGGAAGCGGGCAGTCTATTGGTCAGGAGCGAGATGAAAATGATGTTATCTATTCCCAACACGGTTTCAAGCGCAAACAGTGTGAGGAGGCTGATCCAAACCCCTGGATCTGCAAAGTCGGGTATTGAAAGGTGGGAAGGCATGCGAAAAATTACCGCAGGGACTTTTTATCTGCAATCGGGTCGGCACCCAAAACTTGTCCCAATTGTCTCCTGTGCGTATCTTGGTGGTTGGAACGATTGAATTTTTGACTACATGAAACAAATTTTGGTGATAGCTGGATTGTTGTTTGGGTATTGGGGTGCTTTTGCTCAATTGACCGTTACCCGTGGGCCCTACCTGCAGCGGCCAACTGATTCGGGCATGATCATCCGTTGGCGGACTGACGCAGCAGGAGACAGCAAGGTGAGTTATGGAACCTCCCCAAGCGCCTTGAATCAGGTGGCGTCCTTGGCATCAGCAGTTACCGACCATCGGGTTGAAATCACCGGCCTGCAACCCAATACCACATATTACTATCGAATTGAGTCAAACAATCAAGTTTTGGCCGGAGGAGACAGCCTCCATCGGTTTCATACCGCCCCCATCCCCGGTACGGTCCAACCCATCCGGGCTTGGGTAATCGGGGACTTCGGAAAAGCCTCCCAAGGTCAGCAGGACGTCAGAGACTCCTATTTGAATTTTGAGGCGGATACGCATACCGACCTCTGGTTGTGGTTGGGGGACAATGTCTATGAAAACGGGACGGATCAGGAATACACCGACAAGGTGTTCCATCCGGTTTATGGCTACCCCACCATTTTCCCCAGACTTCCTTTTTTGCCCACTCCGGGCAACCACGACTATCTGAGCATCCAACCACCCACCTCGAACATCAACCCCGGTCAACATTCAGGCCCATATTATGAGATGGTCGACGTGCCTTTCAACGGCGAATTAGGGGGCACGCCTTCGGGAATGCCTGCATTCTATTCGTATGATTGGGGGAATGCCCATTTTGTGTCTGCAAATTCCGAAATCGGCACCCTTTTCGGGTCGGCAAACGACTGGATTGGCGTCTATCCGTTGTTCAACATCTTTGCGTCGCCGTTCAGCTCAAGCCCCTTCACCCAATGGCTGCACAACGATTTGGGCAGCACCGACAAAAGGTGGAAAATCGTTTACTTCCATCAGCCTCCCTACACGGATGGATCACATGAGAGCGGCACATTTTGGGAAGTGTACATGGAGGCCATGAAGAAGAACATCATTCCGATTTTGGAGCAATATGATGTAGACTTGGTCCTATGCGGCCACTCCCACGTATATGAGCGCTCTTTCCTCATCAAAGGCCATTATGACGACCCTAATACGTGGAATGCAGCCACCATGTTGGTAGACGGAAGGTCCGGCACGGACAGTCTCGGCGAGGCCTATGTGAAGGACTATTCGGTAACCAACGGGACAGACGGAACGGTGTATGCCGTGGTGGGCAACAGTGGGTCCAAAGACGACAATCCGAATCTTCAATACCCCGCGCATTACTTTGGTGAGGGGTGCGACACCTGCTATGGCTCCATGGTGCTCGACATCCACGGAGACACGTTGCGTGGTCGTTATTTGAGGGCCAACGGCCAAATTGGAGATGATTTCACCATTCTGAAACGAAACGGACCTACGATGGCTGAGGATGTGTCTGAAATCGGGAGCTTGAGCGTGAGCCCCAACCCTACCCAAGGTAGCTTTTCGGTCATGTTGGGATTGGTGCGCCCCTGCACGGTGAGTCTGTCATTTTCCGACTTGGAGGGACGTGATTTGGGTGTCATCAAGCAATTTGTCGGCATGCAGGGCAACCAAACCGTCCAAGCAGAATTTCCGGCACAATTGGCTTCCGGAACCTACATGCTGCATGTGCGGGCAGGAGACTCCAAACAAAACGTGAAAGTGGTGCTCAGGAGATGACGCCAATGCCTTCGGGCTGATTTCAAGGGCAGGAAACCTTCAAGTCGATGATGCCTCCATTTCCGGGCAATCGGTAGTGCCACCACTCGGTGGGAAGCGCTTCAAAACCAGCCGACTCCATCACGGATTTCAGTAAAATCCGGTTTTTCTTCACCTTGTTTGGCAGTTTGGCATAGCCGTGATGGGCTTTTTCCCCAAAGAAATCAAAGCCTGTGCCCATTTTGAGTGGCTTCCCACCGGAATCGACGATGGTAAGATCCACGGCATAACCTTTGTTGTGAAACGACCCTCCTTGGTAAGGATTGGCAACATATTGGCTGTCGGGCACCTCCGCCCACATTTGCTTTTGCACCTCCAATGGCCTGTAGGCGTCCCAAATCAGGAGTCGGTGATTTTTTCCGGGGCACCGAAGGTCCAAGATGTTCTGGGCTTGGGCCAACGCCTGCGCCGTCTCCTTTCTCACCAGACAGGGCATGCATTCAGGGTACAAAGGCTTGCCCATGAAATTTTCGGGGGTTTTGTACCTCAGGTCGGAACCAATCGGATTGTCAAGGGCGCAAGGCACCAAATTCCCCTCCTGCGTGCCGAGCAAGCCCGCATGAATCAGCCTCTTCCCATTTATTGTCCCCCCGATGATCCGAAAAGTGTCCGTGGTTGCTTCAGGAAGTTGCGCACCGGCCTTTTCCAAATTGTAGAGGAGGCCACTTACCTTCACAACTGACACCTCGCCTTCTGGAGGCAAGTTTTCCCAACCACCGACAAAATGCCAATTGCCAGCCATGTCCGGGATGGAATCCATGTCAATTGTGACGTCGCCCCGGGAGTAAAAACAAATGGTCGTTTGATGGATGCCTTCCTTGAATGTGAAGGGCTCATCTAATATGGTTCCAATGGTGGTTTTTTCTGTTTTGCTGTACACAAATGCCCGTTGCTCCGACTCTTGCTCCGGCTTCATCCTGAACCATTGTTCTCCATCGAAAAATTCCAACTCAAGGATGTTCATCAATTCCGAATCGGGTCTCGGGTGGGTTGTGCCCTCGATTTTAAGGATGAACAGATTGCCCTCCATGCCCAATCCGCCGCCCCCCCTTTTCCATCCACCACCGATAGGGTCCTTTTGTAAATTCAACACGACAGGCTTATTATCCCCCACCTGCATCGAAACTCGTTCCACCCGGATACCGTCCTCACCTGCCCAAGCCAAGGCCCTCCCATCCCGGATTCGGATGTTGTCGATTCGCACCGATTGATCGAAGGCAAATGCGACACTCTCACCTGCCCCGTAAGTTCCGTGGTCGGTACCCCATCCGAACTCAGGTCGTCCATCGAATAGAAATGCAGGATGGAAAAGGGTGGCAGGTTCTTCAACGGAGGATGAAAAGACCCTTCCGGGCACTTCGGGCATGGTGCTCAAAATCCACGGTTGGGGTTGTCCTTCTCCCCAAATGAAGATTTCAGAGATGGAAATTCGGGTCGTTGGGGCTGGCAACACAAATGAACCGATGCTAAACCCGTCAAAGAAATCCGTGCGAGGCGACCTGATGAGCAGCTGTTTTGCTTTGGTGTTCAGGGCATACGGTTGATTGGGCTGGATGCGGTGAATGGATTGGTGGTCCAAAATCAGCTCCAATTCCGTTGGGGATGTAGTAGAAATTTGGACTTGGCCGATGTCGATCGGTTCCTCCCATGTTAGTTCAACCCAGTGGCTATTACTCCAAGGGTGCAATTCCCCCTCCCAAATGGTTTTGAGATCTCCGTCGATGAGCGCTTGAAGGTCTAGGCCATGCACATTGCTGCTGTTGAGGCGCTTGAGCTGGATGGCTTGGCTGGAAAGGTTGCCGCCCATCAAGGACAATCCAACCCACAACAAGATTGTTTTGGCTTTCATCTTGAACGAAAGGTAAGGTTTTGGATTGAAAATCATCAAATTCAGCCGTCTGATGTTAGGCTGTATACCTCAAGGGTCCAATCTCGGTCCTGCCGCCCACCAATATTTCCAAAAAACCTCCTTGGAAGTAATTTTCGCCACATTCCAGCCAGTTTTCCCATCCAGGAACCCCAACTTGAAAAAGAACATGCTCCCAAATCGCCAAATGGGACTCACCAACGCCTTAATCCCCAAAATCAATTTGTTTTTTCCGGCTTTTTGCATGGAAACGGCAGCGAGGCGGGCATATTTTCTGGCCTTGGTTCGGTGTTCTTGGGCCGAGTCATAGGTGTAGTGAAGGAGGTCGCCGTCTAGCCAAGACGCGGTTTGCCCTGACTGGATGATAATCAATTCTTCATGCACGAAGCCACCCTCCCAACGTGCTTTGTGCTTGGGAAATAACCTGATTTTGCGGTCGGGGTACCACCCACCATGTCGGACGGCCTTGCCTCCGTAGAAAGCCAATCGGTTGAATCCATAAACACCATTCAGATTGTGCTTGATCTGAAGAATGGATTGGCGGAGGGTTGGAGAAAGGGCCTCGTCGGCGTCTATCGAGAGAACGTATTCGTGGTTTACCAAACCGTTGCCATGATTTTTGTTGGCGGAGTAACCTTCCCAGGGGCGTTCTACGACCATTGCACCCGCTTTTTTGCAAATTTCACGGGTATTGTCGGTGCTCATGGAATCCACCACTACCACTTCATCGGCGATTCCTTGCAAGCTTTCCAAGCACCTCCCGATGTTTCTTGCCTCGTTGAACGTGATGATGACCGCCGAGATGTTCATTTCACACTGATTTTTCCAGGCTTGTCCAGCATTCTTCCGATCGGGAGGGGCGATGCGGCCAAGTCGAGGCCCCTTGCCAATGCTTCAAAGGAATCCTGATGTCGGGGGTCCACCGCCACCAAAAGTCCTCCACTGGTTTGGGGATCGGCCAATATTTGTTTCTGAAGGTCCGTAATGGGCTCGATTTTGTGGCCATAGCTTGCCCAATTTCGGTTGGTTCCTCCCGGAACGGAACCGTGGGCCAAGTATTGTTCCACGCCCGGAATTTTGGGCACGGCTTCAAAATACAATTCCGCACCCAAGGATGCACCTTCGCACATTTCGCTGAGGTGCCCCAACAGACCGAAGCCGGTGACATCGGTGAGGGCATGCACATAGGATTGCTTCCCGAATATTTGCCCAGGCTTGTTCAGCGTGGTCATCAAATTGACAATCAGGTCCAAATCCTGTTTTGTGATCAATCCTTTTTTCTGTGCCGTGCTCAAGATTCCGATGCCCAAAGGTTTGGTCAGATACAACAAATCACCTGGTTTTGCGGTGTCGTTGCGACGTAGCTCATGAAGCCCAACGGTTCCCGTCACGGCCAATCCGAAAATCGGCTCTGGGCTGTCGATGCTGTGACCCCCAGCCAAGGGGATGCCGGCATCTTCACAAATGTGCCGTGCGCCCTCCAATACCTGGGAGGCCACATGTTCGGGGATTTTGCCCACCGGCCATCCCAACACCGCAATGGCCATGATGGGCAATCCGCCCATGGCGTACACATCGGAAATGGCATTGGCGCTTGCAATCCTGCCGAAATCAAAGGCATCATCCACAATCGGCATGAAAAAATCCGTGGTCGAAATCACGGCGGTTCCGTTGCCGAGGTCGTAAACTGCCGCATCGTCGCGGGTGCCATATCCGACCAAAAGTTTGGAGTTTGGCTTGGGTATGTGATTGGATTTCAGAATATTGTCTAAAATGGACGGGGCAATTTTGCAACCACATCCAGCTCCATGGCTGAACTGTGTCAGCCTTACTTCTTCGTTTTGTTCCAGATTTTGCATCGGTGACGGTGGGGCGGTGGATAACATCGCTCCGCGAATTTAGTCAATCGACCTTACTTTGATTTCCAGATTTCACCCATCAAATGTTCGCATGAGCGCATTGATTGTTCGTTTTCAGTTCAGTGACTTCAAGGCTACAGAAATGGTCGAAGCGCTGAAGCATCGCTATGGGGGCGGTCTGAATTACATTGCAGAGGGCACCATTCTCATCGACACCGATGACAGTGCCAAAGAACTTTATCAAGTCTTGGCGCCACTGTTTTCTTTCGATGACAAATTGTTTGTGGGGGAACTCAAAGCCTACCACAGCATGCACCACGTGAGCCGAGCGCGCACCGGGGGCATTAAAAAATCGGTTTGATTTTTCAGCTACTCTAAATCTTTTGCAAAAGGCAGGCACCCTTTTTGCCTTTCGCTCGTTTAAAAACATGATATCCAACCGACAAATTCCCAATGCCATGAATTCCCGCAAGCATTTGATTGGTTTCCTCGCTTTTGCTGTATCTGTTTCCGTTTCGTGGTCACAAACAACCGATGAGCGTGCGGTCAAGGCCAACCTAGTGAAGGTGGCTGAGACTTGTTGTCCGGATGCCAAATACATTTTATCCAAATCGGATGCCGCGGAAATGTATCACTACATGGATGGGAGCAAAGATCCTATTGTTGACATTGGTAATTTCGGGACTGCTGTGCACGAGGCATTGCATGGCCTGGATTTCGAAATTGGGTCCAGTGCGGAAGGATTTGGGACATGGCCGGAGGGTTACTTCATCGAAAAGGGAAGAGAAGTCGTGGTGCCTGACGAGCAAGTGTTCCACACTGCGGATTTGCATGCTTCTTATTTTCCGGCTGAGGTCAAGCGCCTTTTCAGGTACAACACCTACATCCTGGATGTTGAAAAATCCAATGGGCCCGCACCACAATCCACCGTCACCAAATCACGGCCGCTGATGCCCGGAGAGTCAACGACATCCGCCAACGTGTCGGGTATTTTTGGCCTCTTGGAGGAATTCAATGCCTATTACCATGGGATGCATGCCGAATATCAGCTCATGAAGTCGGGGGCCAAATACAAGGACGATGGAGGCTCCAATTTGGAAACGGATTCATATTTTGAATTCAATGTTTTCATGGCTTATTACCTGAAATACGCAAAAGAAAAGCACCCTTCCACCTATAAGTCCTTGGTAAGCAATACAGCTTTAAGGGAGGCCTATACCCTGGTGGAAACGAATTGGCGGGACTTGCTCACCAGGATCTATCAGGACAAGGAAATGTCCAAGGTGTTTCTGAGCGGAGGGGATGCCCAAACTCTGTTCAATTCGGAGTTGCAAGCGGAGATGAATGGTTTCATGTTGCCCGTTTCAAAACTGCCCAAGCATGCATCTTTTTTCAAATCCAAACTGTACAATCCGCAAGCGATTGCCGAAAACCGGAAAGGATACGCGGATAATTGGTCCGACCTGGGTTGGGGTGAAGACGGTGAACTCGACTTCATGAATCTGAACGGAAAGAAAATCGGACCCAAAGAGGCTGGATATCATTATGTGGTGGTGAACAGCTTCAAAAACGGGGCCGAGGCGCTGAAGTTGTACATGGAGGTATATTCCAAATACCAAGCCACCCACATTTTCAAAGATGGCGGAATGTACCATGTTTACATCCAACGACACACCCGGAAAGCAGATGCAATTTCGACTTGTGACAGGATTCGAAACGTGTATCCATCCATCAAGGTAATGTGAAGGCCCTTAGGGGTATTCGCTTCCAAGTTCTATCGGGAATGCCTTTATTTGAACAATCGCAAGGGCCATGGTCAAGCACAACTATTTCCTGCACATCTTTTTGTTTTTGGTCACGGTGTTCACCACGCTGATGGCAGGCACCGAATTGGCCACGAACAAATTCTTCTTTGCGGGGGAGTTCAGGCAAACCTTCGACCAATTGTACCATGGGATTCCGTTTTCATTCGCCTTTTTGTTGTTCCTGACGGTTCATGAATTTGGCCATTATTTCACGGCGCGGTACTACGGAGTTGCCACGAGTTTGCCGTTTTACATCCCGATTTTCATGCCCTTTTTCCCGATTAACATCGGGTCATTCGGTGCCGTTATCAGGATCCGGGAGGTTCCCAAGAGCCGAAGTGTGTTTTTCAACATTGGGGTGATGGGTCCATTGGCTGGCTTCGTGGTAGCATTGGGGTTGTTGGTGGTCGGCCTCCTGACCTTGCCGCCCCTTGAGCCTACCGTTTTTTCCATCCACCCGGAGTACCCTGATATGTTTGGGGGCATCCCAACTGCCGATCAGTTCCCTCCGGATGCCTTTGTGGTTTCCATGGGGTCCAATCTCCTGTTGGGATTGCTGAAAATGGTTTTGCCCATCGATGCGGCCAATCTCCCGCCTGCTCACGAAATGATGCACTATCCATTTCTGTTCGTAGGTTTTCTGGTTTGTTTTTTCACGGCCCTCAATTTGCTTCCCATCGGGCAGTTGGATGGGGGGCATGTGACCTATGGCCTATTCGGAAGAAAAACGGCGGGAATCATCAGCCGGTCCATGGTGGTGGTGTTGTTGCTCGTCGGGGGCAGGGGTTTGATGTGGGCACAACCCAATTTGGAGAATCCGGATTTGCCATGGTGGTGGATGATGGATGCAGCGGTCGCCGTGCTGTTGGGCCTCGGGTTTTATGTGTTTGTTTTTTCTCAAATCGCACCCCGTTTGGGAATGTTTAGGTGGGTCGGGATGTCTGTTTTGTTGGGCCTTTTTCAATTCAGCATGAATGCCCTGCTTGGCCCCGTCGAATCCAATTTTCTATGGTTGTTGTATGCCTTCATGGCCGTTCGGGTCATCGGGGTGGACCATCCTTCAGCACAGGACGAACAGCCCTTGAATCGAACCGAAAAATGGATGGGTTACTTGGCGATTTTGATTTTCATTTTGTGTTTCACACCCGACCCGATGGTGATTCTGTGAAACCGTGCAAGAAATTTTGGACCTTGGACCTTGTCTCAAAATAATGTTTTGGAGTCCGCTTTCGGGGTACATTGGGGGTGCCCAGAGGGGTCCATGCAAAAACAAATGATTTCCGGCAAGTTAATTTGATATCAACACGCAATCGTCTAAAAAAGAGACATTTACAGAGATGTCAATAACATCTGTTGAAAAGTCTGAAAAGGACCAATCGGGTTAGATTGTTAGACTTGCATTAAGAGTATAACAACTCCTAGCAACTATTTTCTTGTTTGATAAAATCGACCGTTGATGGTGTGGAGGCCAAAAATGGGGGGAAGAGATTTTGTCGCTGGAAAAAACGGGATAGTCAACAGTCATTTAGCTTAAAAACACGCACCGATGGAACCTTTGCTGCAAGAAAACAAGAGCCGATTTGTCCTCTTTCCAATCCAACACAATGAGATTTGGAAAATGTACAAACAGGCAGAAGCCAGCTTCTGGACGGCGGAGGAAATTGATCTTGCACCTGACCAAAAGGATTGGGAACAGTTGAATGACGATGAGCGCCACTTCATCAAACACGTCCTTGCTTTTTTTGCAGCGAGCGATGGCATCGTGAATGAGAATTTGGCCGAACGTTTCTTGTCTGAAGTACAGGTTCCGGAAGCCCGTTGTTTTTATGGCTTTCAAGTTGCGATTGAGAACATCCACTCGGAGACCTACAGTCTGCTCATCGACACCTACATCAAGGATGGCGAGGAGAAAGGCCGTCTTTTGAATGCCATCGATACGGTGCCTTGCGTGCAGAAAAAAGCCGAATGGGCCCTTCGTTGGATTGGTTCTGACTCCAGTTTCGCAGAACGTTTGGTGGCCTTTGCTGCCGTGGAAGGGATTTTCTTTTCCGGTTCTTTCTGCTCCATTTTCTGGTTGAAAAAACGTGGCCTCATGCCTGGACTCACCTTCTCCAACGAGCTCATCAGCCGCGACGAAGGATTGCACTGTGATTTTGCCTGCCTTTTGTATTCGATGCTCCAAAACAAAATGGAGGAATACCGCATCCGCGAAATCATCACGGAAGCCGTGGCCATCGAGAAAGAATTCATTTTGGAGGCTTTGCCTGTATCCCTCATCGGGATGAACGCCCGCCTCATGAGCGAATACATTGAATTCGTCGCGGACCGCTTGTTGGTTGCATTGGGTTATTCCAAAGCCTATGGCACCTCCAATCCCTTCCCTTGGATGGACCTGATTTCCTTGCAAGGCAAAACCAACTTCTTCGAAAAACGCGTGGCTGAATATCAAAAAGCCGGCGTCACTGCCAAGCGTGAGGACCAAGTGTTCACCTTGTCTGAAGACTTCTGATCCTTTTCACCTTTTCCTCGTCTCCCAACCTATCTGACCATGTTTGTTACCAAAAGAAACGGCAAGCTCGAACCGGTGAAATTTGACAAAATCACCGCGCGGATCAAGAAACTTGTCTACGGCCTCGACCCCAACTATGTGGATGCCATCGAGGTTACCAAAAAAGTGATTGAAGGTGTCTATGATGGCGTCAAAACCACCGATTTGGACAACTTGGCAGCCGAAACTGCGGCTTCGCTCACCACCAAACACCCTGATTATGCCACCTTGGCTGCCAGGATTGCCGTATCAAACCTCCACAAGCAAACAGAAAAATCGTTTTCCAAAACGGTGGAGGTGCTCTTCAATTACATCGACCCGGTCAATGGTGAGCCCGCTCCGCTGATTTCGGAGGAAACCTACAAAACGGTGATGGATAATGCCGACCTTTTGGACTCGGCCATCATCTACGACCGTGATTATGATTTTGACTATTTCGGCTTCAAAACATTGGAGCGCAGTTACTTGCTCAAAGTCAACAACAAAGTGGTTGAAAGGCCTCAGCACATGCTGATGCGTGTTTCAGTGGGCATCCATGGCAACAATGTCGATAAGGCCATCGAGACTTACAACCTGATGAGCGAAAAGTGGTTCATCCATGCCACTCCGACGCTGTTCAATGCAGGTACACCCAAGCCGCAGTTGAGTTCTTGCTTCCTGCTTGCCATGCAAGATGACAGCATCGACGGTATTTTCGGCACCCTCAAACAATGCGCCGAAATCTCCCAAAGCGCTGGTGGTATCGGCTTGAGCATCCACAATATCCGTGCGACCGGGAGTTACATCAAAGGCACCAATGGAACTTCCAATGGTATCGTCCCCATGCTTCGGGTGTTCAACGACACGGCTCGCTACGTGGACCAAGGAGGAGGAAAGCGCAAAGGCGCATTTGCAATCTATTTGGAGCCATGGCACGCCGATGTGTTTGACTTCCTGGATCTGAAGAAGAACCACGGAAAGGAAGAACACCGTGCACGTGACCTGTTTTTCGCTTTGTGGATTCCCGATTTGTTCATGAAACGGGTCAAAGAAAACGGCGATTGGTCGTTGTTTTGCCCCAATGAAGCACCCGGGTTGTTTGAATGTTGGGGTGAAGAGTTTGAAAGGCTTTATGCTCGCCATGAGGCTGAAGGGAAAGCACGCAAGGTGGTCAAGGCCCAAGAGCTTTGGTTCAAAATCCTGGAATCGCAAGTGGAGACAGGAACGCCCTACATGTTGTACAAGGACGCAGCCAATGGTAAGTCCAACCAGCAGAACCTTGGTACCATCCGGTCCTCCAACCTTTGTACCGAAATCATCGAGTACACCGACAAGGATGAGGTGGCAGTGTGCAACTTGGCTTCCATCGCCCTCAACCGCTTTGTAGACAACGGCAAGTTTGATTTCCAACGCTTGTACGAAATCACGAAGGTGGTGACACGGAACCTCAACCGTGTAATCGACGTGAATTACTATCCCGTTCCTGAGGCACGGAAGTCCAATCTCCGCCACCGTCCCATCGGGATTGGGGTGCAGGGTTTGGCGGATGCATTCATCCTGATGCGCTACGCGTTTGAAAGCGATGAAGCCCGTCAACTGAACAAGGATATTTTTGAGACCATCTACTACGGTGCATTGGAAGCAAGCTGCGAGATTGCCCAAACGGATGGCTATTACGAAACCTATCCCGGGTCGCCTGTGAGCCAAGACAAGCTGCAGTTTGACATGTGGGGTGTGGAGCCTTCCGATCGTTGGGATTGGTACTCGCTGAGGGCCAAAATCCAAAAACACGGCATCCGCAACAGCCTTTTGGTGGCTCCCATGCCGACCGCTTCCACCTCGCAGATTCTGGGCAATAACGAGTGCTTCGAGCCTTACACAAGCAACATCTACTCCCGCCGTGTGCTGTCGGGTGAATTCGTGGTGGTGAACAAACACCTCCTGAAGGACCTCATCAGCTTGGGCCTTTGGAACGACCGCATGAAAGACAAGTTGTTGGCTGCAAATGGATCCATCCAATCTTTCACCGAAATCCCCGAAGACATCCGGGACCTGTACAAAACCATTTGGGAAATCAAGCAAAAGACCGTCATTGACATGGCTGCTGATCGCGGGGCATTCATTTGCCAAAGCCAGAGCATGAACGTCTTTATGAAAGATCCCAACTTCGGAAAGCTGACCTCCATGCACTTCCATGCTTGGGAGCGCGGCCTGAAAACTGGAATGTACTACCTGCGCACCCAATCTGCGGCCGATGCCATCAAGTTCACGGTGGATGCCGAATTGATGCGTGATCAAAAAGAAAAAGTGCGCCAAGATGCTTATGACAGCATTTCCTGCTCGCTCGATAATCCGGACGAGTGCACCATGTGCAGCGCATGATCGCTTAATTTTAGAGTGAACGATAGGCCCGGCCCTTAGGGGTCGGGCTTTTACAATTCAGGCCGAAAGGTATTGCCGCTCCCAAGAATGGAAATCCAAGCCCCAACATTTGATATGTTTCTGGCCTCAAAGCTGATCGATGCCGAACAGTTCAAGGAATCCATGCCAGAGACATATGAAAAATGGAAAAAGCTTTATGAATCCGAGGGCCCTGTGCGGTTCGACCAAGTCATGAAATTCATGTTCAACCCCATCCGCAGGAGCTATCCCTTGAAAGGGTGAAATTGTGCTTCGGCGTTTACCATGTTTCTCCAACCCTTTGGCCGGGGTAACGTATATTGGCCTTTTCAATTCCCAAGCCATGTCGGATATCCAATACGAGAAATTTGAACTAGGTAATGGACTCAGGGTCATCGTGCATGAGGACCATTCATTGGCCAAGGTGGCATTCAACGTGTTGTACCGTGTAGGTGCGCGCAATGAGGATCCTGACCGTACCGGATTTGCCCATTTGTTCGAGCATCTGATGTTCGGAGGGAGCAAACACATCCCCGATTATGACACTCATTTGCAGCGGGTGGGGGGTGAAAACAACGCCTTTACCACCAATGACATCACCAACTATTACATCTCCTTGCCAAGCAATCAGGTGGAAACAGCTTTTTGGTTGGAATCTGACCGCATGTTGGAGTTGGACTTTTCCCAAAAAAGCCTGGACGTGCAAAAGTCGGTTGTCATCGAAGAGTTCAAACAGCGGTATCTGAACAAACCCTATGGGGATGCGCATCTTTTGTTGAGGGCCATCCATTTTCAGGTGCATCCCTACCATTGGCCCACCATTGGCAAGAACATCGAACAAATCGAAGGCGCTTCATTGGACGATGTGAAGTCCTTTTTTTACCGTTTTTATGCCCCCAACAACGCCACCTTGGTGCTTGCGGGGGACATCACTGTTGCTGAGGCCAAACGCCTGTCAGAAAAATGGTTTGGGCCCATTCCCCGTCGGACGTTGGGACACAAGCCCCTGGCAGTGGAGCCGCCACAAACTTCACCCAGGTCGCATACTGTTCATAAGGAGGTTCCATACCCTGCTGTGTACAAAATGTACCACATTCCAGGCCGCGATCATCCAGATTATTTTGCTGCCGACATCCTGACCGACATCCTCAGCAACGGTAAGGCAGGACATTTGTTCCAAAGGATGGTGAAAGAGTCTGAATTGGCCACATCTGCCCGCGCATTTTCATGGGGTGCTTATGACCCCGGGATGATTTCGGTGGATGCCACGTTGGCGAAGGGCAAGACCGTGGAGGAATACGAATTGGCCCTTCAGGAGGTGCTGAAAGGTTTGGAGGACCTGAGTGAGCAAGAATTACAACGGGTGAAAAATGCCGTGGAAAGTCAATATGTCATGGAGCGGGGCGTTCTGCTGAACAAAGCCATGATGTTGGCCATGGCAGATTCGCGCGATCAAGTCCATACCATCAACGATGACATCGAAATTTTCATGGCACTGACCACAGACAATATCCGGAAGGCAGCTCAAACCTACTTTTCTCCTGAAAATTGTTCCACCTTGTACTACCTGCCTATGGAGGACAAAGCCCATGCTTGACAGAACCAAAATCCCAGCAGCGGCACCCTTGCACAACGTCGCGTTTCCTGCCATTTCCACCTTTCAGCTCTCCAATGGCATCAAAGTGCATAGCTGTCCCTTTGGCAGCCAAGAAATCATCGACATTACCTTGATATTTCCGGCTGGAAGGTGTTTTGAGACGCATGCGCCCGTCGCTTCCTTTGCCGCCAAACTCATCCAAGAGGGAACCAAACAAAGGAGCAGCTTGGAGTTTGCCCGACAACTCGATTTTTATGGGGCCAGTCTGTACGCCGAATCTACCTTGGAAGTCGGGAATGTGGGCTTGAGTTGCCTCACCAAGCACGTTGCCTCCACCCTTCCCCTGTTGCGGGAAATGTTGTTGGAGCCATTGTTTGCCGAGTCGGAATTGGAAAATCTCCGGCAAAGGACCATCCAACACTTGGAGGTGGAGTCCAAAAAAACGGAATACGTGGCCCTGCGGGACTTCAACAAAGTTTTGTTCGGGACTCAACACCCTTATGGGGGATACGCGGAAAAGAAAGACATCGAGGCCATCCAAATGCCGGCCATCCGGGCATTTCACCAACGCAATTACAACCTTGTGAATGCCGAAATCGTGGTATCGGGTCGTTATGACGAGCAGGCGCTCCTTTCCATGTTGGACCAATATCTTGGTGCGCCGGATTTGGCCGATGCCACCATGCGTGTGGGTGAGGAGGAGAGCAGAGGACGTAATTTGGGTGCCGAACCCGAAAAGCATTTGCATTATGTGGAGATGCCCGACTCCATGCAAGGAACCATCCGTTTGGGGCACCGGGCTTTCAGCCGCCAAAACCAGGACCACTATCCCATGCAGGTGGTCAACACCTTGTTGGGTGGATATTTCGGTTCCCGTCTCATGACCAACATCCGCGAAGACAAGGGATATACCTACGGCATCGGGTCGGGATGGATACCCATGAAGTATTCAGGCATGTTTGTGGTGCAAACAAGTGTGGACAATACCTACATTCAGCCCACACTCACCGAAATCGACAAGGAAATCGATTTGCTCATGCGCGAAGGTGTGGAGCAGGACGAATTGGACCTTGTGAAAAATTACATGTTGGGGCAGTCGGTGAGCGCCCGGGAATTGCCTGAGCAAATCGCTTCCAGCATACGCAGCATGGTCGTGTATGGCCTACCCTTCAAAACCTTGGACGAGAAGTTCCATGAAATCCAGTCTGTCACCGTCGATGATGTGCATCGGTTGGCCAATCAGTACCTCAAACCCGAGAAAATCATTCAGGTCGTGAGCGGGAAATTGGATTGAATCAGCCTTTCAATCCCGTCTTGTAGGCGGCCAAGCACCGCTCCCGTGCGAGTTCGTGCACCACGATTGGTTTTACATAGCGTTCCGTCTTCCATTCCGGTACCCAACGGCTTACATATTCCCCGCGCGGGTCGAATTTCTGCTGTTGCGAGGTCGGGTTGAAGATTCGGAAATAAGGTGCTGCATCGGTGCCACATCCGGCCGCCCATTGCCATCCCCCGTTGTTGCTTGCCAAGTCGAAATCCAACAGTTTGGATGCGAAATAAGCCTCACCCCATCTCCAATCGATGAGGAGGTGTTTGGTGAGGAAGGAAGCCACGATCATCCTCACCCGGTTGTGCATATGCCCTGTGTTGTTGAGCTCCCGCATGCCGGCGTCCACGATGGGGTATCCGGTTCGGCCTTCGCACCATGCCTTGAACTCATCTGGATTGTTCCGCCACGGCACCTGCTCGTATTCCTTGCGGAAGGCACCCTGTGCCACGTGAGGAAAGTGCTGAAGAATCATGGAATAGAAATCCCTCCAAATCAATTCGTTCAGGTAGGTATCGTTGAGGGTCAGAGCGTTTCGTGCCTTTTCGCGAATGCTGATGGTGCCAAAACGGAAATGGATTCCAAGCCGGGAGGTGCCTTCTTTGGCGGGAAAATCGCGGTCTTGGTCATACCTGCGGATGATTCCTTGCGAGACCGTTGAAGGTGGGATGGCCACTTGGCTTGGCTCAAACCCCAATTGTGCCAAAGTCGGGATCGGTTTGGGTGAGGTTTGCAAGAGGTTCTTCAGGTAGGGTTCCACCGGGAACGGCTTCAAATAAATGGACGCTTCAGTGATTCCGTTTCCTCCTTCTGCCAACACCTTTTTCCACTTGCGGCTGTAAGGCGTGAATACCGTGTAGGGTTTCCCATCGTCTTTGACCACCTCTGCCCCTTCGAAAATGACGTGGTCTTTGAAGGTGTGGAAGTTGATGCCCCGCGTTTGTAGGATGTTCCGGACGGCTTGGTCGCGGGCGACGGCGTAGGGCTCATAATCCCGGTTGGTGTACACCGCTTGAATGTTGAACTCGTCCATCAAAGATTTCCAAACCTCCTCAGGCTTTCCACGTTTCACCAAAAGCGATGAGCCCATTTCCCCCAGTCGGCTTTGCAATTCCGACAATGTCTGATGGAGGAATCCCACCCTTGCATCGGTTTTGTCTTGAAGCTTTTCCAAGATGTCGGTGTCGAAAATAAACAATGGAAGCACCTTGAAGGGCCCATTGAGGGCATGGTGGAGGGCGGCATTGTCTTCCAGCCTGAGGTCACGCCTCATCCAATGAATTGCGATTTTTTCCATGTTTGATTGTTGCTTCCAATGAAACCCGCATTTGTGCGAAATGTTATCGGAGGCCGAAAGTGTTGCCGTCAAAAAATTCGCTTCACCATCCAATTCACGGGTCCTGGCAAATTGGCCAGACGAATGGCGCCGTTCAAGACCCATTCCTTTTCGCTCATCCATCGTTGGGCAAGGTACTTTTGACGCATTCCCTTCCAAAGTTTACCATACACCCGTTCGTCATGTTCCTTCATCATGGCCGCATCGAACCGGTTGTTGCCGAAAGCCTGGAGGATTGTTTGACCAGCCGACCAACCGCTGTACATCGCATTGCCAATTCCTTCCCCGGTAGCGGGCTCCACCAAGCATGCGGCATCCCCACACAAAAGGAAGCCATCCCCGCTCATTGTGATTTTCCGACTCCCCAAGGGCAACCCAAACCCTTTGCAAGCTCCCTCCTCCTTGGAGTATTGGAATCTCGCCCTCAATGTGGTAGAAGATTGTATCAAGTCGTGCATGGCTTTACGAAGTGAAACCTTCCGATGTGAAATATAATGGCTCAGCATCCCAAAACCTACGTTGCAGCGGCCTCCTCCCAGCGGGAAAATCCAAAAGTATCCAGGCAGATATCCCTTCACCAAGTGAATTTCCATTTGACCGTCTTGCAGGCCTTGCACCTCCCTGAAATATTGCCTGACTGCAGCACAATGATGGTCGGGGTCCATTTTTTGGTTGGTCAGCCTTCCCGCCACGACGCCGTTTGCACCGTCGGCACCCACCAAAACCTTTGCTTTCAACTCATTTGATTCAGTTTGCAAGTGCCAGCCACCATTGTTTTTTTGGATTTCCTCGACACGTTGCCCCGTCATGATTTGAATGGAATCATTACGTGAGATACGGCCCAGTAAAAAATCATCGAAGTCCCACCTAGGGCAGCACCACCCGGGATTTTGGAATGCATAGGTGAAAGAGCTGCCATCTGGAGCTACCACTTTGCAGGAACTGTTGGTCACGGCAGGGGCAAATTGCTCAAGGGCATTCAGGTGGTTGTGGTTAATGGATTCCAAGACCCGTCCGCACAGAGCCGGTATGGCGTCGCCGCAGATCTTGTCCCGCGGAAATACCGACTTGTCGAGCAGTGCTACTTTCAAGCCACTTTTTTCAAGCGTCAAGGCACAAGTGCTTCCAGCAGGTCCGGCACCCACCACTGCTACATCAAAATCCATGCATTAAAGTTAGGGATTCAAAGAGTCATCCCGTCCCGGCGACCCTCAAAAATCAAAACCACCACCACCACCTTCACGGTCCTCCCGTTTGGGTTTTTTGGTTCCACGATCCTCCTGACCGAAACGGTACGAGAAATTCAAAAATCCGATGCGCGTTTCGCGTTTGTTGTAAAACTCGGAATAAAGACCTTCGTCATCCGCCACCACCTGGAACCGAAGCGTATCGAAAATGTCGCTCACCCGTAGCGAGAGATTTCCTTTCCCTTTCATCAGGGTCCACTTCAATGCACCGTCGAGGTTGTATCGTGAAGAAATGCGGCCCTGAGGTCCAACGCGTGGTGGTTGGTAATTGAAGGTTGTTTGGAGACTCCATCTTTTGGCGGGACTGAAGGAGAGCATGGCCCTGCCGTCTACGCCGTAATTGATCAGTTGCAAGTCCGCTTCCACGTTGGATGCATCTACGGAACTTCTGAACATGTTGGCGCTGAGGGTGACATCGATGGTTTTGTGGGGCTGAACCTGTGCGATCAATTCCATCCCGACTGTGTGGCCTCTCAATAGATTTTCAAAGCTGATTTGGACGGTATCTCCCCCAATGTTTTGGATCACCCGCGTAAATGAGTTGTTCAAGAGTCTGTAATAGGCCGTGGTGGATAGGCTTCCCATTTTGTGACGCCATACTTGGCTCAACTCCATGGAGTGGATGTATTCCGGTTGGAGGTTAGGATTTCCCCTGCGCAATCTTTTGGGGTTGGAATACTCGGTGAAGGGGTTCAGGTTATCCGTTTCGGGTCTGTTGATTCGGCGTGAATACCCCAACCTCCATTCAAATTGGTCGGATTTGCGGTAGGCCACATGGGCACTTGGAAACAGGTTGAAATAGTTGTTGGTGTAGCTGGAATCGGTGTTGAACAAAGTGAATCCCGTGAGTGCTTGCTCAGCCCTCAACCCGCCCTCCACGCCCAATTTTCCCCAGTTCTTACCCAAGATTGTGTAAACGGCATGAACTTGTTCCCGATAGGCGAAAGAATTACTGATGCTGCTGTCCAATTCAAACGGAGCCGATTCGTCGAGGTAGGTTCCAAATAGGTATTCAGATTGAATGTCCCGGATGGTTGACTTGGCTCCCGTCTCCAATCGAAAGTTGTTTTTCAAGGGCAACTCAAAATCGATTTGTGCTAGGCCCAAGGTGAATTTCCTTGGTGTGACACCGGTTTGGATGGGACCATTCAGGCCCAAATCCAATCCCGAAACATCGAGGGAGTCTGTGAGGTATCTTTCTATGTCCGTCACTTTGTTTTGCGACAAGGAAATCCGCCCGTCCAAGGATGAACCCTGCCTTTTGGGTTTGTGTTGTATGAACACTTCTCCATCCCAATTCTGTTTGGGTTCGGACTCGATGGTTGTGCGGATGTATCTTTCAATGGGGGTTCGAATGGAATTTGATTCCCAAAAAACACCCTCTTCTGAACCGTTCTTTTGAGAGTTTCCATAGGTTGCTGCCACACCCAACACGGTTTTTTCGTTGGGGAAAAAATCGACTCCAAGTTTGGCCACGTGGTCTACTGAACGCCTTTCCCCATTCGAAATCTGATTTTGATACGGACTAAGGCTGTCTGCAGGGGTGAAAATGAAAACATCCCCTTCATTCCATCTGTTTTCGATTCGACCGCTGTAGTTGGCATTGAGGTTGAAATGTTTTTTGCGGAGGTTGGCTGTGGCAGCAAAGTTGTATTTGTCGTGCGTGCCGATGCCGGTCGTGATGCTGCCGTTGAGTCCTTGCCTGGATTCTTTTTTTGTGATGATGTTGATGATGCCTGCCGTGCCGTCGGGGTCGAATTTGGCACTGGGTTGGGTTATCACCTCTATGCTTTTGATGGCCGATGCGGGCAGTTGCTCTAAAACCGCCGCCCTGCTGCTTCCCGTCAAGGAAGATGGCCGACCGTCGATGAAAACGGTCACGTTGGGATTGCCTCGAAGATTGAGTTGGCCGTCTGGGTCTACCGAGACTGAAGGGATGGTGTTGAGCAGGTCGGTTGCGGAACCACCCTGGGTCACGAGGTTTCGGTCGGCATTGTACACCTTCCGGTCGATTTTATTTTGAAGGAAATCCTGTTGGGCCGTTATTTCCACCGCAGGAAGCACTTCTGCTCCTTTAAGGTTCAAAATCAGGGACTTGGTGCTTTGGGTTTTGGAAAATGGGCCAAAAATTTGGGATTTGTATCCAACGGCATCCACCCGAAGCCTCGCTTGGACGACATCGGCTTTGACTTCAAATTTACCCTCCTCTGAAGTGATTGAGCCTGCCACAACGGAATCACGCACGTTCAAAACCACCACAGTGGCAAATCCGATGGGCTCTTGAGCGATTGAATCCATCACCACACCCCTCCATTGGGCCTTCAAGGGCAGACACCACGCGGTCAACATCAATAAAAATCCAATCCGTCCCTCAAAATGATTCATGGTCGCAAGTTTCCGCAAATCATGCCAAAATGAAAAAGAATGCAGATTAAAACACATGATTTTGAGGCTTGGATGTGGAAGTTAGGGCGGACGTTGGCAGGAATGATTCTGCCAAAACCTTTTGATTGAAACATCAGGTTGGGTGGTGACTATCGATGAAAGGAACCCTCAAGACATGGTGTAGTCGAACTGACGCGGGTTGATTGTGGATTCAGCGTCTCCTCAAAGGTCTTCGGCCCATTCTCCCCTTCGTTTAGCAAACAAAATGAGGTTGACCTTGTCATTCATGCCGGGTCCCCGTTGGAAGCAACCCGAATGGATAAGTGAGTTGATAATCGTTCCACGGCTCATGTCCCTTTGGGTCTGCCCGGTCAGGGAACTGCAAGCAAAACAAATGATGATTGAGGCCAGCATTGACCCAAGGGCTGTATTTCGCCTATTGACTTGTCTTATTTTTCTGATGTACCCGAACCGCCCAAAAATCAACTATTAATTTACAAAAAAATTCTGTTGGCTGGTGGGTACGTACTGTTATGGTGCATTGGAAATATTTTGTTAAAGAGTGGTTTTAAAAATATTTAGTATAAACATCTGAAAACAGGTATATTTATTAACAATACTTTTGTTTTTTAGTAAAATTTCTAGAATTCAATTTTAGTTAATTTTTAAACAATGTTTATGAAAGATCGATATTCAAAAACATTTCTTGTGATGGCAGGGAGTGCATTGTTGTCAGCTTACTTATTTAGAAACGGGAAAGGAAACTTAGCAGCAGCAGCATTCATTCCATTCATATTTTCAAGTGGCTACCTAGCGTATTTATTCTCTCAGCCCGCAAAATTGCATTTGTCCGAAGAGCAAAAAATGCGACTTAGCCCCGAATACAAAGGCGAAAATGATTGTAAATTCAGTCGGCAGGAGAAAACGGAAGTTGATGGAATAAAGGTCAAAGGCAAGCGTTACAAATTTGTCAATGGAACTGATGTTTGTCTGAACGAAAAAAACGAAGTTGTACCTTGTGGGTTTGGGTCCTCAATCATGCAATTTGTCGGTGGTGGTGGACTTGAGCCTAAGTCTATTCAGTCCGATAATTGTTGGTTATAGTTTGTGAACAACAATGAACCGTAGCTCGAGACCTTCTGTTTGTCATTTTTTCCCGTTTGTTGCCAATGTCGATTCCGATTGCGACCCCACTTTGACCACCTGTGGTTCCTAATTGATGATCAATTCCCAAAGGCTTGGTGTAGATCGCAGGCCAAGTTTGGAGCTTCCTTGATTTTGTTCCTTTCTAGGTGGCTTTCGACCAAACCCTTTTTTTGTTCCATGAGGGAATCAGTTTCAGCGGCGGTTATGGTTGATGGTGCATTTAGGGACAAGATAGCCGTTCATTTCTGTTTGAATACGCCATTTCCAATGATGTTGTGTTTGGCCGTCTTGGATATCTTTGCCAAAACACCTTGATTGAAACATCAGGTTGGTTGGGGACTATCGATGAAGGAAACCCTCAAGACATGGACTGGCTTAAGCGCGCTGTTGGTGCTGGGTGTCGCAACCTGGGTGCCGGTCTTGGTCATGAATGTCTATTATTGGACCACCCGCATGGCTTCCGGTTATGGATTGTTTCCTCCGTACATGGGCAACAATGCGAGGATGATGTTTTTTGCAGCCTTTTTCGGGGCCAATTATTTCATCACAGACCGGTTGTTGAGGCGCATAGAAAGTTGGGAAGTAATCGACCTCCTTTGGAAATTGTTCGTGGTGGGCGTGGTTACGGCAACAGGATCCTTGTTGCTGAAGCTGGTGGAGGACTCCTTGGTTACAGATGCCTTTTACGGGCAGTTTTTGGCATTCAGCGCAGCATTGAGGCTTTATTTTTTCATGGCGTTTTGCTTGGGCGCTTTGTTCATGTACAAGAAGTTGATCTTGTACCAAAAGACCAAAAGGAAGGTCATCACTTGGAATGTGCTTCAAATCGTTTTCTTTTTCGCCATGTTGAGGCTTTTTTGGGGCCAGGAAACGCAGGAATGGTGGGGTGGACAAGGGGTTGAAGCTGCGGACGAAGCCACATTGAAAGGTTGGTTCAACACCATCTTGATTCCGGTTTTTCTGGTTTTGGCATTTTTGCTGTCTGTCAATGTCAACTGGTCGGCCTACCTCAATACCACCCAAAAACTCAAAAGCCTGGGGCTCATCACGGCCATTGCATCGATTTTCATCTTCTACTTTTTCCTGTTTCCGGTGGAAGCCTTTCCGGATGAATCCAACTTGGCTGAATTGTTGACGCAACGGTATTTGTTGGCAGGATTCCTCTTTTTGTTTCCCGTCATCTACACCTTGGTGGCAGGATTGGTCCTCATCTTCAATTTGCCCACCACCTCCGTTTTCGAGCAAAGGAGCTCCGAGTTGGCAACAATCCACCGAATCAACCAAAGCATCCAAAGCAACCTTGACGCTGAGGAAATATTGCGCACCCTCATGGACGCTGCCTTGCTCACCTCGAATGCCACGGGCGGATGGATTGAAACCTTTGAAAACGGCGACCCCAAAACAAGTGGGATTTCGTACCTCAAGCAGGTTGGATTGGAAGAAATTGACCGTTTGCGTAGTCGGGAGAATATTTCTGACTGGGTGGTGGCCTCCGGCAAGTACACGTACATCCGGAACCTTCGCAAACACAAATCATTTCGATATACCCGCACACGAATCAAATCTTTGTTGGCCCTTCCAATACTAACGTCCAAACATCCGGTCGGTGTGATTTACCTCATCAATGAGCTACCGGGGTCCTTTGAAGAGACAACCATTCGCTCATTGGTTTCGTTGACAGAACAGTCAGGAGTCTCCATTGAAAACGCCGAAATCGTGGCTCAATCCATCGATTTGGAAATCTATCGCGAACAATTGAGGGTAGCCAAAACGTTTCAAAGTAGAATTTTGCCGCAAAACCTCCCAGGGACAGCCCAGATCGAATTTTATGTCACGGCGCAGGAAGTGGAGGAAATCGGGGGTGACTTTTACGATGTTTCACAGAGAGGGGATACCTTCAAGGTGGCGATTGGAGATGTTTCAGGGAAAGGCACCACAGCAGCATTTTATATGGCGGAAACCAAAGGTGTTTTCCAGGCTTTAACCCAACTGGAATTGGGAACCCGGGATTTTGTTGTCACCGCCAACAATGCCCTGTCGAACTGCCTCGCGAAAGACACCTTCATCACCATGACTTACCTGCAAATCAACTTGTCCAGCAAAGTCATGGAAATCATGCGTGCGGGCCACTGCCCTACTTTGTATTACAACAAAGCCTATGATCGACTTGTTCCCTTGGCGGGAGGAGGTATCGGCCTGGGCATTGTGCGCTCCCAACGATATGCCGAACTCTTGCCACAGCCGGAGGTTGTGAATTTCAGCCGAGGAGACATGGTAATCCTGTTTACCGACGGAATAGTGGAAGCGCGGAATGCCTCCGGGGAAGAGTTTGGACAAAAAAGGCTCGAGGATATCATCTATCGGCTTCGGGATGCAGAAAGCAAACTGATTGTGGACACGCTCGTGCAGCAGGTGATGGCCTTCAACGGCGGCAAGGTACAGGATGATTACAGCATCATGGCCATCAGGTTTTTATAGGACAACAACATCCCAACATATTCAGCAACAACAGCGTACCAATAAAGGAATGGAAATCAAAGAAATACAACACGGTCACTTCACCACCTTGACGCCAATCGGGGATTTGGACGCCAACTCTTCCATGGTGATGGATGGCAAAATCCAAGAGGTGATCGACTCCGGGTGTTTCAATGTTCATGTGGATTGCTCGGGTTTGCGCTACATTTCCAGCGCTGGCTTGGGTGTATTCATTTCTTTCATGGATGAATTGGCATCCAACGGTGGAAAGTTTGTCTTCTCCAATCTCACCGAGCACATCCACAATGTGTTTCAACTATTGGGATTGGAACAGCTCATGGAAATTGTTCAGGATGCAAATGAGGCCGAAAAACGGTTTGAACCATGAAAGCTGACTTTACTGCAAGTTGCTCCAAACAAAGCTTGGCCGGAATCAGGGATTTCGTGTCGGGACAGTTACGCGCGTTTGAGGTGGAAGAGTCGCTTGCCCATCAATTGGTATTGGCGGTCGACGAAGCCTGTGCCAACAGCATCATCCACCACCATGGTTGTGATGGGAGCTCATCCATCCAGATCAGTTTGGTCAAGGCACCCGGGTCGTTGGTAATTGAGTTGATAGACCAAGGCAACCCCTTTCCAATCGACGCCTATCAGCCCAAGGAAATCGAGGAAATCATTCGTAATCGGACCAAAGGTGGGTTGGGAATCCTGCTCATCAACAAAATCATGGACAAAATCGAGGTCTTGAAGCGTGAACAGGATTTTGTGTATCGGTTTACCAAAATCCTTTGATGTTCTTAATGCTTGCTTTGGCGGTCTTTCCATGACATGACGGGTTTGTTTCTTAAATTTGGAGGATGCGGTTCCTTTATTGGGGAATGATGGTGCCATGTTTGGCCCTATTGACATGCTCTTGCAAGCGTACAGAGCGGGAAAGTGCCATTTTGAGACGCATGAATGAGGAGTCTGTGCCGCTGAAAGAAGCATTCAATGTGAGGTTTTTGTTTTCTGAACAAGGGATTCTGTCGGCCGAACTTTTGGCGCCGCATGCCTTGGAGACCAAACAGAACGAACAAGAGGTCAGGGTGTTTGACCGGGGTTTGACGATATCGTTTTTCAGTCCGGACGGTGAAATCAAAAGTGAACTGAAAGCCGGACATGGCACCTTCAAGAATGGCTTCAATTACGCAGAATTGCTAGACGATGTGGTGGTGGTGAACAACAAATCCGATACGCTCATGACAGACACTTTGTATTGGGACAAAGCCAAGAACCTCATGCACACCAAGCGAGGTCGCAACATTATTCGGACCCCACGGGAGGAAATCACCGGAGACAGCATTTCCAGCACCACCAACTTTTCTGAGTACAAAATCTACAACATCACCGGCGTCGTCAGGGTCAACCAAGGAGGAGGTATATGATTCGCTACATTGAATATGTTTATTTGGTTCTCGCTTTGATGATCGTTGTGTTCATGGGACTGAACGCCCGCCACATGGCTACCCATCAAATTGCCCTCACCGCCCTTGGGGCATTCATTTCAGCGTTCATGTTTTCTTTCAGAAGGGCCCAAAGGCAATCATATGAAAAAAGGGAGCAAGAGGAGCTCGAAGAAATGAAAAGGAAGGCAGAAGATCATGGTTGACATGGCGGACGTATTCATCATTGTGGTGACCATGGTGTTGTCGGCATTGTTTTCGGGAATCGAAATCGCGTTCGTGAGTGCCAGCAAACTTAAAATCGAGCTCAAAAGTGCTCAAGGCGACCCGGTTGCCAAAATTCTTTCCAGGTTTGTGAAGCGTACCCCGCGCGTGCTTACCACCTTGTTGGTCGGCAACAACGTGGCCTTGGTCATGTTTTCCCTTTCGGCCGGAAGGCTGCTCAACATCGCATTTGAGTCGGGTGGAATCATCAACCCGGTTGAACACCCGGTAAGGGCCTTGATATTGCAAACATTTCTGTCAACGGTTGTCTTGCTTGTGTTTGCCGAGTATCTGCCGAAAGCGCTGTTCCGCCTTCGTCCAGAAGCAGCATTGTTCAATGTTTTCACAACGGGTTTTCTTCAGTTTTTCTACATTGTTCTGAGTCCGTTTGTGCTGGGAATCAATGCTATTTCGCACTTTTTCCTCAAAAAAATATTGAGGCTGAAATACCAGGAGGAAGAGTTGGAGTTTTCCAAAGAAGACCTTCATACGTACATGCAGGAGTCTTTGGTGTCTTTTCCCGAGTCGGAGAGCAAACCCGAGATCGACACCGAAATGTTCTCAAATGCAATGGAGCTCAACGAAATCCGTGTGAAGGACTTCATGGTTCCACGAACAGAGCTTCAAGCTGTTCCAGTTCAGGTATCCATCGACGGATTGGTCGCCAAATTTGTGGAGACAGGATACTCCAAACTGTTGGTTTACAACGACAACATTGACGAAATTGTCGGATTCGTGCATTCCAGCACCCTCTTTCGGAAGCCCCAAGGTATCCAAGAAGTATTGCAGCCGATTTTGATGGTGCCTGAAACGATGGCAGCCACCACGCTTTTGAGCGAGTTCACCCAAAACAGGAAAACAATAGCCTTGGTGGTAGATGAATTTGGTGGTACTGCTGGATTGGTTACGGTGGAAGATTTGGTTGAAGAGGTGTTTGGGGACATTGAAGACGAACATGACGAGCCGCAGGAGGACGAGTTCACCGCCAAACAAATCGACGAAAATACTTGGCTTTTCAGTGCCAGATTGGAGGTAGATGACCTGAATCAGGAGTTTGGATTGAACCTGCCAGAAGGAGAATACAACACCTTGGGTGGTTTGGTGCTTCAGTATGCCGAGGAAATCCCATCCGTTAATGAGTCGGTTGAGGTGCAGGGCTACCGCTTGGAAATTGTCGAGGCCGAGGACAACCGCGTGACATTGGTCAAGGTCAAAAGGACGGTTTGACCCCCTAAAAATAGGAAAAGGGACCCTCTTTAAACTTTTTTTTACAATCAAAACACCGTAACTTGCCGCGCTTGAAAAAGCTGGTACTAGTTTAGATTCAATTAAGATTATGTCTGCTTTAAGTAGGATTCGCGAGAACGTGGGGTTGGTAATCACCGTGATTGCCATTTCGTTGTTCTCTTTCATTTTCGTGGATTTGATCCGCAATTTCGGGGGAGGACCCGACGACACCGTGGCCGAAATCAACGGCAGCTCCGTGCCCATGAGCGACCTCCAGGAAAAGATGGCGGTCGTGGAACGCACATCCGGTCCGGGGGAGACCCAAGACGAGCGCGACAATGTCAAAATCCAAGCTTGGCAGTCACTTGTGCGTGAATTCATTTACCAAAATGAATGGTCTAAGGCCGGAATTACCATCACAGACGAAGAGCTGCAGATGATGTTCAGGGGTGCGATCCCCCATCCGTATGTCCAGCGTTCCGGCTACTTCAACGATTCCACCGGGATGTATAATCCAGGTACGGTGGATGCAGTATTTGCCCAAGCCGACCAAATCGACCTCAATGATCCGAACGTTCCCGACGATTACAAGCGTTGGAAGCAAGGCCTGATTGATTTGCGTCGCTTGATTTCCTTGGACCGCCAAGGATCAAAATGGCAAAACATGATCAGGAATGCCATGTTGGTTTCCGACAATGAAATCAATGTAAGCAACGCAGAGCAACAGCGTACCGCCAACATTTCTTATGTTTTCGTTCCCTACGCCTCCATCGCTGATGACAAAGTGAACGTTTCGGATGCAGACTTCAACGAGTATTACGGCAAAAACAAAGCGAAATACCGCCGCGAAACAGAGGTCCAAATCAAGTACACCTTCTTCCAAGTGACACCAAGCGCTTCCGACAGTGCGATGGCCAAAGACAATCTCTCCAAAATCGTGGGTGATTTCGCTGCAGCCACCAAACCTTTTGAATTTGCTTTCAGCAATACGGACGCCCGCTCCCTTGACACCAATGCTCGTCCAGTCGGAGAATTGCCTCCAGCAGTGTTGCCATTTTTGGGCCGAATGGATACCATCGTTGGACCAGTGCGCACCGACGAGGGATATGCCATTTACAAAGTCGTGAAGGTTCAGGAAGACAGCTCGACTGTACTCTCGAAAACCCGCCACATTTTGCTCAAAGCCGATGCGACCATGGACAGCAACGCGGTTGCTTCTAAGGCTTCTGAATTGCGTCGGAAATTGCAGGCAGACACTAGCACGTTTGCTTCTACCGCGATGGCAGAATCCAAAGACATGGCATCTTCAGGTGCCGGAGGCTCCTTGGGTTGGGTGAACAAGACTGATTTCGGACCCGATTTTGACAAGGCTGTTCAAAACGCCGCCGTGGGCTCTGTTTTCACGATTAAATCCCCGCTCGGAACACACGTAGTACAGGTCACCGACCGTAGCCGCAAGCGCTATGCCGTGGCTTCCATTGTCCGTAACATTCTTCCTTCCACAGAAACCAACGAGGCGGTCTACAAACAGGCCAGCGGTTATCATGGTGAGGTTTTGGGTGGAGCCGACATGGATGCCGCTTTGGCCAACTATCCCCTGGCCCAAACCCGCGTTTCTCCCGTATTGACCCAAGACAACTACAGCCTTTTCGGAATCGTGGGTGCCCGTCCGGTCATTGTATGGGCTTTTGGTCAGGAAAAAGGCGCCATTTCCGAAAAAGTCTTGGAAGCGGATCGTGCATTCGTGGTCGCTCGTGTGGAGTATGCCGGGAAGAAAGGCTACAAATCCGTTGAAGACATCAAAGAGCAAATTCGCCCTGAAGTGGTGCGTTATGTGAAGGCCCGTCAGATCAAGGAGAAGCTCTCCGCCAACACCGCTACGGACTTAAACGCCATCGCGGCAGCATATGGACCGGGTGCAATGGTTTCTGCCGCCACCGACCTTCGCTTCAGCAACAACCTGATCCCGAATCTGGGTGAAGAACCCAAAGTGGTAGGTCGTGCTTTTGGATTGAAGCAAGGTGAAGTAAGCAAAGCACTCGCAGGCAACAATGGCGTGTTTGTCGTGAAATTGGATGCCATCAAAGAAGGAGCCCCTATGGCACCGGAGATGCTTTCTTTCCAGAAAATGGCTGCACGTCAGACCAAATCACAATCCGCCATCAATGCTTCATTCCAGGGTATGTTGGACGCTGCCAACATCCAGGATTACCGCGCCAAATTCGAATTCTAATCGCCAAATTGGCCGAGAATTCCACAAAAGCCGTGGCCAGCGTCTGGCTGCGGCTTTTGTTTTATCCCAAGGTCGTTTTCCCTGTAGGATGGATGGCTGATCCTTTGTTATTTTGTGGTATCAGTTTGGCCCTTTTTCTGTGCTGAGATTTTTTTCCTACAACCATGTAGTCACGTATGTGGCCTTATTTGTCATCACGGTGGCACTGAGGCTTCCGTCTTTCCACTCCCAGTATTTTCAGGAGGACGAAGCCTATTACCTAACAGCCGCAGAAAAGATTGTAGATGGTGGCGTGCAGTACGTTGACACTTGGGATAACAAGCCACCGGTCCTGACTTGGTTCTATGCCGTTTTTGTGGCCATTTTAGGAGACTTTGCCATCATCGGCATTCGAATTTTCACCATCATCTACGTGTTCCTCACGGCCTTGTTGTTGAGTCAATTCGTGGTCGACAACAAACTCATGGAGCGCTTTTCCTTGCTGCCAGGGTTTATGTATGTGGTCATGGTCTCTGTGCCGTGGTATTCTCAGGAACTGAACGGTGAGATTTTGATGAATCTCCCCATTGTGGTTTGTATGATCAACCTGCTTAAACTGGACGAAAGCACCCGTGAAAATCAACGACGGATGTTTTGGGTCGGAGCCTTGATGGGCCTGTGCTTCATGATCAAATACCAAGCGGTTTTGGTTCTTCTAGGCCTTTTGGTGGCATATTTCACGTTGGTTACGGCGCGTGTTGCAGAAACGTTTTCCTTGGCGGGCGGCTTCGCTTTGGTATTGTTCCTATTCCTCTCTGTGATTTATCTCAACGGGGCATTGGCTGCTTTTTGGGATGTTGGCGTCCTTTACAACCTCGACTACATTTTCACGGGGAAAAACCCCGGCGAGACGGTTGATGTGCTTTTCAATCTCGGGCAATACCTGAAGTTATGGGGTGCATTTACCTTGGTTGCCTTCATCTCAATCGTCAACTTCAGGCTCAGCTATTTCAAAAATGCGATTCGCTTACGCAAGATCGAGGTTTTGATTTTGTTTTGGACCATTTCCACCGCGTTGACCATTGTCCTGGGTGGCGGACGTCTTTACCTGCACTATTTCTATTTGCTGGTACCTGTTTTGTGTGTTTATGCGGTTACTTTTTTTGAAATGAAGGTAAAAGGGTGGCTGAGGTCACTGTCCTTTCTGTTGGTGATGGCCATGCCCGTTTACACTTACGGTGTATACGCTTTGGTCGCCTTTCCACAATCCTTCAGCTTCATGGAGACCTACATCCAACCCGGTGGCTGGATCCATGGTATGCGGGCCCAACTCAATGAGCCCCACCCCCTGAGCAAATACATCGAACCGTCTAAAGTTCACAATGGCATTTTGGTTTTGGCCTACGAACCCACTGTTTATGCGCGTCTCAATCTGCCCTGTGCTACCCGATACACCAATTTTTCGGTTGCCTTCTACAAATGGTCGGTTTACAAACCGCTGCATGGCATGAGTTTGGTTTCAAGAACCGAGACCCAAGCAGATATTTTCAAGGCCTTCAAGGAAGAATTGCCGGAATACATCATTGATCCTGCGGGATTGTTTCCCATGCTTCGAGACCAAATTCCGGTTTTGTTCGCGCCTTACAAGACAAGGCAAGTCAACGACGGCGAAAGGAGCTATAAGTTGTATTTCCTAAGCTGAGAGTTCAGGGTTGCACCGCACGAAGTTCGCGAATCCTTTTCCTCACTTCCACCACAAACAGGCTGTTGCTGTAATTTCGAAGGAACTGCATGTACAATTCCATGGCTTTGGCAGCATCCTGGTAGGTGTAATCCCAAATCTTCGCCTTGGTGTACAGGGCATCATCAGCCAAAATGTCGGTAGGATATTGGGAAATGATTTGGTCAAGGAGGGTCAGTGCTTGGGTCAATTCGTTTTGTTGGATGAAAATATTCGCTTTTTCCCACAGGATTTCGTCTGCCAAAACATTATTTGGGAATGCATAGGCAATGCTGTCGAGCACTACCAGCGCAGTGTCGTACTCCCGTTGAAACACCCACAATTGGGCTTGTGCAAATCGTTCGAGGGCAAAAGTGCTTGTGTCCATTCCCAAATTGTCCTGAATCAACAGGAACAGTCTGATGGCGTCGTTTGAGATGTCATTCGAGGTATTGTCTTTGATGGACTGTAGCCTGGCTTTGGCAAACTCAAAATCACCTTTGAAATAGCTCAAGCGCCCTTGTTTGAACTTAGCTAAGGCTCCGGTCTGACCCTCTTTGAAAGATTCGGCAACTTCATCGTATTTCAGAACGGCCTTGTTGTAATCTTTCTGCATCAGGAGGACATCGCCCGTCAAAAGGCTCACCTCAGCTTGTTCGATGGGCTTCAGTGGCAAACGGGACATGGACTCGAGTTCGGCCACGGCCTCGGACAAATCAAACAAGTAAAAGGCCAACAGCTTGCTTTTCCGGTACATGGCATCGTAAAACTGGACTTTCCGTCCGAAGCGCATCAAAAGTTGATCGTAATCCCATACCGCCGAGCGGATTGCGGCCGTATCAACAGGGATTTTTTCAAATGCCATCAGCTCCCCATTGATCGCCTTGTCCTGATAGGCTTTCAGGTAGTAAGGCGAGTCTGAGTGGTTGTCAATCACATAATCGAGGGCTTTGTTGGCGAGTTTGTATTGCTTGTTGTTGCGCATGGTTTCGGCAAACTTGTACACCCGCATGCCGTTTTCCCTGAAAACTTTGTCGATGGACTTGCATTGTACGAAGGCCTCCATGAAGTTTTCCGTCAGAACATAAAACTCAAACAGCATGTTCCTGAGGTTGGGGTCACTAGACGATTGATTGACCGATTCGAGCAACACTTCTTCGATGGCAGCACCACTTGCAGGTCTCACAAGGTTCATGATAGATTGGGTCACTGAGCTGGCCAGGGAAGGATTGACCTCGTATTGCATGATATATTCACGTGCTGCATCTTTCCAGTTCCCCAAGATGGTGTGCAGATTTGCGATTTCAGGACCAAAAAGGTATTTGTTTTTCAGGGTTTTGCGGGCTTGGGTATAGGTTTTCAGTGCCAAATTGTTGCGAGAGGTTTGGTACAGGAACGCCCCAGCAAGCATGAATCCTTCTTCGGTTTGGATTGTTTTTTCGATGGCGTTGTTTTCCAAAGCGGTGGCGCTTTTCAAATCACCTTTCAGGCGGTAAGAATCGGCCAAAACGAAAGGATAGGCGAAGTCTTGGGGATTCTTTTTGGCGCATCGTTCCAAATGTGAAATGGATTCGTCCACTTGGTTCAATTTCAACATGCAGTCATTGAGGCGAAGGTTCCATGCCCGGTTTGTTGGATCCTTCTTTTGCAACTTGCCATACATGTTCAGTGCATTCTCGAACTCTCCTTCCTGATAATATTGTTCGGCTAGTTCTGCTTCTCCCGCTTGGCTCCATGCAAGGCCATGCTGCGCAACAAGCAGCACCATCAACATCAGCAATCGGACAATCCGGGCATTCATGATTTAAATATACGGTTAAACCCGCTCAGGGATGGGGCATGGTTTGGCCAGAAATGAAAAACGCCCCGCGAAGCACATCCGCAAGGCGTTTTTGAAGAGTCGATACAATCAGGCTCCTACGTGTGAACGGTATGCTTCTGCACTGAGCAATCCTTCCGTATCGCCACTCAAGGTGACCTTGATCATCCAACCAGCGCCGTATGGGTCTTGGTTAACGATTTCGGGTTGGTCGTTCAAACCACCATTCACTTCGCTGATGGTGCCGGCCACGGGCATGTAAAGGTCAGAAACCGTTTTGACGGCCTCTACCGTTCCAAACGTGTCATGTTCGCCCAATGTTTCACCCAAGGTCTCGATTTCGACGTAAACGATGTCGCCCAATTCCCTTTGTGCAAAATCGGTGATGCCCACTGTTGCGGTGTTGCCTTCAACACGGACCCATTCGTGGTCTTTGGTGTACAGGAGATTGTCTGGAATATTCATATTTGAAATTACTTGTCTTGGACAAAGGTCGAATTTAGTCCTCTTTTTACAAACACACCAATCGCGGAGAAAAAATCATGAAGGAGGCATGGCCCTTGACATCTTGCAAGACCGCTGTCACCCTTACACCCTTGCTTCCCGGTTGCTACATATAACCCACCTGGACTGTTGGTAGGGCCTTTTTGATGGTCTCCCTTTGCGTTGATCCAAAATCATCCTTGTCCAAATTCAGGTATTGGAGGTAGCCCATTTGGTAAATCGGATTGTAATCTTTAACAGGGTTTTCATGCATGAAAAGAGCGCGCATTTCCGGGCATGCCAACAATGGGCTGATGTCCTTGATTTTGTTTCGGTACATCACCACCTTCACGAGCCTAGGCATGTTCCTGACCACCTCTATTTCGGAAATGTTGTTGCTGTGGATGTCCAAATATCGAAGGTTGACCAATGTCTTCAGCTCGGCAATCGATACGATGCTGTCGTTTTTGCCCATGGTGAGCTGTTCAAGGGACTTCATTCCCGAAAGGTGTCGCAGTTCCGAGTTGGTTTTCACCATGCCCTGTATCCGCAATCCCACGAGGTTGGTATGGTTGCGCAGGTAGGCCAGATTGAATTCAGGGAGGTTCAGAAATGAAATGTTGAGCTCCTTGAGATTGGTCCATTTGTACACCGGGTCGATGTCGGTGAGTTGCGTGCATCGATAAACTGAAAAAGATTCCAAACTCTCCCATCCCGCAATGGGGTCAAGGTTTTGGATGGGATTCAATGACAAGTCCAAGGACCGCAGGGGCTTCATTTTGGACAGTTGGTTCAAATCCTTGATGTCATTGTTGTAAACACTCAGTACTTCAAGGCTGTCCAGTTGCAACAATGGCCCCAGGTCCGTGATAAAATTGCTGGCACAAGAAAATTCGCGGAGCTTGGAAAGGCTTTCGATGCCCTCCAAACTAACCAAACCGTTTCCGGTGACCTCCAATACCTCCAGATTCGGGAACATGTCCACCCATCTCAAGTGCGTCAGGGGGTGTTCGGTGATGATGAGGCCCTTCAAATTGGAAAACTGGGACAACTTGGAAAACACGAAAGGGTCGCCCGTATTGATCCAAAGCTTTTGGACGGTGTCGGGAAATTGGATTGCTTTTTTCCATGGGGTCCAATCTTTTTCATACACGAAACGGCTTCCGTCTTCCACCTCTTGAGCCGACAGGTGGCAGAATGGAGCCATCAGTGCCAACAGGATGGTCAACCCCCATGACTTGTTTGTCGAAATCTTAATTGGTTCCATTGGATTCGAGTAGTTGGTTGATTTTACGTTTCATTTCATCGGAAGGGTTTCGAATCAAAAAATGCCCGCCCTCTTCGAGGTGTAGGGTTGCTCCCGTGACGTGACGGCAGAACTTTCGGCCTAGGGTGTGAGGAAGGATTTCGTCCTGCTTTCCCCAAATTAACCTCCAACGCGTACCATGTAGTTGGGTCAATTCAGCGATTCGGTTGATTTTGGGGCGGATGCCAGACCACGCAATCCATGAGTAATAGAGTCGTTTCCTTCGGCTTTCCGACTCCAATTGGGCCAATGCCAAATCATAAAGTCGCTTGTGGATGATACCCACCCAGTTCAGGAGTCTAAGAATGAACAACAACCGCACAGGATTGCGTACCACACGCCGGAACAACATTCGCCCAATGGATGTGTACATGGCAAAGGCATAAGCAGGATGCACCCTCAAACCGTCAGGAGAAATCAGGCAGATGGAGGCAATGGATTCGGGTATAGAGAGGTACATGCCCAAGGCTGCCCGCGAGCCCAAACTGAAGGCCATCAAATGGGTTTCTTGAGGCTTAAAAAAGGAGTGTAGCGCACCAATCCAATTTTTCAGCTCACCTTCCCCCAAAGGTGCATCGGAGGTCCACCCGCTGCCATAAAAAGGTGGCAACTCCATGACGGCCAATGTCCAACCTGGCGGCGCTAGGGGCAACACATGGTCAAACCAATGGCGGTCGTTTCCGAATCCAGGGAGCAGAAGCAGAAGGCGGTCACCATTTTTTTGGTACTTTCCGGCCACCTTCAGGCCTTCGCAGGGTGTCAGTTCGAAATTTTCCCAATCCAAAATTGAAAATCCGCCCCTTGATGTCGACTTTTGGCGAAATTGCCCTCGATGCAAAGCACCAAAGCCAAGATTCAGACACTCGACCAATTGCTGGCAAAGGTCCAAGCCTGGCGGGATAAAGGTAACAAAATCGTATTTACGAACGGTTGTTTCGACATCCTCCATTTGGGACATGTGGATTATCTGGAGCGGTCCAAAGCAGAGGGTGACGTGTTGGTGGTGGGAATCAACAGCGATGAAAGTGTAAAAAGGTTGAAGGGTGACGAACGGCCACTCCAAAACCAAGAATCTCGGTCCCGGGTGATTGCTGCCCTTGGTTGTGTTGATGCAGTTGTGTTGTTTGGGGAAGACACTCCATTGAATCTGATTTTGGCCATCGGACCTGATGTGCTCGTGAAAGGTGCAGACTACACGGAAGAACAGGTTGTAGGCGCCAAAGAAGTGGTATCCCGAGGTGGGAAATTGGTCCTGATTCCGTTCGTGGAGGGCTTTTCGACCACCCGTATCGTCAACCGTATGAAGCAAAATCCATGAACATCAAAATCGGCTTGGACGGCATTTCCTACGATGTCCTGATGCCAGGATACGACATTTCCATTCCGCTGGTTTTCAACGGGGACCAACCCAATACTTATGGTGTGGAGAAGGCCAAATCCGGGGCCTACAAAAGTGGTGGATGGGTCGGGGATGTTCGCGAAGGCGGCTCTTGTAATTTCGAAACCCTCACCATGACCCCGCATTGTAACGGAACCCATACGGAGTGCATCGGGCACATCACCCGAAGCAGAATTTACCTGCGTGACCAGTTAAAAGAGACGTTGTTTCCCTGCATGGTGGTTTCTGTTGAGCCCCTGCCGGCTTCTGGCTGTGGGGAGTCGTATTTGCCTGGATTGAACCCAGAAGACAAGGTCATCACACGCCACGCCCTTGCAAGTGCCATGCCGAGCGTTTCGGAGTCCTTCCGTCAAGCTTTGGTGGTTCGTACACGGCCCAATCCCACTTCCAAAAAGAACCGTGACTACATGCAAGAGGCTCCAGCTTTTTTCACATTGGATGCCATGAAATTCTTAGTGGAATTTGGTGTAAACCATCTGCTCACCGACTTGCCCAGCGTGGACCGTTTGTTCGACGAGGGCTTGCTCAGCACTCACCACGTGTTTTGGGGACTGCCGCACCAAGGCCATGACCCGGTTGAAGGTAGTCGGGTTGATGCCACCATCACGGAGATGGTTTTCGTTCCCG
>Ga0068876_10000228_pt1 | contig 44408 bp, 32 predicted proteins | sample NOAtaG_6_FD_66442 | JGI IMG/M metagenome (GOLD analysis project Ga0068876, IMG submission 66442) | Freshwater lake microbial communities from Lake Erie, under a cyanobacterial bloom - NOAA_Erie_Diel5S_2200h metaG | ecosystem: Environmental > Aquatic > Freshwater > Lake | place: USA: Ohio, Lake...
AAAAATGCTATTCCCATCTTTGTTTTGAATATTGATGTTGACACCAATGCTTTGATAAGCCTCAAGCATTTCTATATTTGTAGTACTAAAAATTAGTTCAACATTGTTAGACAACTTAGAAAGGTCTGCTCCGAGTACTTTCAAGCTTTTGATAATCTTAAAACTATTCGATCTAAGCGCTATCTGCAAAAGATCTTCTCCATTTAAATTAGTTGAAAGATGTGCTGCCTTATTATCTTTTATGAGAGCATTGAACGCTTCAATACTATTCATGCGAACAGAATAACTGAGGTAAGTGTCTTCTTGATCAAATGCTTCTTTTTCTATTGCAGGCTTTTTTGATTTAGCCAGATCAATCAATTCACTATCATCTAACTCTATACCTGCAATGGTAATATAGCGCAAAGTTTTTTCAACATTATTTAAGCTGCCTAATTCGTTAAAATATCGAAGAGTTGGCCTTGGATCTTTTTTGTTTTTCAAAAAAGCAATTGCTGCTTTTTCATTTCCAAACTCAATAACAAGTTGAAATGCCGGAGCTTGATCCGTGAGTTCATCTGCAACTTTTCTTTTGAGCAATTCAGTAATGCACTTATCAGCATTTTCAACAACAGCTAAATAAAGTATATTGCTTAAGGTAAGTGAATTCTGAAGTTCAGTAAGCTTATCTATTAATAGATTTAACATAACATCATTGTTCGTCTTAACACAGTATACCACAGGGCTCTCATTTTTTGGGCTAATAGCCAAGGAATGAAGTTTATTGTCAATGCTTTTAGAAACAAAATTTATATTATGGTTATCTATAGCTGAAAAGAACTCAGCCTTAAACTGATCAATTGTTTGCACTTTCAAATCTTGAATGTCCTTTCTATCAGTACTAAGTTGACTTGCAATCAATACATCTCCCATACGACCAATAACATCATCAGAAAGTTCAGCTCTGATCAAGTATCCATCAGGATCATTCTTATCCTCTACCACACGTTTATTTGCATAATAGCGCGCAGCATTCATGAACAACTCACTCTTATCAGAATATTCTTTAGCTAAGCTTTTCTTTCTTCTTACAACATCTTTATAGTCTATATTATTTGTGCCGTAACTTTTTGATGGCTTTGAGCAATAATTGTTAATTTTTGACCAATCAGAAGATTCATAGGAGAAGTTTTGTTCAATTGAGCTTATGCCGCATCCATGAAATTCATACATATCCAAATAGTATTCTTCTAAAGCTTCCTTAGGCTCATTAGCTGCACTTTGTAGGTAGGTTTCCTTATTTTTTTGATGTCTAGCCAATAACTCCGATTTAAACTCATCGAATTTATCCTTCTTCTCTTTGTAAGCTTTCTTCAAATCATTATTTGCCTTAGCTTGTGAAGCCATATGGCCGGCTACACCCGCTAAGCCAACCCACATATTAGCTTTGGCTTCAGCACTGCTCTTTGAAGCTTTAATATTTGCTAAGTTTTGGTTATAAAAGGTATTAAAATTCTGGTCTGCAATTTGTTTTTTTTGTTCAATATCGTTCCTCACTTGCTCATATCCAATTTGAGCTTCTTCAGGAGTTTCTGCTGAACGAATTAGGTTAAGGTTAACCGGTTGAAATAGAGAAATGAGGGTATTCACCCCAAGGTCTATTCCTTTAGACCATGCTTCGGCAGTTAGTTTAGAATCTCTGATAGCTCGATTTTGCTGGATCAGCTGCTTTGTTACCGTGGAGTTGCCTGCAGTTGGGTCGAGGCTATTAGCCTGATTAGCCAAATTCTGAGCGCCTTCAATATCGCCTTGCATTGCAAGATCCTGTGCTTGTTGATTTAATTTTTTTGCTTCATCAGCATTACTCGTTTGGTTTTGATTTTCTACATCCTGGCCATTTTGAGAATAAGAACTACTTGGGTTGTTTATATTACTCCCTTTATTTTGGACCTCTTCAGAGTTATCTTTCTTATTATTTCCAGAGGACACATTTTGCTCGTCTTCCTTTTCTCTATTTTTTTTTGCTAATTCCTCAGCCTTCTTTTTATCATCAGCTTCTTTTTGCTTTTTTGCTTCATTCTCTTTTATTGCTTTCTCCAAAAAGCGAATCTTTTCTTTAACTTTATCAGCTCCATCCAAATAAACTGAGGTGATCTGAACATCATCCAAAGAAATTAGTGACTTATCCTTTACAGTTGCATATACATAAAAACTTTCAGTGCTACCAGGCTTAAACGCTGTTTTACTTTGCTCTGTCTCTTTTACACCACTAAATTTAACTTTTACACTTGCATGTATTACCTTCACATTAAACCAGAGTTCCCTTAGCTCAGTACTTTGTTCCTTACTAACGCTTCCATCAAAACTCGTATGGTAGTATTTTTTACCATCAAGTATTACATAATCACGCAGTACCCCACCATTTATTTCTTCAAAAGTTAATAGCAAATTTATACCGCCAAGACCACCAGCTCCTGTCTTCATTCTAAAATTAGTAATGAAAACAATTTCCATTCCATCAACTTCCTTGGAAAACATTACTTGATCTGTTGTTAAGCCAGGACTAGTTTGACCAAGCGATTGACTTGGTAGAAGCAAAAGAAAAGAAGATAATACAATAAACAACCTAATATGGTTACGTTTTAGAAGAAAAGTACAATTCACGAGAGCCACTATTTATTAAACTAAAAACCTTTTAATTATTTTTCAAACATAAAAAATAATTGCTTGAAAACAAAAATTTATAATTGATAAATAGGCTTAACATTTATCTAAAATTTAGGGAAATGAATATAAGTAGGATAATATAGTTTTAACTGAATGTTAAGGAAAAATTAAACAGACTGAGCGGTTTTAGAAGTTACTTAAAATAAATAAAATCATAATACCGCATCCATCATAAATTCGTAACCTATTGCTGATTTGCGATTTTCTTTACCCTCAAAATTTCTACTATTTTATCAAATCTTCCCTGAAGGAATTCAAAAAAAACGCCGATAGATTCCACAACCCTTAAAGCTCTTGATTTAACAGGGCTTTAAGATCTGTTTTTAGAAAGCTATTGTTATGCATTTTTTTTCTTTAAACTTCTACCTCTCGGCGCATCGCCCTCATGTAACACAATTTCGGAATGAAGGTAATGTATCGCCTCTGCTGAAGCTTTCACTTTGGAAGCACTGCGCTCTAACATTTCTGATTCAAACTCTGTTAATACACTTTTCCTTACTCCAGCTTCTCTCCAATGAGATAAAGGTCCACATCCTTTTGTGATTGCACGAGCAAGTGACAAAGCATCCAAAAGAGCTTGGTTCGCTCCTTGTCCTTTAAATGGACTCATAGGGTGAGCCGAATCTCCAATCAGAGTTGCTTTCCCACATTTCTCCAATAATTTTGAATCAAGTAATTCTCGGTCATACACAGGATAGCCGGAGATCTGAGCGATCAAGGTTGCCGATACGATCTGAGGAATGGGATCATGCCACTGAGTTCTACGACACGCTTCTTCCTTAAGCGCTTGAGCTCCTTGAGCACTCAACTCCTTTGCCTCTCCTTCCGACATCGGAAAACTCAATTGCCACATCACAGAGTCTTTAGAATAAGGCATTATGTAAATTCGTTCATTGCCATTGGCAGTTTGAAAAACGGTGGCTGAATCCAACAAAGAATTTTCAAGACCTTTTAGTGCGCTCAAAGGACAAATACCCAATATCACAATACAACCTAAGTAACGTAAAGGATTTATATCATCGCCGATCAACAAGCTCCGAACCGAACTACGAATACCATCTGCTCCTACTACAAGATCTGTCTTTGCGCTTTTCATTTCTCCATTCACTTGAAAAGTTAGGTCAACACCACCCTCACATTCCTTTAATCCTACTAACTGATGTCCCCAAGCAACAGCATCTTGTGCCCCGAGTTGCTCAAGCATTGCTAAGCGCAACGACTGTCGCGCGATATGTATATTTGTGCGCTTCGGGGATGTTTTTTTATTTGAACTCATACTCTTTCGCATGCCCCATTCACCAATCACTTTTCCTTCTGTTGTATGAACTATATGTCTAGTTGAATTAACCCCATCTTTTAAGAATAAAATACCAAATCCCTCCATCGCATTACTAGCTTGCTGCAAAGTGAGTCCATACCCTTGAGATCGAGTTTCGAAACCGGCATCACGCTCATAAAGGGTAAAAGGTATGCCGCGGTGCAAGCAAGCAACGGCCAGAGCCACACCTCCAATACCTCCTCCAATAATAGCAACGTGTGGATAGTTTACCTTATCTGCTAAGGGAGGGTGAGTAGATTGAATTAATCCGGAGCCGCCACAGTTCACACATGAATATAAATGGCGATTAGGGCGAAGTGCGGCCCTGCCTTCTTCTTTTGATTTTTCAAATTGATCTAATTCCATCTGGAAATGGACTTGCACTTTCTTTTTGAACTTCCGGCTTTTTTTTCCTCGTCCCTGACATTCCAGACAAATAGCCCAACTAGACCCTTTATTTTCCACTTTTTTAATCTTGTTTTTTACCTTATTTGACTCCTATCAATATGAAAAACTTAACAAATACAGTTGAGACAAAGATCAATTGCAAAATAGTTCTTATTAGTTAATTTCTTCTATACGATTTAAAGTAATAATACTCCTTTTCTCTGAATAACTTTTATAGCTGCGCGATATGTGTTTATTGCTTAGGATTACAAATCTACTTTTACAAATATAAATTAAAAGCAACTAAGGAACTCGCAAATATTTAGAAAAATATACACTGACACAATATAAATTTGAAACATGTAAGGCATTTTACCTGATGAAGCCCACATTGCAAATGACAGGCAATGTATACACGATAACCTTGTTACGCAAAAAACTATTAGAGAGAAAATAACACACCATAGTATAGTTTTTAATGTTCAGTAAGAAACCATTGTGAGATGCTTAAGGCATTAAAATCTTCAATAAAAGAGCTAGAAAAAAGTCGGTGGACTCCACTGAATGCAAAATGCCAACCTTTGGGTTGGCATTTTTATTTTAGAAAAAGCGATTCTTAAATGTTGCAAAAATAATGTGTATAAGCCAATCTTTTAAACTCAATTTACTTAGTAAGTATCAGTTTTTTAGTGATAGTATTACCACCCTTTTTTATTGAGAGATCATACACTCCAACTTCTTTTCCGCTAAGATCTATAATTACTGAGCTATCTTTTGCAATAGTTTGAAAAATTAATTTTCCTGTTAGATCTGTTACTTCAATAACACTTCCTTTTTCAATTTGCTTCAAACTAAACTTTCCGTTACTTGGATTTGGATAAAGAATAGCAAGTGACTCTTTGCTTACATTCTTCTTTAAACTCACATCGCTAAAAGGCTCAGCAGTTTTAAAATTCCAAACCGGAGAGAACGCACTAAAGTGTCCACCGTTGTTAGTACGTATACGCCAAAAATATTTGGTATTACTTGGTAAACCCGACGGGATAACATGATACAAATTGCCTGTATTTGCCGTGAATGTTGGAGGTGTTGTAAATGTTGAATCCTGAGAATATTGAACATTATAGATGATGCCATCAGGCTGCGCCAACCATTTTAGCTGCACCTGAAATAAAGTATCTACGCCGGTTATTCCATTGGTTGGGCTCGTTAAAGCAGGGGGATTTGGAATAGTATCATTGGAACCAATATAGGTAACAAACATTTCAATTTTAATTAAAGGATTATCATTAGCGTCTCTTGGCGCGTTGGCAATGGTGTCAACGTAGTTAATTCCTGAAGTAACTCTTCCGTAAATAGAATAATTATTATCCAAATGAAGAGCGGCCGCATGACAAATAAAAAATTGCGATGTAGCGCTATTAATATTTGAACTTCTTGCTGCAGACAGTATACCTCTTAAATGTTTGGCCTTTGAAAATTCAGCATTAACAGTAGGTTGCCCGGGTTGACTTTGTCCCCATGTAGAAATTGCACCGTGGCGCGAATTAGGACCACCTCCTTGGATCATAAAACCCGGAATTACACGGTGAAAAGCTGTTGTATCATAAAACTGCGTACTCACTAAACTATCAAAATTACGCGTATGCTTAGGTGCAATGTTAGGAAATAACTCAACATTAATAATACCTAAAGTTGTGTTGTTTCGCTTCGTAAGAATTTGAAAACGCGGTTTACCCGTGTAAGTATAAGTTGTTTGAGAATATGTTTCGCTAATGCAAAAAAGCGATAGTAAAATTGCAATACCTATTTTTTTGATGTTCATATTAGTATGATTTCTATGAGCATTAAAGATAGGACAAATTTTATGATCTGACAAGTTCATAATTTGAGGTACATCTATCTATTTTTACCAGAGAACTGTCGGTGGACTCCAGTAACACTATTTAAGAGTAAATTGCAGATTTGCGATTTCTTTCAGTCTAAGATTTCCTTAACATTTTTAGAAATCCTTTAGAACTTTTATACATAAATAATGTTTAGCTTAAAACATCATTGGGGCTTGTTTTATTGAGAATCCGGTAAACAGATCAAAACGTTGTGAAACATAATGTAAGATAAAATTCCTATCTTTAAATATATTTCAATACCATGACTAAAAAAAAATATAATAGCTGTTTTATTAGAATTATTCGTTTGATTCTGATCTCAGCCACTTCAACAAACGCAGTTAACTATTATTTTTCGAATTCGGGTAACGATGCACACACTTCTTTACAGGCACAAAATCCCGCTACACCTTGGCAAACCATATCTAAGTTAAACTCAATAATCCCCACTTTATTACCAGGGGATGCTGTATTATTCAAATGTGGTGATACTTTTTATGGTTCATTTACAGTAACGGTATCCGGTTCATTATCTTCGCCAATTATTTTCGGATCATACGGCGCAGGGGCAAAGCCAATTATTACCGGACTAACATCACTTACAAGCTGGACGGCACAAGCTGCGAATAAATGGGAAGCCGACTGTCCAAGTTGTGGAGCGGAAGTAAATATGCTCGTGTTAAATAACAAACCACAAGCAATTGGAAGATATCCCAACTCGAATGCATCCAATAAAGGTTATTTGAATTTTGAGAGCAGCGCTTCCAATACCACTTCTTCAATTTTTTCTATTACGGATAACGAACTTACAGGCTCGCCTAATTGGACTGGTGCAGAGGTGGCTATTCGCTCCTCAAGGTGGACTATTGATCGTAAAACAATCTCATCGCATGTTGGAAGTAATATTACCTTCACAAATGCACCACATTATGCGTTAACCAATGGCTATGGTTATTTTATACAAAACCATCCCAACACACTCGACCAATATGGTGAATGGTATTACAATCCCGTAACAAAAAAAGTAATCATATATACCAACGCAAGCAGTCCCGCTTCACAGAATATATTTGTTTCCACTCAATCCTCATTGATCCATATCAACAATAGAAATTACATAGAATTTAATGGGCTTAATTTTAGTGGGGCCAACTATGATGTGTTTAACGCTACCCTTTCTAAAGGTTTAACAGTTAAGAACTGCGATATTACTTTCACTGGCAGAAATGTAGTGCAAGGAGATCGCTTAGATGTTTTTTCTTTTGAAAATAATGAAATTAAGCATACCAATAATAATGTGTTAGGTTTTCTTAACCCTTTAAAAAATAGTTCAATAAAGAATAACACATTAAAAAATACAGGGGTATTTCCAGGAATGGGAGTGAATGGCACTGGTTCGCGAACAGGAATGCTTCTTGTTTGCAATAACACATTAATTGAAAACAACAGTATAGATAGTACTGGATACGCCCCCATTCTATTTTATGGAGATTCAATTACTGTTAAGAATAATTTTATTGATACATATGCATTTGTTTTAGATGATGGTGGTGGAATTTACACTTGGAATGGCTGCTCAAATGATGTTATTACCATTTATTGGGTGAGTATAGGTACAATGAAAACATTTCGTAAAATAATTAACAACATTGTATTAAATGGAATTGGTGCGGGAGAAGGCACAAATGATTTGAACCGTAAGGGCGCTGAAGGGATCTACTTAGACGATAATTCTACAGGCACTGAGGTAAGTGGGAACACAGTTGCTCATTGCGCTGGGAGCGGTATTCTCATTCATAACGCATACAATAACACTTTAAGAAACAACACTTCTTTTAGCAATGGAACACAGCTACTTTTTTATGGTGATCCTGACATAAATAGTTGTAAAGACACTATTAGAAATAACGCCGTTAAAAGCAACATCTTGTTTTCTAAACTTTCAATTCAAGAAGTAATGCGCTTGAATGCTGATCCGATAAGTAAAATACATAGATATGGTACTTTTGACACAAATTATTATTGCCGTCCTTTTAATGAGAATAATATTATCAGTGTAATTACACCAACATCACTTGTAAATCAAAATCTAACTCAATGGAAGACTACATACCCTGGGCAGGATATCAATTCGAATATAACGCCATTGCAATTTCCTCTATATTCGATAAATAATTTAATAGGTTCTAATCTAGTTGCCAACGGCACCTTTAATAGTAATTATTCCGGCTTTTTCGCTTGGTCTGCCATTAATAGCCAAACTATTACTTGGGAAAACACAGGGGTGCTTGACGGGGGCTATGTAAAATATTCACCAACTACAGTGCCTAACAATACAATTCTTACAGCAATCACATTAAGTGTTGGCGCCATCGACGCAAGTAAAAAATACATTTTAAAATTCAGCACCAAAGGCACACAAAACTGTAACATTGAAGTTAATTTAAGAAAGGAAGACACACCCTTCAACAATCTCTGTGCTTTTCAAACTGCCTACATTTCTACATCCCGTAAGGAGCATGAGTTTTTATTTGAACCAACAATCACGGAAGCAAATTCCGCGATACAAATATACGTATACGGAGATGATGGCACTATCTATTTTGACAATATAGAACTTTACGAAGCTAACATAACATATACCGATCCTGATGATCACATTTTATTTGAGTACAATGCCTCACAAACTGTAAAAACTGTTACACTAGCGCATCCATATATAGATGTTAAGGGAAACTTATATCAAGGTTCGGTTACACTACAACCATTTACTTCAATTATCCTTTTGTATTCCTTAGGAGTCGATATTGAAGAATTAAAAAGCAATGTTGTCAATAACATACAGGTATACCCTAATCCGGCTTTAAACTCATTTACTGTAAAAAGTGAAAAGCTAATAAATGAGGTTGTTGTAATTAATGTTGTTGGACAGGAGGTTATGCATTTAATGCCGAATTTAAAACAAGTGGAGATAAATTGCGCAAACTTACCTCAAGGAGTATATTTTATTAAAAGTAACTTAGCAGGGAATTGGGTAACAAATAAAGTTATAAAGCGCTAACTATTTAGTAAAATTCAATTAACAGATAAGTTTAAAACTTGGGTTATTAACTTCATTAGTTTGCACAGATGCTCAAGATACTTCACAAAAGAGTTTGAAAAAAATGGCGGAGGACTCCACCTGAATACATCAAACGAAGTCTCACCTTAGGGCGGGACCTTTTTATTATTTCAAGAAGACCTTTTGAAATTTTCCCACAATTCACAAAATATGTGAAACGGCGAGGCATATGAGAATTACCGACGTCTAAATAAATAATCAACATAACTAAAATATATATCTTATGAAAAAGACAATTCTAATGCTTGCTTCTGCAAGCGCACTGATCGCAGGAATGGCTTCGTGCAAAAAGCAAGAACTTCCAAATGAGCCTAAAGAGGCAATTACGCAAACCGTGAACGTAAAAATGAAGGTTGACGAAAGTTATTCTTTCACACTTCCTAAAAACCTGAGAGATGATCCCTATGAGATAACTATCAAAGCACAACATGCATTGATCAGCCAAGTAGGCACAAACCAAGCGGGTGATAAGATCTTCTCATATACACCTACCAAAGGTTATAATGGCCCTGATCAAGTTGTAGTTTCTAATGATCAAGAACGAGAAGAACATATGAATCAAAAAGGAAATCATCAGGGGCCGCCTAAAGGCAAAAAACATCACAAAGGAAAATGTGAAGGACCAAAGGGCGAGGAAGACCATTACATCCTTACCTTTAATTTTGTTGTTGATGATACAAATACATCAAGCCTAACAGCAGGCGAAACCATAAAGTAAATAGGTGATAATTAAAAGAGCTTACAGATCGAGTACCTGTAAGCTCTTTTTTTATATATAGTGATATGATGAGTTTTTATTATGTGATTCAACTTTAGAGTGACAAACTCATATCCGAATCACTTCACTAACCATTTATTAATAGGCAGTCCATCCACCATCAGCAGTAACTACTGTTCCGTTTAAAAAACTAGAATCAGCGCAGGCTAAAAATAAAGCAGTCCTCGCAATTTCATCTGCTTCACCCATGCGTGGCATGCTTCCAGCGCCTGATGTGCAGCGCTCATATCCAAACTGATCGGGTTTCATATTCTTTCCAATATTCGTATTAACGCCTCCCGGCGCAATAGCGTTACAGCGAATTCCTTTTTGTGAATACGTAAATCCAATGTTCTTGGTTAAACCTACAATAGCATGTTTAGAAGCGGTGTATGAAACACCGGCGCGAGTTCCATATAAGCCCCCTACAGAAGAAATGTTGATAATAACACCACTACCCTGCTTTAACATGATAGGAATTGCTAAACGACAAGCGTAAAAAGGTCCATTTACATTAACGCTCATCACTCTATTCCATAGATCATTGCTTACTTTGTCTACTGGTACAAAATCATCCATCACACCCGCATTGTTCACCAATACATCTACAGAATTGTATATTTTTACTGCTGCAGCTATTAGCGCATTTACTTCCGCTTCATTGGCAACATCGCACACTACGCCAGTGGCTTTACCTCCGGCTGCACTGATCATTTGAACCACTTCATCGATCTCGTTTTGTTTAAGATCTGCTACAATAACATTTGCACCCTCCTGCGCAAACACTAACGCAATGGCCTTTCCCATTCCCGATGCTGCGCCTGTTAGGATCGCAGTTTTGTTCTCTAATTTTTTCATATTTTTTATTTTATTTTATTTGTGTTAATTCTGCCTTATTCATATTCTCAATTCCTTTTAATAAAGAATCCGGATTATAAGAGATGCTATCTATTCCACATTCTACCAAAAAGGCGGCAAACTCAGGTTGATCACTTGGTGCTTGTCCACAAAGTCCAATTTTTACACCACAACGCTTTGCTGTTTTGATCACACGTTCTATCATAAATTTAACAGCAGCATTATTTTCATCAAACAGTTCACTAATGATATTTGAATCTCTATCAATACCTAGAGTTAGCTGCGTAAGATCATTTGAACCAATTGAAAAACCATCGAATACTTTCGAGAACTCTTCAGCTAAGATCACATTGCTTGGTATCTCTGCCATCACATAGATCTCTAATCCTTGATCTCCGCGTTTCAATCCATAGCTTTCCATTAAGGCTACAACCTTTTGTCCTTCTTCCACAGTTCTACAAAATGGGATCATCAATTTCACATTCTTAAAACCCATTTGATCGCGCACAACCTTCATGGCTTCACACTCTAAACTAAAACCTTCCTTATACCGTTCGTTATAATACCTTGATGCGCCCCTGAATCCTATCATTGGATTTTCCTCTTCCAATTCAAATTGTTTTCCTCCTAAAAGATTGGCATACTCATTGGATTTAAAATCGCTCATCCTTACGATCACATCTTTAGGATAAAAGGCTGCTGCAATTGTTCCAACAGCCTGTGAAAGTTTATCTACAAAGTATTCTTTCTTATTTGGATACTGATCAGTTAGTTCCGCGATCTCATTTTTTGCCTTTTGATCGCTGAATTCATCATACTTTACCAAAGCCATCGGGTGAACGCGAATGGCATTAGTGATCACAAACTCCAAACGCATTAATCCAACACCTTTATTAGGGTAGAACGAATATTTCAATGCCTTATCAGGATCGGCAAGTATCAACATTGGTTGTGTTTTTGGCATCACAATAGTTCTAAAATCAAGATCTTTTTCATCCCATTCTGCTTTGCCCAAATACACAAAGCCATTTTTTCCCTGTGAATTATCTACTGTTACAATATCTCCTTCTTTTATTTTTTCTGTGGCATTATTTGCACCAACAATAGCAATGGCGCCAACCTCTCGCGCAACAATTGCAGCATGACTTGTTCTTCCTCCTTTATTAGTGATGATGGCGGAAGCCTTTTTTAATATTGGATCCCAATCCGGATTTGTAATATCAGTTACCAATACATCACCCTGATTTAATTTATAAGAATCGGCAGGAGAGTGTATAATTCTTGCGATACCTGATGCGATACCTGTTCCAACAGCGTTTCCTGAAACCAAAACACTTCCCTTTTTCTTTATTTTATATTCTTTCAACAGCAAGGGGTCTTTTTGTCCATGTACTGTTTCCGGACGTGCTTGCACAATATAAAGCTCATTGCTATTACCATCTTTTGCCCATTCAATATCCATGGGAATTTTATAGTGTGTTTCTATCAGCAACGACCACTTTGCAATTTTTTCTATTTCAGCATCTGTTAATGTAATTTGTTTTTGCTTTGCTAATTCTGTTTCAATATTTACTGTTCCGGTTCCGTCGTCATTATAGATGAGGGTTTTAGCTTTTGATCCTATCTTTTTTGAAATGATACTCCTACTCTGCTTTCCAATAAAAGGTTTAAATGCATAAAACTCATCGGGCGTAACTGCGCCTTGCACAATATTCTCGCCTAATCCCCAACAAGAGGTAATTACGATCACATTCTTAAATCCCGTTTCAGGATCGATGGTAAAACAAACACCTGAACTTGCCTTGTCCGATCTTACCATCAATTGAATTCCTGCAGATAGCGCTACTTTATTATGATCAAATCCATTATCGATGCGATATTTAATGGCGCGAGCATTGTACATAGAGGCGAAACAATGATGCACTGCTTTGCAAACGGCAGAAATGCCTTTTACATTAAGATACGATTCGTGCAATCCGGCAAAACTCGCGTTAGGTAAATCTTCTGCTGTTGCGCTACTTCTTACGGCCACATCTAGTTCGCGACCATGTTTTATGTTCAGCGCATTATAATTTTCTGTGATTGCATCCAGCAAGATCTTTGGTAATGAAGCAGACAAGATAAGTTGCTTGGCCCTTTTTGACACCTCGTTCAAGTTATTGAAAGTATTCTGATCAAGAGAATTTACAATATCCTTTAATTGCTCTGTTATTTGATTTTCATTTAAAAATAATCGGAAGGCATCGGCTGTAGTTGCAAAACCATCCGGAACGTTTAATCCTAAAGGTTCCAATTGCTGGATCATTTCACCAAGGGAAGCATTTTTACCTCCCACCATCGCTACATCCTTGATCCCTACCTTATTGAATGGCAAAACTAAATTGATTCCCATATAAATTCTGAATTATAATTACTTTACACAAATTTCAAAATATTTATGTCCGTTTATTATGACAAATATCAATAGGTATACTGACGCATAGCATGTACCTTAGTGTAATTCTGCTTAAATTGCAGTTGATATACACATCATGAATGGATTAACGTCTTTAGAAGCGAACAAACAATTAGAGACCCATGGCTATAATGAGCTTCCTTCAGCAGGGTCAAAGAACATTTGGCACACTGCTTTGGAGGTTGTAAAAGAACCAATGTTCATTTTGTTGTTGAGCTGTGGCGGACTTTACATCCTACTTGGCGACTACACCGAAGGAGTTATTTTACTCTCTTGGATCTTTGTTGTAATCTTCATCACTTTCTATCAACATCAAAAAACAGAAAAAGCTGTTGAAGCCCTAAAAAAACTTTCATCCCCAAGGGCCTTGGTGATAAGAGATGGTAAAGAAACAAGAATAGCAGGGCGAGAAGTTGTTCCGAATGACATTATCCTTTTGAACGAAGGAGATCGAGTACCGGCAGATGCCAAGATCATTGAATCCATAAATTTAACTATTGATGAATCGATGCTTACCGGCGAATCGGTTGCGGTTACAAAAAATGTTGAGCAAGATCCAAACCATGCACAGGGAAAGATATTCAGCGGAACACTGGTTGTTCAAGGCAAAGGTAAGGCACTTGTAACTTCTACAGGTATAAAAACAGAATTTGGAAAAATAGGCACCTCACTTCAAACTATTGAAGTAGATCAAACACGTTTACAGAAAGAGATGAAGATCTTGATCAGAAATCTATTCATCATTGGTGGGGTGATAAGCGTGATAACCGTTATTGCTTTTTATTTTACAAAAGGGAATTTCATTCAATCATTGCTAAATGGTTTGGCAGCCGCTATGGCTATTTTACCTGAAGAATTTCCAATAGTACTCACCGTTTTCCTTGCCTTAGGTGCTTGGCGACTCTCCAAAAAAAATGTTCTTACCAGAAAACCATCGGCCATCGAAACTCTTGGTTCGGCCACAGTATTATGCAGCGATAAAACCGGAACTATCACGCAAAACAAAATGGAGATTGCCGCTTTATATAATGGCAAAGCCATTGTAACTAAAAATGATTTTAACGCACAAAAAGTAGATCTAGAAGCCATGATCTTAGCTGCGCAAAATGCGTCACAAAAAGATTCCATAGATCCAATGGAAAAAGCGATCAACCTTACTCATGAGAAAATTATTTCCACAAAAGTATCTTCGAGTGAACTGATCAAAGAATATCCTTTAAGTAAAGAATTGCTGGCAATGACAAGGGTAATGCAGGATGAGAAAAAACAGATAAGTGTTTCTACAAAAGGCTCGCCGGAAGCCATTTTCAAACTCTGTAAAATGACCGATGCCGAAAACGCTAAGAATTTGGCTATTGTTCAGCAATTGGCCGAACAAGGTTATCGTGTGATCGGCGTTGCGCATGGCACGAATGAAAATAAACCATTACCGAACTCACAACAAGAATTTAAACTAGAGTTTCTTGGCTTGATAGCGCTTGAAGATCCTATAAGACCCGAAGTGCCGCAAGCAATTAAAGAATGTAAAGATGCGGGCATAAAAGTGGTGATAATCACCGGCGATTTTCCCGCCACAGCCAAAAGTATTGCAAAGCAAATTGGATTGGATACAACTCAAGAAGTGATAACCGGTGCCGAATTAAAAAACATCACAGATGAGGAGCTGCGAACAAAAATAATGCACACTAATATTTTTGCGCGCGTTGTTCCCGAACAAAAACTACGAATTGTTCAAGCACTCAAAGCAAATAACGAAGTAGTTGCCATGACCGGTGATGGTGTAAATGATGCACCTGCTTTAAAAGCGGCACACATTGGAATTGCCATGGGAGGAAAAGGCACCGATGTGGCCAGAGAGGCTTCTTCTCTTGTTTTACTTGACGATAATTTTGCATCCATCGTTTCTTCCATACGCTTAGGAAGAAGGATCTTCGACAATCTTCAAAAAGCCATGTCGTATATCATTGCTATACACATTCCAATTATTGGATTAACACTCTTACCTGCGTTTTTCTCATCACTCCCTATACTTTTAATGCCATTGCATATAGTGTTTATGGAGATGATCATTGACCCTGTATGTTCCATTGCCTTTGAATCAGAACAAGAAGAAAAAGGAATAATGAATCGTTCGCCAAGAAAAATAGAAGAACGATTTTTTAATGGGGCAAAAATGATCTCTAGCGTTATCAGAGGTTTACTTTTGCTAACTATGGTATTAGTAGTTTATTTTCTTTCCATAAACGAGGGGCACACAGCCGGAGAAGTAAGAGCAATTACATTCTCTTCCCTTATCATCGGAAATATTTTTCTTATTCTCACCAATCTTTCCAAAACAAGAAGTTTCATTTCGGTTTTTGTTGAGAAGAATCAAGCTGCTATTTTGATCACAGTACTGGCCATGCTAATGTTGTTTCTCATCCTCTATATACCCTATCTAGGTCGCATATTTAGCTTTGAGTTTCCGGGATACACACACTTCATACCATCACTGTTAGGTGCATCAGTGTTATTAATAGTACTTGAATTAGTTAAATACTTCAGCAACAGAAATCTTAAAGTAAAGTGATAGCATATGACTTTTTATCTACTTAACTTCACACAAGAAATGCTCAGTTAATATGGACGCACGCAAAAAAAGTTTTATTGTTACGGGCGCAAATACAGGCCTAGGTTATCATTGCGCTAAGAACATCGCCTCTGAAAATAAATTACATCATGTGATCTTAGCGTGCAGAGATATAGAGAAAGCACAAAATGCCGTTACCTCAATGATCTCTGAAACAGGAAATCCTAACATTAGCTTTTTACATCTTGACCTTTCCTCGTTTCAGTCTGTTCGAGAATTTACAAACGCATTCATCCAAAAAAAATATCCTCCCTTAAAAGGAATAGTTTGCAATGCAGGTTTAGCAGGCGAAGATACTGTATCGTTCACTAAAGATGGTATTGAAACCACCTTTCAAGTGAATTGCTTAGGTCATTTTTTACTTCTGCATTTATTGTTCAAACACTTAGAACCACCTTCACGAATTGTAATGGTAAGCAGCGAGCTTCATCGTAATGATGGACCAATGAAATCGTTCTTGCCTAATTATACATCTGCCAAAGAGCTCGCATATCCTGAACCAAACAAATCCAACTTTAAAGGTTCAGGTCAGATCAGATATTCTACCTCTAAACTTTGTATGCTATTGTATACACACGCTTTTTGCGAAAAATTTATTTCTAAAGGCATAAAAGACATCAGTATCAATGCTTATAATCCGGGACTAATGCCAGATACTGGATTAGGCGGATTAAATAAGAAACTGCTTCAGAAATTCTTTTTAAAATATATCCTTCCTCTATTTATAAAAGATGAAATGGGAACACCGCACAAATCAGGGAAAATTCTTGCGGATCTAGTGCTTTCCGAAAAATATGAAGGGGTAACAGGAAAATATTTTGATAGAGCGAAAAATACTGAACCTTCGAAAGAATCGTTTGATAAACATAAAATGGAAGACCTTTGGAATACTAGTGTTGAATTAACAAAAACCGAAAATGAAATATAGATCACTTTTATTGCTTTTAACCACATTTATCATGAAATCACAGACATTGCAAACAGTGCCGTTTGTTGACCTAAAAAAATACAGCGGTAAATGGTACGAAATTGCTTCTTACCCTCAGCGTTTTCAAAAAGGTTGTCATTGCACTACGGCGGAATATACTGCAACAGACAAAGATTATGTTATTGTAGAAAACCGCTGCAATAAAGACAGCGTTACAGGAAAGCAATCCTACATCAAAGGCAAAGCATTTATTGAAAAGAATTCAGGCAATGCAAAGTTAAAAGTTCAATTTTTTTGGCCATTCACAGGTAAATACTGGATCATTGATCTAGCTGATGATTATAGCTATGCCGTGGTTGGTCACCCAAACAGAAATTACTTGTGGATACTTTCGCGGGAACCTAAAATGAAAGAGGAGATCTATTTGCAAATTCTATCCCGAATAAAAGATAAAGGGTTTGATCTAAGCAAGATCCAAAAAACGGTACAGATCTAGTATAAACTACCAAATACGGCCCTCAGCAATTGGTCAAAACCCCTGAACAGCGCACACAATCGTTGCTTTTAAAGCTATAAACTTGATATGTAGCTGCTTTACCAAGAGGATTTCGGTCTTATAATTCAATCAACCAAGCGAATTTCTATAAAAAATAGTCCCAAAAGACTTCAATTTATACATGAAATTTAGTATTTTGTGATGAATTATTGACGCTAAAAACTCATCTTAAATAAATAGCCATTATGACAACAAAAAAACCTTTATCAGACTTAGACATCGCTCAAAGCGCAAAGATCGACCACATTAATAATATTGCAAAAAAAATCAATGTGAGCGTTGATGATCTTGAGCATTATGGTAAATACAAAGCCAAATTACCACTCACCCTCATTAATGAAGATAAGATAAAGAAAGCAAAACTAGTTTTAGTAACTGCTATCAGTCCAACACCTGCAGGAGAAGGAAAAACCACAACTTCCATAGGACTTACTGAAGGAATGAATAAGATCGGTAAAAAAACAGTAGTCGTTTTGAGAGAACCCTCTTTAGGTCCGGTATTTGGTATAAAAGGTGGTGCTGCAGGCGGTGGGTATTCACAGGTAATTCCAATGGAAGATATTAACCTGCATTTTACCGGTGACTTTAACGCCATTGAAAAAGCAAATAATTTATTATCCGCTTTAATTGACAATAACATACAGAGTAAAACAAGAAATCTAAATATTGATCCACGCACTATTAAGTGGAAACGCGTGATGGACATGAACGATCGTTCTCTTCGTGATATAGTGATAGGCTTGGGCGGTACCGGAAACGGTATCCCACGTCAGGATGGATTTAATATCACACCTGCTTCAGAAGTAATGGCGATCCTTTGCATGTCGAAAAATTTTGAAGATCTTAAAACCAAACTTGGGAATATTTTTATTGGATTTACTTTTGATAAAAAACCAATTTTTGCAAGAGATCTAAACGCTCAAGGCGCAATGGCCATTCTGCTTAAAGACGCAATTAAACCTAACTTAGTACAAACTCTTGAAGGAAACCCAGCTATCTTACATGGCGGACCATTTGCCAATATTGCTCAAGGAACAAACACCATCATAGCAACAAAGATGGGATTATCTCTTGGTGATTATGTAGTAACAGAAGCGGGTTTCGGTGCTGACTTAGGTGCTGAAAAATTTATGGATATTAAATGTGGCTATGGTAATTTAGCACCTGATGCCATTGTACTGGTTGCTACCGTGCGCGCACTTCGTCATCATGGTGGTGCTAAAAAAGAAGAATACAATACTGTAAGTTTAGAGCGTGTACAGAAAGGATTTGAAAATCTTGAAAAACACATTGAGAACTGCATGAAATTCGGAATTACTCCTGTTGTTGCCATCAATAGTTTTATCAGCGATTCTAAGGAAGAGATTGATTACATCATTGCACAATGCACCGCCAAGGGGGTAAAATGTATTTTAAGTGAATGCTGGGCTAAAGGTGGCGAAGGAACAACAGATCTTGCAAAAGCTGTTGTGGAAGTTATTGAAAGCGGCAAAAATAAATTCAAACCACTTTACGACTGGAATTTATCTATTGAAGAAAAAATTAAAATAATTGCCACCGAAATATACGGAGCCGACAACGTTGAGTATACAGCGGCAGCAAGAGCCGGTTTAAAAAACATTAAAGAACTTGGGTATGAAAAGATGCCGGTATGTATGGCTAAAACTCAAAAATCATTCTCCGACAATGAATCAAAAATAGGGCGTCCAAGGAACTTCAACATCACTGTACGTGAATTTGAATTTGCAGCGGGTGCAGGCTTTGTAATACCTATTCTTGGTGAAATGATGCGAATGCCCGGATTGCCTGCTATTCCTGCTTCAGAAGCCATGGATATTGATGCTAACGGAAAAATTACCGGACTATCTTAATGGAAGTGAAACTTTATAACGGTGTTGTTTTTAATGGCGAACAATTCTCTCCTACCGAGGATTATATCTCCATTGAGGTAGCATTAAGTATTTCCGTTAATAAAGTTCCCTTTACAGTTACCATGCAAACGCCGGGCAATGAAATTGATCTGGCGCGTGGCCTGCTATTTACCGAAGGCATCATCACTAATAAAAATTGCTTGCCTCATTTAGAAATTATTTCTAAGAACAACGAAGGCTATATCGACGCGATCAATATTCAAATACCAAATGAATTAATTGCAAAAGACTTTGCCGGAACCAGAAATGTGATCTCTGCTTCTTCTTGTGGCGTTTGCGGTAAAACTTCACTCGATGGAGATGCAGATTGCATACGCGTAGTAAATTCAGATAAATTGAATGCTCAGCTTGTTCCAAAAATGTTCCAAAAAATAAGCGATGGACAATTGAATTTTAAAAAAGCAGGTGGAACACATGCCGCAGGCGGATTTACAATTGATGGCGAACTACTAACGCTTCAAGAGGATATTGGCAGGCATAACGCTGTTGACAAAGTGATCGGTTTTTTGCTTAATCACAAACTAATTGAAAAAGCTAAATTCATTACCGTTAGCGGAAGGATCTCTTACGAAATTGTAGAAAAAGCAAGATCAGCTAACATTCCTTTCCTTGCTGCGGTATCTGCCCCTTCTTCATTAGCAATTGATAACGCAAAAGAATCAGGCATTACCTTAATGGGTTTTTGCCGAAATAATAAATTTACGATTTACTCAAATTCTGAACAGGTTGAACTTGTGAATTCAGAATTGGTAACAGAAAAAAATAAAAACTAAAGAAATGTCAGAGAACTTAAGTCATTTATTGGGCCGCAAAGGCATAAACAAAAATCTATTTGAGGAACTGGGCCTTGCTGCCACACAAAAAGGCACACCTGATATTGAGGTAATGGAAAAATTACGTCAAGATTTTTTAGTGGGAAAGTCTACGGTATACGGAACTGTATCGTTTTACGATTTCTTAAAACCTGAGAACAAAGGCAAGAAAGTTTATGTATGCAACGGAAGCGTTTGCATGATCAAAGGAACGCAAGAAGGTGTACATAAAAAATTAGAAAAGCATTACAACGCGAATGAAATCGGCGAAATGTGTTGCCTTGGCCGTTGTCATGAAAATTCTTCTTTCCATATTGACGGAAAGAATTATTCGGGTAACGACATCGATAATATCGCAACAATAAAAGAAGGAAAACAAACAAGTTCTGAAAAATATAAAGTTAGTTCCAGAGGTGCGGGAATTCTTACTGCAGAATATGGAACCATAAGTGAGTATTATAAAATTTTTACTTCAGTGCTAGGTAAAGATACTTCAACGCTTATTTCAGAATTAAAAGATTCAGGCGTTAGAGGAAGAGGTGGAGCAGGATTCTCCATGGCATTTAAATTAGATGCCTGTAGAAACGAAAAATCAGATTCTAAATTCATTGTGTGTAATGCCGATGAAGGTGATCCCGGCGCTTATTCTGATCGTTACATCATGGAAAATCGTCCACATGCATTATTAATGGGCATGATGATCGCAGGTTATATTGCCGGTGCAGATTGCGGTGTAGTTTACATTAGAGGAGAATATCCTGAATCGGTAGATATTATTTCTGAATGCATCAAAGAATTACATAAAGAAAAATTACTAGGTAAAAACATCAATGGCTCCGGTTTTAATTTTGATTTTAAAGTGATCAAAGCACAAGGGGCTTACATTTGTGGAGAAGAAACAGCATTACTATCTTCAATTGAAGGACAAAGACCTGAAGTGCGAGTGCGTCCTCCCTACCCTACACAAAAAGGATTATTTAATAAGCCTACTGTAGTAAATAACGTAGAAACACTTGCAAACCTTCCATTCATTTTTAAAAATGGAGGAAAAGCATTTGCAGCCATTGGAACTGCGCGTTCAACCGGAACAAAATTAGTTTCATTAGATGGTTACTTTAAAAATCCGGGTATTTACGAAGTAGATATGGGTACACCACTCTCTGTAGTGCTGAATGAATTAGGAGGCGGTTTCCGCGAACCAATAAAAGCTATGCATATTGGTGGTCCATTAGGCGGCTTGGTTCCTGTAGAAAAAATAAAAGATCTTACCGTTGATTTTGATTCATTCGCTAAAGAAGGATTTCTTTTAGGGCACGCTTCCGTAGTGTGCATTCCTAAAGATTTCCCCCTTGTAAAATACATCGAGCATTTATTCAAGTTCACGGCGCATGAAAGCTGTGGAAAATGTTTTCCTTGCAGATTAGGCTCAACGCGTGGTGCCGAAATGATGGAGAAAGTGCAAAAGGAAGATTATAAGATCGATATTAATTTGATGAACGACCTGTTAGAAACTTTAGAAACCGGATCGCTCTGCGCCCTTGGTGGTGGTTTACCTTTACCTATCAAGAACGCGATGAAATATTTTGAAAACGAATTATCAGTTTATTTTAAAAAATAAAAATTATGGGATCAGTAGCTTTCATTGATGATAAGTCTTATCCGGTAAATCCGGGAGAAACCATTCTCAACTTTGTAAGAAGACATTTGGGAAAAGAATTAATTCCAACACTTTGTGATGCGCCAAATCTTGATCCATTTGGATCTTGCCGTGTTTGTAGCGTAGATGTTGCTTTGGTAAAAGATGGTCCTGCAAAAGCACAGGCATCGTGCCATACACCGGTTATTCCAAATTCTTACATCTACACCAACAACGAAAAGATCAAAAGATTACGCAAGAATATCATTGAATTAGTACTTACAGATCATCCATTAGATTGCTTAACGTGTGAAGTGAACAACAATTGCGAATTGCAAACGGTTGCTGCTAAAGTTGGTGTGCGCGATGTACGTTACCCAGAAGGAAAAAATCATTTAGACAGGGAAAAAGATCTAAGTCACCCTTACATGACCTCTGATTTTTCAAAATGTATCAATTGCTACCGCTGTGTGCGTGCTTGCGACGAAGTACAAGGAGAATTGGTGTTAAGTATGGCTGGTCGTGGATTTGACAGTCATATCATTAAAAGTAATAACGAATCTTTCTTTAATTCGGATTGCGTAAGTTGTGGCGCATGCGCTCAAGCTTGCCCTACCTCTGCCATTTCAGATGTGTTCGAATCAAAGTCAGTAGTTGCTGATACAAAAACCAGAACCATTTGCACCTATTGCGGTGTTGGTTGTAATTTGGAAGTTACAGTGGTGAACAATAAAGTAAAATCAATTCAAGCGCCTTATGATGCAGAGGTAAATCAAGGTCATACTTGTTTAAAAGGACGTTTTGCATTTTCATTCTATAATCATCCCGATAGAATTAAAACACCACTTATCCGTAAGAATGGACAATTAGAACCTGCGAGTTGGGATGAGGCATACGACTTTATTGCAAACAAATTAACGAAGATCAAAAAAGAACACGGTCCGGATTCGATTGCGGGGATCTCTTCTGCGAGATGCACCAATGAGGAAAATTATTTAATGCAGAAATTCATTCGTGCGGTAATTGGAACAAATAATATTGATTGTTGCGCGCGCGTTTGTCACTCACCAACAGCCTTAGGAATGCAAAGAGCATTTGGTACGGGAGCTGCAACCAACTCTGTGGAAGATATTAAATTCACAGATTGCATCATGGTGATCGGCGCCAATCCAACCGATGCGCATCCTGTTACGGGAGCAAAACTAAAACAGTTTGCCATGAAAGGGAAAACTACTATTGTAATTGACCCAAGAAGAACTGAAATGGCAAAATATGCAACCTACCATTTACAATTGCAACCTGGAACAAATGTGGCGCTATTGAATATGATGTTGTATTACATTATTACAGAAGGAGCCGCTGCAAAAGAATTTATTGATAATCGCACCGAAGGATACGAAGATTTCAAAGCACAAATTTTGAAGTTAGATGTAAATGAACTTGAAAAGATCACAGGCGTAGGTAAAGAACTGGTTAAAACGGCGGCCTTAGCTTATGCAAAAGCACCAAATGCTATGTCGTTTCATGGATTGGGTGTAACAGAACATAGTCAAGGTTCATTTACGGTGATGTTGATCTCTGATCTTGCCATGATCACTGGGAATATTGGTCGCAGAGGTGTTGGCGTGAATCCGTTGCGCGGACAAAATAACGTTCAAGGTGCTGCAGATATGGGCTGTCAGCCACACCAAGGTGCTGGGTATATGGATTCATACGATGCCACTTGGAATAAAGTGTATCAGGATTTTTATAAAACGCCTATTCCAATGGGTAAAGGCTTGAAGATCCCTGAAATGTTTGACGCTTCCATTGATGGAAAATTAAAAGCATTGTGGTTGATGGGAGAAGATGTGGTTCAAACCGATCCAAACACAAATAAAGTGATTGCTGCTATGGAACATTTAGACCTATTGGTAGTACAAGAATTATTCATTACCGAAACCGCCAAGTATGCGCATGTTATTTTACCGGGTGCTTCGTTCTTAGAAAAAAGCGGAACGTATACCAACGCCGAAAGAAGAATTCAGAAGGTTCAAAAAGTTGTGGAGCCTTTAGAAGGAACAAAAGCAGATGGACAGATCATTGTTGACATCATGAATAAAATGGGTTATGCTCAACCTGAATACAAACCTGACACGATGCTAGAAGAGATCTCGAAGATCGTTCCATTCTTTGCTGGTGTTAAATGGGATGAACTTGGAACTACAGGAAAACAATGGCCAGTGAAGTCCGATGGATCTGATACAGAAATATTACACCTTGAAACTTTCCAAAGAGGAAAAGGTAAATTCCATTATTTTGATTGGAAAGAATCAGGTGAGATCAAAAAGAACGGAAAAGAATATCCATTTACACTTACTACCAACAGAAGACTAGAGCATTATAATTGCGGTACCATGACGCGACGTACAGGTAACGTAGATATTTTAACGGAAGATGTGATCATGATCAATCCCGATGATTCTAAAAGACTAGCCATCAATGATGGCGATATGGTTTGTGTTGAATCGTTGCGTGGAAAAGTGGATATCAAAGCATTTATTACCGATGAAGTAAAACCGGGAATATTGAGTACAACGTTCCATTTTCCTGAAGTAATGCTTAATATTATCACAAGCGACGAACATGATTCAGAGGCACTTTGTCCGGAATACAAAATAGTTGCAGTTAATATTCGAAAAAGTAAGGGGCAGTACAAACACGCTTAAACACCAAGTAAATAATGAGCCTTACACAAAGCACACCGCTTACAGATCAATTTGGGAGAGTGCATGATTACTTGCGCATCTCGCTTACTGAGCGTTGTAATTTGCGTTGTGTTTATTGCATGCCCGAAGAAGGAATTGTGCTTCGTCCTAAAGCGCATTTCATGAAGACCGATGAAGTGATCGGGATTGCAAAAGAGTTTGTAAAACTTGGCATTACAAAGATCAGACTTACAGGCGGTGAACCCTTAGTTAGAAATGATGCCAAAGAGATCATAGAAGGACTTTCAAAACTACCTGTAAGCCTTGCCATTTCAACAAATGGGATATTAGTTGACAAATTCATTGATACATTTAAAGCGTGTGATCTTAGATCCATCAATTTGAGTTTAGATTCTTTGAAGGAAGAAAAATTCAATTCGATCACGCGTAGAAACGATTTTGCTAAGATCAGATCGAATATTGAGCTCCTATTACAGGAGAACTTTCATTTGAAATTGAATGCCGTGATCATGAAAGGCGTTAACGATGATGAGATCATTGACTTTGTAGAATTTACCAAAGATAAAAACGTTCATTTTCGTTTTATAGAATTCATGCCCTTCAATGGAAATAAATGGGATTGGAGCAAAGGACTTTCATTTAAACAAATGATGGAAAAGATCACTTCCGTTTATGGTGAACGCGTGATCAAGTTGAAAGATGACAAGAACGATACGGCAAAAGCGTTTCAAATAAATGATCATAAAGGAACCTTTGCAGTGATCTCTTCGGTAACAAATCCATTTTGCGATACATGCAATCGCATAAGATTAACCGCTGATGGAAAGATCAAGAATTGTTTGTTTTCCAACTGTGAAACCGATCTTTTGACGGCATTTAGATCCGGAGAAAATATTACCGATCTTATTCGTGAAAGTATTTGGCATAAAAAAGCAGTGCGTGCCGGAATGGATACATTTGAAGATCTTTCTGATCCGGAACTGAATCAGCAAAATAGAAACATGATCAGCATAGGTGGTTAATTACCTCTACTTATTTTACTGAATGTCCCCCACCATCTAATATGGCGAATATGTGCAATATGGCTGGGAATAAAGCATCCATTGTTTCTTCAGCGCCTTTAGTTGAACCTGGTACTGCAATGATCAAGGTATCACCCTTCATTCCGGCAACACCCCTCGATAACATCGAAAATGGCGTTCTATCTTGTCCGTAATTTCTGGCAGCTTCCATAATACCCGGTATTTCTCTATCTAATAAAGGACGAATAGCTTCAGGCGTTACATCGCGATGCGATAAACCAGTTCCGCCGGTAAGGATGATGATGTTATTTTTTAAATCATATAAAGTATTTACTTTATTCTGAATTCCAGTGATCTCATCGGCAATAATACTGTAATCTGAAACTGCAACTTTACACATTTCAAGTTTAGCAATAATATCTTTACCTGCTTTATCCTCTTTTTTTCCGGCTGAAATACTATCAGAACAAACAATAACTGCTGCCTTCAGATCTTTGCGGTATTTATCGGTAAAGTCGGATTTACCACCCTTTTTACTTTGCAGTTTCACTGAGCATATCTCAATACCTTTATCAATTGGTTTAAGCATATCATACATGGTAAGCGCCACAACAGATGCACCATGCATAGCTTCTACTTCTACACCGGTTTTATAGATTGTATGTACTTCTACTTCAATTTTAATTTCCAAACCATTGATCTCATAACGCACGGCTGTATATTCAACCGGCATTGGATGACAATCAGGTATCATATCGCTTGTACGTTTTACTGCAAACAAGCCGGCAGTTTTTGCCATCTCAAACACATCACCTTTGGCAACAGTTTTATTCTTTACAGCATCAATCGTTTCTTGCTTACTTACTTTTACAATGGCGTTTGCAATGGCTATGCGTTTAGTACTTGATTTGTGTGTGATATCGATCATAAATTATTTTCTATGTATTTACTTTCCAACTTTGCGATTCATCTGCAAAGATCTCTTTTCCCCAAATTGGAACTTCTTTTTTTATTTGCTCCATTAGCTCTTCGCAGGCATCAAATGAGGCTTTACGATGTTTTGAAGACACAAACACAAACAAACATATTTCTCCTGCCTTAACCATACCTAAACTATGGTAAATATGCATACATACGAGGTCATACTTTGCAAAGGCAGCTTCACGAATTTCGTGCAATTTCTCTTCCGCCATTTCGCGATAACATGTATACTCAATAGCGGCAACCACTTTTTCTCCTACGGCATCATTTCTTACCTGACCTAAAAATATTGCATGCGCTCCAATGTTCTGTTTTTTAGAATGACTTGCAATGCTATCTGAAATAAATATCGGACTAATTGGTCCCTCTTTAAATACGTTATGCTTTTTCTTTTCACCCATTTTATATAATTTTTCTATTTGAAACTATCTGCTAAGAAATATTCTGCGATCCCTCCTTTTAAACTAAATACTTTATCAGTAGACAAATGTCCTCTCAGCACATTCACCGCTTGCAAACTACGCTGACCCGAATTGCAGAATACAATTATTCTTTCGTTTGCTGTAATTGAATTCCATTCAACCTTTAAACGACTTAAGGGTAGTTTTAAATGCTTGAAATCATTGACGATCGGCAATTCATCTACTTCTCTAACATCAATGAACAACACATCGCTTTCTTTCAGTGAATTGTCAAACTCTTCCTTTGAGATCTCTGTTACAGAAGTAAAACATGATTGTTCGTAATTGAATTCTTTAAAGCTCTCTTTAGTTTTTGGATAAACAGTATTGAGTTCTGAATTCACAATATCAAAATCGTAAAATGAATTATTAAGTGTATTGAAGGTTAAAAGTTTATTGATCAATGGCTTTCCAATTCCTGTAATGACCTTTAGTGCTTCTGTAGCTTGCATGGTGCCAATTATTCCGGGCACCACACCTAGCACCCCTGCTTCGCTGCAGGATAATGAGAATTCAGGAGCTTCAGGGAATAGATCTCTGTAATTTGTTTTGATATTGCTAAGCTTATCTTCCAAATTAAAAACCGCAACTTGTCCTTCAAAACGAAGCACGGCACCATACACCAGAGGCTTATCAAGCAATACACAAGCATCGTTAACCAAATAGCGCGTTGAAAAATTATCCGAACCATCGATCACCAGATCAAAATCCTTGATCATTTCTAATGCGTTTGCATTTGTTATCCGCACGTTATACGTTTGGAATTTAGTGTCAGGATTTAAAGCAATTAACCTTTTCGCAGCGACTTCTACTTTTGGTCTTCCAACATCTTCTGTTGTATATAAAATTTGTCGCTGAAGATTTGATAACTCAACACAATCATGATCAACAATTCCTATCAGTCCAACTCCTGCGGCTGTTAAATACTGAAGCGCAGGGCAGCCTAAACCTCCTGCCCCAACAACAAGCACCTTTGCCTGTTGCAATTTTTGCTGGCCTTGTTCACCAAATTCTTTTAATGAAATTTGGCGCTGATAACGACTATGTTCCTTATTTGAATTCAATTTTACTATTTATCCGCCAGAGAAAGGTGGCAACAAAGCTACCACATCATTATCCTTAAGGCTAGTGTTTTGAAGCACAATTTTTTTGTTAACCGATATCACATAATTTAAAGCCGATAAACCCGGGAATTGTTTCGCGATTTCACGTCGCAATTCTTCAGTATCTTTCATAGCAGAAAATTCCATCTCTGATCGAGAAAGTATATCACTAATTTGACCGAACGCTAATACTTTAATTGCCATGGTTTAATTTCTCTTTCGCTTTTTCTAGATCCTCTTTAGTGTTAATATTGATGAATAGATCCTCATTAAAGATCGCGTTATCATCAACATTTAACTCCAATGTATTAAATTTAGTCATAATATTTTGAAGTTTAAAAACTCCTTTATCCAATTCTTCCTTCCATTGATCAAGGCAAGAGCTTGAATACAGAGCGAATAATGGCTCGAACTTTCCCTGATGAATAGGCACTGTTATCTGATAGCTATCAGAACGAGCAATAATGAATTCAGCGGCTTTTGATGTAATAAATGGCATATCACAACTCACAATAAAATTATTCACAGTATCGCTGTGTCGCAATGCCGTGTATATGCCACCGGCGGGACCAATATCTTTTATCAGATCGGGAATCACCTCAAGCCCCAGTTTAGAATAATCATCATTATTTGAAATAATGATCAGTTTCTTAAAAAGTGGTTTCAATTCATCTACCACATATTCAATAATGAATTTGTTATGAATTTTGATCAAGCCTTTTTCCTCACCCATCCTAGAGCTTTTACCACCTGCAAGAATGTAGCAATTCATATATTTCGAAGGCATGGTCATTTTAGGTAATAATTAATTTTAGGGATGCAATTATAAGTACAAAGGCCAATAATGGCTTTAGCACTTTACTATTAAATTTTTTAGCGCCCATGTAAGAACCTACTAATCCGCCCACAATTGCAAGGCTGATAAGGATGTAAACTTCTGAGCTGATGCTGTATCCCTTTAAAAAAAGACCACTTAAGCCTGCTATTGAGTTTACAAAAATAAAAAGTGCTGACACAGCGGCGCTTTGCTTCATATTTGCCCAATGCAATAACAATATTAATGGGCTTAAAATAATTCCACCGCCAATACCTATCATGCCTGAAAACAATCCAATAACAGCCCCGATCACTAATGAAGCATAAATGTTTTGCTCTCTGATATTTGCGTCATCCGCTTTATTAAAGGCTACAATTCGTATAGCTGCGAAAATAAGCAGGGCGGCCAATATTTTTTTATATAGACTTGGGTCAATGGAAAAAAGTCCACCAATAAATGCAGCAGGGATAGATGTGACAGCGAATGGTATAAATAACTTTATCTTAAAATGCCCCGCTTGATAATAATAGATGAACGCGATCAGCGAAACAAAAATATTAAGCAGGAGTGCTGAACTTCGCATAGTTTCTGAGCTCACCGAAAATAAAGCCATGAGCGCCAAATAACCACTGGCACCGCCATGACCAACCGTTGAATACAAAAAAGCTACAACTGCTATTAAAACATAAAATATAATATGATCTGTCATTTACGGTGCAGCAAATTAATGTAAAAGCTGAACTTCAACTAACTCTCCCTTTTCAAAATTGGATCTTGATTCATCCAATTGAACAATACAATTCGCCATAGCAAATGAACTCATCAAGTACGATTCCTGTGCGTTGAGAATAGTAACCTCACCTCCATTGGCTTTACCTTTTAAAAAATGTGTAAGGCCTTCCTTCTTAACATAAGGAGCAGAGAGCTTTAATTGAATTTTATCTGTTTGTTCGCTGGGGTAACCCATCATTTTAAAAAGCATTGGTGCAATGTATTCGTAAAAACAGGTAAGCAAAGCGGCAGGATTTCCAGGTAATCCAAATACGAGTGTATCGTCTTTTTTTCCAAAGTATAAAGGCTTGCCCGGTTTTTGTTTTACTTTATGAAAAAGACATTTTACACCGCAAGTTTCAAGTGCTCTCGATACAAAATCATAATCGCCTACAGAAACTCCACCAGATAAAATGATCACATCACTATCTTGTAAACATTTACTCACTGCACTTTCAATATCCTTCTGATTATCTAATACTTTGTAGATCGCGATTTGTTCAATTCCATATTCAGTCAATGCGGCATTTAAACTATAGGTATTACACTCATATACTTTACCAGGATCTAGATCCTTTCCCGGAGCCATTAGCTCATTACCGGTGCTAATAATGGAGATCTTCGGACGACGTGTAACTTTTACTTGGTCAATGCCAATGCTTGCCAAAAATCCTGATGTTCCCGGCTTTATTATAGTGCCGCTCTTGAGTGCCAAACTTCCTTTTGCAATTTGCGAACCCTTTAAACGCACATTCATTCCCTTCTTTTCTGCCTCATCCTTAATTACTAATTTATCACCTGTCACTTCAACTTTTTCTTGCATCACCACTGTATCAAATTCGGGGGGAACTTGAGCTCCGGTAAATATGCGAATTGCCGAATTATTTACTGAAATGTTTTTTGGAAGATCCCCGGCTGCCATTTCCCCTATAATAAGTAACTCTTTTGTTGGACTACCTTCAGAAAAAGAATAGGCATATCCATCCATGGCAGATTGATTAAAAGGAGGAGAATCGTGTTGGGCATATATATCTTCTGCTAATACAAAACCGGTTGCTTTGTATAGATCAATGTGAATAGCTCCAAGTTGATGGCAATGCTCATTCACTATTTGTTTGGCTTCTTTAACAGAGATCATGAGTCAAAATTAATACGAATTTTGAATAAACAGAGGCTAATCTTCAACAATAAATCAAGGTTGCAGTGCCATTCGTCTAATCTGCCAACATGCCGCCAATTCTTATCAATTTGTATAGCATAAATGGTTCAAAGGTGTTTTTTGATTTGTCGGCAGAACAAGCTAACTTGCGCTACTAAAACCAGAAATATGGGCACCACCTCAGATCTATCAAAAAACTGCTTTATCAGATATGATAATGTTCTATTAAAAGTACTCGAATACGATCATATTACTCCTGGAAAAGGAAATACTATTTTTTCGTGTAAATGCCGTAATGTTGAAAATGGCAAACAAAGCGAAGTTCGTTTTCGTACCGGTGAAAAGGTAGATATTGTTAGGGTTGACGAACACGAACTGCAATACATTTATTCAGAGAATGAATTTTTGGTGTGCATGAATTTAGAAACCTTTGAACAACTTCATATCCCAAAAATTATTTTTGCTGACACCATTCATTTTCTAAAAGAAGGGATGATCCTAAAAATAAGATTTGACGAAACGGAAAAACCGTTGAATGGAGAGTTGCCAAAATATGTAGAATTAGATGTGATCTACACTGAAGATGGCAATAAGGGAAAACTCGTTAAACCGGCAGAGGTTGAAGGTGGTATAAAAATATCTGTTCCTATGTTCGTGAACATTGGAGATAAACTTAAAATTGATACCGAAACAGGCGAATACGTGGAGCGCGTAATGAAGTAAATAGATCGATTTTTCTACTTGATCATCTTACAATTTCTTGTGCGAACCATCACAAAACCCGGGGTTTGCCGTTTGTTTACAATTGCACATGTACGCAGTTTTAGTTTCTTCTGCCACAAAAACTTTTGGCGAAAATCCTGAACCTTTATGCGAACCATCACAGAAGGGTTGCTTTGATGATTTACCGCAAGCACACCATGCATAAGTTTTTCCGGCTTCTAATTGTACAGGTAAGGGTGTTTTTCCGGCAATTGTTGGTTTTTCCATATTTGTGTTATTTTTACCAAATATAAGAAGATAAAAGTACACCGATAACTATTTAATTGCAAAATCAGAAGTATTCTCTTCTTCTAAAATTTAAAAAATTATTTTATGTATACAGGTAAAACGTTCGATGTTCCATTGATGTGGCCATTTGCAAAAAAAAACCTCATTCGAACCTTAATATGGAGTTCTTTAATTACATCACTTTACTACTTTTTTAACTTCACCATTTTAGCAATACCATTCCTGCCCATTGGCACTATTGGTACAGCGGTAGCCTTTTATGTTGGCTTTAAGAACAACCAAGCTTACGAACGTTTATGGGAAGCGAGAAGACTTTGGGGTGGGTTCACAAATACAAGTAGAGCGCTTGCAGCAACCATTTGTTCGGTGATCGAAGATAAGGAAATTAGAAAAGATATTCTTTATCGCCATCTTATTTACATAAACATTGTACGCTTGCAATTACGAAAAACAATTCCTTGGGCAACCAGTAAAGAAAATCTTCATCAAGATTCAGTAGCTCAAGCTGAGGAGTTATTGGTATATGATCAAGCGATAGTGAAATTATTTGAACGCTTTCATAAAATGGATGTTTACGAACAGGTTAAACACAAAGCGAATATTGCAGGCCATGCTTTAAGTTATCAATTTAAAGTGGTAACCAAATTAAAACATGAAAAGAAGATTGATGACTTTGAACATTCAGACATATTAAAATTGTTTAACGAATTATACAATTTACAAGGTGGTTGCGAACGTATTAAAAACACACCACTATTTAGGCAATACAGTGTGTTCAGTAGAATATTCGTGAATCTATTTATTTTCTTGATACCCTTTGGTTTGCTTTCAACCATGCAAGGTCTCAAAGAAAACTGCGACTGGAGTGTTTGGTTAACCGTTCCGTTCTCTTTACTTATTTCCTGGGTGTTTTACACCATGGAACAGATAGGAGAATTTAGTGAGAACCCTTTCGACAACGGCATCAATGACACCCCAATCTCCTCTATTTGCAGAAGTATAGAGATTGATGTGATGGAATTGATGGGCGAAAAAGATCTTCCTGAAAAAATACAGCCGCATGATAATATACTACTTTAAGGGATCTTAAGAACAGTCATATACACGCTTCAAAACCCATCTATACCGCAAGATCTTTGTCTATAATGGCTAGCTAACCGACCATTTATACTAAACTGGATGCCTTTTTACAACTCAAGGCTTTAAATCTACAATTCAGGCATTTTCCTAATTATAAGACTTTCTAGAGTAACTACTATTGTGGTATAATTAATAAACCATGAAAAAAAGATATTCAATAGTATTAAGTGTGATCACATTTCTAATGTCTTTCACATTTACAAACGCACAATCCAACACCCAAACCATCAGAGGAACGGTATTAGACAAACAAGCCCTTTTTAACTTACCAGGGGTAAATGTGGTAATCTTAAATTCCGATCCTTTAAAAGGATCAATTACTGATGCCAATGGTAAATTTAAAATTACCGATGTAATGCCGGGAAGATATGACCTTAAAATAAGTTATATAGGTTATAAAGAGATCATTTTACCTAGCATTGTTGTAACATCAGGAAAAGAGATCGTATTAGAAATTGGTCTTGAAGAGAACATTGCCACCTTAAATGATGTGGTAGTTACAGCAAGCAAAAAGAATGAAACTAATAATGAATTAACCAGTGTAAGCGGAAGATCATTTTCCATGGAAGAAGTAAATCGTTATGCAGGCGGGCGTTCTGATCCTTCGCGTTTGGCTGCTAATTTTGCAGGCGTTAGTTCACCGGATGATTCGCGAAATGATATTGTTATTCGTGGAAATTCACCCTCTGGTGTACTTTGGAGAATTGAAGGTTTAAATGTACCTAACCCAAACCACTTTTCTACTATTGGAACAACAGGTGGTCCGGTAAGTGCAATCAATACAAACGTTTTAAAGAACTCCGATTTTTTCACATCTGCATTTCCATCTGAATATGGAAATGCTAATGCCGGTGTATTTGACCTTAACTTTAGAAATGGAAACTCAGAAAAACGCGAACATACTTTTCAATTAGGTGCATTAACGGGATTAGAAGCCATGACAGAAGGCCCTATCAATAAAGAAAAAGGTTCTTCTTATTTATTTGCTTACCGTTATTCATTTACCGGTGTTGCTCAAGCCATAGGTATGAATATCGGAACCACAGCTACTCCATTCTATCAAGATCTTTCTTTTAAAATTAATAGTGGCTACGGAAAACTAGGACGCTTTACATTATTTGGTTTAGGTGGAAAAAGCAAAATAGAATTCAGTCATAAGAAAACAGACACAACTGATCTTTTTGCTGATCCTACAAAAGACAGCTACTTTACAAGCGATATTGGCGTTGCAGGTTTAAAGCACTTTATTAAAGTTGGAAATAAATCTTATTTTAATACCGTAATAGGAACATCCTATGCAGCTTCTTACTATACAGAAGATACAATTTCGAAAACAGATATAAGTACAGTTCGTATATTAGAAAATAAAACTACACGTACTAATTACAATATTAATACCTCGTTCAACACCAAAGTTAACTCTAAGCTCTTCCTTAAATTTGGGGCGATTGCCGAAATAATGAATTTGAATTTATATTATCGTAATCGTGAATTTACACCAACATGGAATAATATTTGGGACTTTAATGACTTTACTCAACTTTATCAGGGCTATGCTCATGGTAAGTACAATTTCAATGACAAACTTACTTTGAACCTTGGTTTACACGGTCAATTTTTAGCACTTAATAATTCTGCGTCTATAGAACCGCGTATAGGAGCAAAATACCAATTCAATCAAAAAAACACGATCAGCTTAGGATATGGTTTACATAGCCAAATGCAACCAACAGATGTGTATTTTTATCGTTCACTACAAAGTGATGGTTCATACGATCAATCCAATAAAAATTTAGACTTTACAAAAAGCCATCATTTTGTACTAGGTTATGATGTTTTACCTGTAAAAGACTGGAGAATTAAATCAGAGATCTATTATCAAATGCTTTATAACATTCCGGTTACAAACAATCCAAGTAGTTTCTCCATGCTTAATGCAGGTGCAAGTTTTAATCCGAATGAACAAGGTAATTTAACTAACACAGGAACCGGAACAAATTACGGCGTAGAATTAACTATAGAGAAATTTTTTAGTAAGGGCTATTATGGTTTAATTACTGGTACTCTTTATGAATCCAAATACAAAGGCAGTGATAAAATTGAAAGAAACACAGCCTTTAACGGAAAGTTTGTATACAATGTGTTAGTAGGGAAAGAATTTAAATTTGGAAAGAGTAAAAAGAATGCATTATCACTAGATGCTAAATTAACTCAAGCAGGCGGAAGATATTATACACCTGTTGATCTAGCAGCTTCGCAAATGGCGAGACAGCAAATTTTAAAAGGGGATGATTATGCTTATTCGCTAAGAAACACAGACTTCTTTAGATTGGATATTAAAACGGGCGTTACATTTAATAGTTCGAAAAGAAAAATATCACAATCTATCTTTTTTGATGTTCAAAATGTAACTAATAATAAAAATGTATTCGCTCAACGTTACAATCCGGTAACAAATAGCATCAATACAGCTTATCAAATAGGATTATTTCCTAACTTTATCTACAAGATCCAATTCTAGTGAATTCAGTAAGAAAAGTTCATAACAAAAATTATATAAATTGAATTTAAAGAGTTTAGAACTAATTAGTACTTTTAAAACGTGAGAGAGAAGAAAATAAGATTCATTTATATGTTCATTTTAGGAGTGATCATTGCTTTTGTAATAAGCAAGGTAATGCCACATCCAAATAATGACTATAATGAATTATTTGATTATCTCATGTCTATTATCATCACCTTTGTTGTTTGGGAAGGTAACTTAAGAATTGACAGTTGGCTTAATAAAAAGATCACTTGGCTTCAATCGCCTTTCAAAAGACTAGGGGTCCAGTTTGTGATCAGTGTTGTTTTTAGTTCAATTGGAACTTATATTCCAATGAAAGCGTTCAACACTTTTGTTTGTGTGATCCCTGTTGAATTAGAAGGTATCATGATGAATATTTGTCTTGGAGCTGGCATAGGAGTTTCCATTGTTTTATTAACTGTGGAGATCAGCACGCAATTCTTTAAAAACTGGAAATCATCATTAGTAGAAATTGAGCATTATAAAACACAAAGTGTTCAAGCACAATTACAAAATTTAAAGAATCAAGTTAACCCGCATTTTTTGTTCAATAATTTAAGCGTGTTATCTTCTTTGGTTTATAAGGACCAAGACAAAGCAGTCGACTTCATCAATCAACTTTCGAAAGTATACCGTTACCTTTTAGACAATCACAGTAGTGAATTAATTACGCTTGAGGAAGAAATGACATTTATAAAGTCATACATTTATCTTTTAGAGATCAGGTTTGATTCAAATATCAAATTCAATATAGATATTTCAAAGGAATGTCTGCAAAAATTAATCCCACCCATGGCCTTGCAAATACTTTTAGAAAATACAATTAAACACAATGAAGCCTCAGGAAGCTTACCGCTTACGGTAAACGTTATTGCAAAAGATGACACGATTGAGGTTTCGAACAACTTGCAATTAAGATCAAATCAAGAAGCAAGTTCAAAAAGCGGATTGAATAACATAAAAGAGCGTTATAAATTTTATACAGACCAACAAGTACAAATTAATCAAGATTTCAAACAATTTAAAGTGATCTTACCTTTACTAAAAAAATCATGAAGGCCATTATCATAGAGGACGAAAAACTCTCAGCTGATCATTTGGAACGTCTTTTAAAACGTATAGATGAAAGTATTGAGGTTATTGCAAAATTTGATACAGTAAAAGGAAGCATTGAATCACTAAACAAAGGCATAACTGCAGATATCATTTTTATGGATATTCATTTGGCCGACGGCATAAGCTTCGATATTTTTCCTAAACTCTCGCATGACATTCCTGTTGTTTTCACCACTGCTTATGATGAATATGCAATAAAGGCATTCAAATATAACAGCATTGATTATTTATTGAAACCCATTGGCATAACTGAATTAAAAACCGCCATTGAAAAATTCAAAAAAGTAAACCTTGCAAAAGATGCCGTTTCACTTAAAGACATGTCGCACGTTTACGAAGCCATTCAAAAACAACATAAAAGTAGGTTTTTAGTAAAAATGGGCGATGGTATTGTTTCCATAAAAGCAGAAGAAGTAGCATACTTTGTTTCTGAGGATGGAGTAGTTCTATTAGTAACACAAAACTCAAAACGTTATGCGCTTGATTATACACTAGATGAACTAGAAAGTTTGATCGATAATTCGAAATTCTTTAGGATCAACCGTAAAGTGATCGTTAGTATCAATTCCATTCAAAAGATCAGCAATCACTTTAACAGCAGACTTAAACTTGCCCTCCCGGCATTAGGCGATGATGAGTCTATTGTTAGTCGCGACCGAGTAAATGACTTCAAAGCCTGGCTTGACGCATAGATTGAATGAACATACCAGAAAACATGTAAGAACCATCGTTTTAAGGATTTGTATATCTATTGTTAAGCCCAAATAAATTCAAAGCTTTGCCATAATAGGAAATTTAAGCCTTCAATTTCCAATAATTTAACATCCTTTTTAATAAATTAATCTCGAACTTTAAGCTTCAAGTGATCTAGCATATGTTAGGATATCGATTCAAAAATTTCAAGGCCGAGCCATCATCCAAGTTTGATGAATTGTTTAAACTATTTAAGCAATTGATCACGCATACGAGTGGCGATGTAAAAGAAGCGTTGGATTGGTTAAAAGAATTAGATAAAGAATATGAGCTCACAAACAAAGATTACACCCTCGATGATTTTATTGATGAACTTAAAGAACGCGGTTACTTAAGAGACAGAACAGATGGCAGTGGAGGAATGTCGATCACACCTAAAACAGAACAGGAGATCCGTAATAATGCCCTGGAGCATATTTTTGGAAAACTAAAGAAAGGCGCTTCCGGTGATCATAAAACAAAGTTTACCGGAAAAAATGGTGAAGAAACCAGTAACGACCTAAGAGCATATGAGTTTGGTGATTCACCCCAAAGCATTGCGATGATAGACTCCATTAAGCAAGCACAAATAAATAATGGTTTAGATGATTTCAAATTAACTGAAAATGATTTGTTAGTTTCAGAGCAAGAATATAAAACACAAACTGCTACTGTTCTGATGATCGATATTAGCCATAGCATGATCCTTTACGGCGAAGATCGCATCACACCCGCTAAAATGGTGGCTATGGCCATGGCAGAAATGATCAAACGCAAATATTCAAAAGATAGTTTAGACATCATTGTTTTTGGAAATGATGCTTGGCCAATTAAATTAAAAGACCTACCATATTTACAAGTTGGGCCATATCATACAAACACCGTAGCAGGATTAGAATTAGCTATGTCTATTCTTCGCAAAAAGAAAGCAAGCAATAAACAAATTTTTATGATCACGGATGGTAAGCCATCGTGCCTCAAAGAGAATGGAGAATACTACATGAATAGCTTTGGTTTAGACAGACGAATTGTAAATAAATGTTTAACCTTAGCTGCAGCGTGCAAACGCAGTAAGATCGGCATCACCACTTTTATGGTTGCGAGCGATCCTTACTTACAAAATTTTGTTGACGAATTTACCGAAGCAAATCAAGGCAAAGCATACTTTACAGGATTAAAAGGTTTAGGAGAAATGATATTTAGAGATTATACAAATAACAAACGAAAAAAAGTTTAATATGAGCATTCCAACAATAAAGACGCTTGGCGAATTAAAAAAAACGAATTATAAATTCCTTAGTATTAAAGACGAGCTTCGTGAGAACCTCATTAAGAAGTTAAAGGGAGAGGAACCGATTTTTGATGGCATTTTTGGTTATGAAGAAACCGTTATTCCTGAGATCGAAAGGGCGATCTTAAGCAAACACAATATTTTATTCTTAGGTTTACGAGGGCAAGCTAAAACCAAAATGGCACGACAGCTTGTGAACTTATTAGACGAATATATTCCGGTTATTTCAGGCAGTCCTTTGAACGATGATCCAATGCAACCCATTTCAAAGTTTGCTAAAGATCTCATTTCAGAAAAAGGAGATGCAACACCTATTAGTTGGATCCATCGCAACGATCGCTTTGCCGAAAAATTAGCAACGCCCGATGTAAGTGTTGCTGATCTTATCGGTGATCTGGACCCAATTAAAGCCGCTAATTTAAAATTATCATTTGCAGACGAGAACGTGATTCATTACGGATTAATTCCTCGAAGCAATCGCTTTATTTTTGTGATCAATGAATTACCCGATCTTCAAGCACGCTTGCAAGTGGCTTTGTTCAATATACTTCAGGAAGGTGATGTGCAAATAAGAGGATTCAATATTCGCATACCGCTAGATGTGCAATTTGTTTTTACTGCAAATCCTGAAGATTATACCAATAGAGGAAGTATTGTTACACCATTAAAAGACAGGATCGGTTCACAGATCTTGACTCACTATCCAAAGTCAATTGAGCATTCTAAAATGATAACCGAAGATCAGGCGAAACTAAATGCAAAGCAAAAAGAAATTCAAGTACCTGATATCCTAAAAACACTAGTGGAACAAATTGCCATTGAAGCACGCAAGAGCGAATTTGTAGATGCAAAAAGCGGTGTGAGTGCGCGTTTAACTATTAGTGCTTATGAAAGTTTAATAAGCGCTGCCGAATTACGCTTTTTAAAAAATAAACTACCCTACTCTTTTACAAGAATCTCTGATCTTTACTCTGCAGTTCCTGCCATCAATGGTAAAATAGAATTGGTTTATGAAGGCGAACAAGAAGGTCCTGCTATTATCGCACAAAACTTAATTAGTCTGGCTATTCGCAATACATTTATTCAATTGTTCCCTGACCCGGGCAAATTAAAAAGAAAAAAAGAGCATACTGATTATTCTACCATTATCAATTGGTTCTCTCAAAACAATATCCTAGATCTATTAGATAACGAGAACGACAAGGTGTATTCATCGGCTTTAAGTGTGGTGGAGGGTTTAGAAGATCTTGTGAAAAAATACCATCCAAATGCAAAAGGCGCCGAGAGATCTGTGCTAATGGAATTTGCCTTACATGGTTTGGCCGAGCATTCATTACTTAGCAAGAATAAACTGAGTCATGGTGTAGCCTTTAAAGATCTTTTCAATACATTATTGAATCAGAATTTGAATTTTGGCACTGAAGAAAATTGATCGATCAATAGTCAAATTCTTCAATTTCTATCTTGAAATGAGCGAAGGCTCAATCAACTTAATCCTATGAAAACAGCATTAATTACAGGAGCATCAAATGGCATTGGTTTAGAACTAGCGAAAGTTCACGCCTCAAATGGTGATAATTTAGTTTTAGTTGCTCGAAGTAAGTCGAAACTTGACGAATTAAAAGCGGAATTGGAAAAACAATATAAAATATCTGTTCATACCATAGGCAAAGATCTATCAGCGCCAAATGCAGCTTTAGATGTATATATGGAAACGACCGATAAACATATTCAGATAGACTACTTAATAAACAATGCCGGCTTTGGAGACTTTGGAATGTTCTATGAAACAGATTGGAACAAAGAAGCACAAATGATCAATTTAAATATGACAGCTCTTACGCAATTTACAAAACTGTATGTGAAAGATATGGTAAAGCGTAAAAGTGGCAAGATCATGAACGTTGCTTCTATGGCTGCTTTTCAATCAGGACCAACCATGGCCGTTTATTATGCCACCAAGGCTTATGTATTAAGTTTTTCAGAGGCGGTGGATAATGAAGTAAGAGATAAAGGAGTAACCATTACAACATTATGTCCGGGTCCAACGGAAAGCGGATTTCAAGCTGCTGCCAATCTGGAAGAGAGTAAATTGTTTAAAGGAAAAAAACTACCTACTTCCAAAGAAGTGGCAGAATATGGATACAAAGCTATGATGCAAGGAAAAACTATTGCTATCCATGGACTGATGAACGCCATCATGGCTTATGCAATTAGATTTGTGCCACGCTCACTTGTGGTTAAACTTGTCAGGAAGGTACAGGAAAAGGCACATTAACACTTTCTCTAAAGTTACAAAAAGGTTAATGGCTGCGCTTGCAGTTATTGTTTTTCTAGCAGCGGGCGATAAAATGACATCCAGATCTTGTTGGGTCCTTCATGTATAAATAAAATCAATATCTACTTATAAAATCTAAACTCGGTTCTTCGGTTCATCTTGTACTCATCTTCAGTGCAAGAAACACCATCTGTACACGAATTTAATGGGGAGGTTTCGCCCATTCCAATAGAACGTAAGCGATTTTTGTCAACACCATTCGCCATAAAATATTCTACAACTGCATCACTTCTTTTTTGAGATAGTTTTAAATTATCGGAAGCCTCTCCTCTACTATCAGTGTGCGAAATGATCTCTAAATTACTTTCTATATTCTCATTTGCTAACTTTATGATCTTATTAAGTATAACTTTTGCATCAGCCGAAATAACTGCAGAATTAAGATCATAATTTATAAGATCACGAATAACCATGATATTCTCACTTAATTTAAGTTGCTTTTTTAAAGTAAGGGATACATCCTCGCTTTTCATGTCAGAAAGATATACTAGATCGGCTGGAATAGTTTTATAACTAAATTTTCCATTAGCATCTTTACTTATGCGGGCAACCAGTTCGTTTTTAGTATTGGAAATGTATAGCTTCTCGTTCTTGAATTTCTCTTTATATTCAAACAATTCAACTGAATAGATCTCCTTTATATTTACATCACTGAATTCGAAATCACCATACTTATCTGTCATTTTTGTTTGCAATACTTTGTTTTGAAAATCCCTTAATTCTACCTTTTGATCGGCAATGGGATTAATTTTATCACTCACAGAAACAATTCTCGCTTTGATCTTAACCATCACATCGTCTGTAGATTCTTTAACCGCTATAACCTCTAAGGTATCGATCACCGGTGTTAAGAGTTTATACTCAGAGCCAAGTTTACCCTTTTTAAACAAACCAACGGTCTTGTCTGCCTTGCTGGTTAATTTCAAACCTTCTTCTTTATACGACTTATCAATGAAAAGCGTGTAGGTCATTCCTTCATCTACATTAAAGAACTTTATATAACCATCCTTATCCGTTTTTTGAGAGGCAACAATTTTATTACTTGCATCTCGTAATTCAACATTTACATTAGCATAAGGTTTTTTATCACTTGTAACAACTTTAGCCTCTATATCAAAATATCTTCCTGAGCCTGGTTTCAAATTATATTTTGGGATACAGAAGTAAAATCTGATATGCTCCGATCTATCTGCATCTCTTATGATCACATCGTTGGCTTTCTGCGTTAACCTAGACTTATCTTTGCTAACTAAAACATCAAATAAAATGAATCCAGAGCTGAATTCCTTACTACTAATTTTATTACAAAAACCAATATAGGAGCTGTCAGAAGCACTCATGTTGTAAGTTTGCGAACACTCCTGTTTATTAAGATCCTTTATTAAACAAGCAGAAGTACCAAGCACTTCAATGTTATAATTCATATTCATCACATTCACACCAAAAAAATTCTTGAATGCTTTATCAACAAATGTTTTGGTACTTAAAATATCATTGTAAACATCTTTATCTATTGCTTCTGTTACAAATATTCTATCATCTCCAACTACTATAATTTCGAATTCAAATGCACTATTCTCATCCAAATATTCACGTATCGTAGAAGTAAGAAATGATTTTTCACTATTCACAGTAACTCTAAACTTAATACTTGAGTTCTTACTTGACGCCAATACACCTTTACTTAATTTCGTTCTATTCTCAACATCTACCTCAGGAAAATATCTGAATTCTGATACTTGATCATTCCAAGAATCTATCTTTTTAATATTGAACTTGTAATCATTATCCTCATTTGGAACTCCAAAAGCATTAACAATGGCCCTATCCACTAATTTAGTGCCAGCCTCGAGGTCTTTATATTCATTCTTACTAACCAAGTAAACTCCAATTTTATTAGAACCAATTGAATTGAAGATAGAAAAGAGCAGTAGAGTTAAAATAAGAAGCTGTTTCATAAACTAAATCGTTGAGTTCGCCGTTGAAATAAGAAATAATTTTTTTATGTTCTACCGACTAATTTACAGTTTTTCTTTGAGGCAAAAGAACAACTTTTAACATAGTTTAATACATTGATTTTTAAATGTTTACATCGCAACCTAAGCTTGTAAAAATCGTATAATATATAAAAATAGCCAAAATTTATTTTTTGGTTAGCTTTTTGCTAATTGAAAAAGAGATGAAAAAGATAATTACAATTTTGTTGCTTATAAGTACATATGTTGTACAAGCGCAATCCAAAAAAATAGATCAATGTATTAAAGCCATTAGCAATAAAGATTTTATAATTGATCATGAAAAAAAAGCAGCTTTTAAAGTTGAAAATAAGTCCGCCAAAAAACTATTACGCATTCGTAGATCAGCAAATTCAAAATTAATAGAAGCACTCAATGATCCCGATAAAAGCGTTATTGCTCATTGGGCACTTTGCCAGATCAATTTTCATGTAGTTACATTTGCAGGACCTAAAACCATGCTTAAAGATGGTGAAGAAGTAAATGTATATTTTCTTGGGGAAGAAAAAGGAGAAGGATTTGTGATATATGAAAACAAGAAAAATGGCGATCATAAATTCTATTTCGATAAACCACAACTAGAAAAGATCACCGCTTACTGGCAGAAAAAAACATCTGGCAAGTAAAAACCACTCATTCAATAAGTGTTTCATTAAGTTCATCCATAAACAACAATATTTTCAATACCTTTAAAGCCAAATGAAAAAAGGCCTCTATAGCATACTATGTTCGCTCGTTTTGGGCGTATGCTATTCTCAACTATATACTGAACCTTTAAAATTAAAACTAGATTCTGTTTATTCTTCCATTAACCCAAATGATCCCGGTGGATATATTTATGTTCAGATGGGAAATCAAATGCTTTATTACAAACCGTTTGGAGTTGCCGATATTGAAAGTAAAAAACAATTTGATGATTATACACTAGTGAACATTGGTGGGATCTCAAAAACATTTATCGCCTATGGCATTTTAATTCTACAACAAGAAGGTAAATTAAATTTAGAAGATAGCATCCTTAAATATATTCCGGATTTTAAAAATAAGGAATTCGCGAAAAAAATAAAGATCAGGCATTTATTGACACACACATCAGGCCTTAAAGATCTTCCTATGCAAAAAATGGATAGCGCGCACTTTTTGAACATCAAAGATGAGGAGAATTTTAACCTTGTGAAATATTCGAACACGCTT
>Ga0068876_10000229_pt1 | contig 44250 bp, 44 predicted proteins | sample NOAtaG_6_FD_66442 | JGI IMG/M metagenome (GOLD analysis project Ga0068876, IMG submission 66442) | Freshwater lake microbial communities from Lake Erie, under a cyanobacterial bloom - NOAA_Erie_Diel5S_2200h metaG | ecosystem: Environmental > Aquatic > Freshwater > Lake | place: USA: Ohio, Lake...
ATGAGAGTAGGCTTAGTATTTCCCCATCAACTTTTTGAAGCAAACATTCTTGTTGAAACTTGTGAAAAAATTTACCTTATTGAGGAATTTTTATTTTTTAAACAATATAATTTTCACAAGCAAAAATTGGCATACCACAGAGGCAGTATGAAATTTTATGAAGAATATTTGCAAACCCAAGGTATTATTGTTACTTATATAGAAGCCACAAACACTTATTCTGATATTCGAAAACTTATTCCACACCTTAAGGATTTAGGGACTGAAAAAATTGAATATTACGAACCTACAGACAACTGGTTAAGCAAGAGAATCGCGAAACATTGTCAGCTAATGAAAATAATACCTACATGCCATGAAAGTCCAATGTTTCTGAATGACACAAAAGATTTAAATGAATATTTTTCTAATCAGAAACGCATGTTTCAAACTGACTTCTATAAATTTCAACGAAAAAAAAGGAACTATTTAATTGATAATAAACAACAACCTATTGGAGGAAAATGGTCATTTGATGATGAAAATCGATTAAAATATCCGAAAGGAAAAGTTCCCCCTTCCGTTAAAATGCCGAAAACCAACAAATACAGCGAGGAAGCCCACAAATATGTCGAAAAACACTTTTCAGATAATATTGGCGAATTGAACGCAAATATTAATTATCCATTAACATTTGAAGATTCAAAAATTTGGTTGAACGAATTTTTCGAAAAGCGATTTAGTGAATTTGGACATTTTGAAGATGCAATTTTAGTTGATTCGAATTTTATGCAACACAGCGTTTTGTCCCCAATGTTAAATACTGGCTTATTAACTCCTAAATTTATTGTAGACGAAGCCATCAAGTTTGCTCACAACAACCAAATCCCAATCAATTCTCTAGAAGGATTTATAAGACAAATTGTAGGCTGGAGAGAATTTATAAGGGGAGTTTATAGCTTAAAAGGCAATCAAGAACGCACCAATAATTATTGGAAATTTAGCAAAAAAATACCAAAAAGTTTCTGGGATGGCACAACTGGGATTGATCCGATTGATATAACCATTAAGAAAATTCTGAAAACAGGATATTGTCATCACATAGAACGACTTATGGTTCTCGGAAATTTTATGCTTTTGTGTGAATTTGATCCAGATGAGGTATACCAATGGTTTATGGAACTTTTTATCGATTCCTACGATTGGGTAATGGTGCCAAATGTTTACGGAATGAGCCAATTCGCCGATGGAGGAATATTTGCTACAAAACCCTATATCAGTGGCAGTAATTATTTAATGAAAATGAGTGATTACCCCAAAGGTGAATGGCAGAAATTCTGGGATGGCTTATTTTGGAGATTCATGGATAAGCATCGTTCTTTTTTTTCTCAAAATCCTAGATTGAATATGTTAATCCATTCTTTTGATAAAATGAAAGGGGAAAAAAAAATAGAACATTTAGGAAATGCCGAGCATATATTAGATCAATTAAAATAATATGGCATTATAATCCAACTGGTTTATCAATGGTTTAATTAGAAATTTATTATTTTCGAAGACTGAATCACTTGTTTTGAAATAAATCATTCATAAAACCTACAAACACCAGCATGGCGATAATTGATGTACTAAAATATGACGGCCCAAACAATGTTTTGGTTTGGAAGTGGCGCTCAGCATCTAAAACCGACCGACAAGATGAATTGCGTTTAGGCACCCAGTTGGTAGTAAATGAATCACAGGAAGCTTGCTTTTACAAAGGAGGACAACTTCTGGACATTTTTGGTCCTGGAACACATACGCTGTCGACTAAAAATTTACCTATTCTCTCAGGATTAATTGGATTGGCATTCGGAGGTGATAGCCCTTTTAAAGCGGAAGTATATTTTATAAATAAAACGGTTTCCATGGATGCCAAATTTGGTCTGATTCCGTTTAACATGATTGAACCCAATTTCAAAGTTCCTATTCCGGTAACGAGCAGAGGAAGTTTTGCTTTATCAGTGAGCGAATCGCGTACTTTTCTAACAAAAATGGTTGGAACAGTGACAGATTTTGACACGATAACCTTATCTCAATTTTTCAGAGGTATTCTGGTTGAAAACGTAAAAAATGCCATTACAAAAATAGCCAAAGAACAAAATCTCAGTCCATTGGAACTAGAGTCTATTGTTTATGAAGTAGCCCAAGCCGTTCGCGGTTTAATTGCCTCAACCATTGCTGAGTTTGGCTTAGAACTGAAATTATTCAATATTGAGGCCATTCCGGTTATTGATGAGGACCAACGGGTGAAAGACATTGTGGCACAATACCAAAAGTTGATGGCCGAAGATGCCGCAGAAAGAATGCGCCTCAAGCGACGAGCAGAAAATTTAGATGTGTATAAAATTGAACGCAGTTTCGACACGTCTGAAAAAGTGGCGGAGAACATGGGAGGAGGACTCGGAGGTGATGGTGGTAACATTATCGGTACCATGATTGGAATGGGTATGGTAAATCCATTGGCAAATCAAATGGGCAACATCATGCAAGGAAATATACAACCCTCTGCCGGTGCAAGTCAGCCAACACCTCAGCAAGACAATGATGAAGTTTTTGAAGACCTGAAAAAGCTTGGTGAATTAAAAGCCGCTGGGATTTTAACTGATGAGGAATTTAACGATAAGAAAAAAGAGCTGTTAAATAAAATTAAATAAATCGAAGTAAATTGCAAACGGCAAATATGCTTTAAAAAAGCTATCATACAATGAAAAACACCATACTTGTAACCGGAGGATTACTGATTTTCTTAAATACCTTATGTGGTTTAATTTTAAGTTTTTACCCCACATTCAACATGGTTTTTGGCGATATTAGCATTTTAATTTCAGCTGGTATTTTATATTTTTTATTTAAGAGTTCAATCAATGATGGGTTTAAAATTGGTCTTTCATTACTCTTTGTCCTAAGTGGATTGATTCGTTTTATTTGTGCTGTTGCCTCCATTCAGCAATTAGAAAATAACATCTCCCTTCTTGTTTTTTCACTTTTTGTAGTGTTAGAAATAATAGGATTATTGCTAACTTCCACTCTATCAAAAAAGATAAAGTAACAAAATAAAGCCTTAAAAAAAATCGGGCAATTTCAACCATTTCTGTCATTATAATAATTCCATGACACTATAATTTAATAGAATTAACTGATTATTATTTGTTAATTTTAATCTGTAATGTTTACTATTTTTGGTGAAAATTTATCTCTTTAATCAATTGAAGCATCGTTTAAGCTGTGGAGAAATTAAGGTCAACAATGATCACATTTTATGAAAATTAAACGCCTTTCTATACTTATTCCTGCTTACAATGAAGAAAAAACAATTGCTCAGGTACTGCAAAATGTTTTGGAATTGGACCTGCCCTATTCAATTGAAAAAGAAATAATAGTGATTAATGACTGCTCAACTGACAATACTAAAGGAGTAATCAACGAATTTATAAGTGCAAATTCTTCAGGCATCATTTGTTATCACCAAAAAATAAATCAAGGAAAAGGTGCTGCAATACATAAAGGAATTGAATTAGCTTCGGGTGACTACATTGTGATTCAAGATGCTGATTTAGAGCTGAATCCAAAGGATATCATCAAACTTATTGATGGGATTAATACTTATAATGTACCGGTTATCTATGGCTCGAGATTTTTAGAAAAATCTCACAAGAACACCAAATTTGTTTGGCACATCATGGGGAATGGATTCTTGACCAAGCTTTCAAATATGATAACCGGTTTCAGATTAACCGATATGATGACCTGCTATAAGTTGGTTCCTACAAATTATTTCAGGGCAATGGAATTAAAAGAGAAGAGATTTGGCTTTGAACCAGAAACAACCGTGAAACTGTCAAAAATAAAAGGTGTAAAAATTCAAGAGGTAGCCATATCCTATACTGCTAGGGACAAAGTTGAAGGTAAAAAAATCAATTGGAAAGATGGAATTAGGGTAATTTTCTGCATCATTACCTACGCTTTTTCTAAAAAGTTAAAGATTTAATTAATTCGTTTAAGAAATAAGAACCGCAGCAACACGAACAACAACAATAAGACTTACAAAATTTGTGTTGCTGCGATTCCTAAATATTTTATTCTGAAAATTTATCAATTACAGCCGTAGTGACTCCGGTGTTTGAAAATCCACCATCATGAAATAAATTTTGCATGGTTACATAGCGTGTCAAATCAGAAAACAACGTAATGCAATAATCCGCACATGCTGCAGCATCGGCATTTCCCAAAGGAGACATTTTCTCTGAAAATGAAATAAACTCATTGAAACCCTTCACACCACTTCCTGCCGTAGTCATCGTTGGAGATTGAGAAATGGTATTTACACGCACTTTCTTTTCGACTCCGAAATGGTAACCAAAACTTCTGGCAATTGATTCCAAATAAGCTTTATTGTCGGCCATATCATTATAATCTGGAAAAACCCGCTGTGCCGCAATATAAGTTAAGGCAACTATTGAACCCCATTCGTTCATTGCATCAAGTTTCATGGCAGTTTGCATTACTTTGTGAAAAGACAATGCAGAGACATCCAATCCTTTAAGCGTGTAGTCATAATTTTCGTTGGTATAATGATTTCCTTTACGAACATTGACAGACATTCCGATAGAATGAAGGATAAAATCAATTTTTCCTCCTAAAATTTCCATCGATTCACTTATTAACTTTTCCAATTCCTCAACACTTGTAGCATCTGCAGGAATTATTTTTGAGCCCGTCTTCTCAGCGAGTTGATTAATTTCGCCCATTCTCATGGCAATAGGCGCATTCGTAAGCACAAATTGTGCTCCTTGCTCATGTGCTTTCTCAGCCACATGCCATGCTATCGATTGACTATTAAGTGCCCCGAAAATTATCCCTTTTTTACCTTTCAACAGTTGATTTGACATAGCAAAATTTTGCTGCAAAGATAGAACAAATAAATAATTTCAAAGATAATTACATTCATTTCTTTAATTAAACCTCGAATAAATAAGCCAATTATGATTGCTTTTATAAATTTGTAATCCAAAAAAATCAAATTGAAAAAAATATTTAAAAGCCGTTGGTTTAAAATTCCCTTTTACACAATATTTACCGCTCTTGCATTAATTGGCGCATTTTTTACCCTTTCCTTCCTAGCCATTCATTTTCGTTTAACAGATGAAGAAGGAGGAGTTGATGTAAACAATCGGTATTTTAACGAAATAAAAGATAAATACAATCAGTCGTTTCAGTCAGCGAAAGATACGTCCAAAAGAGAAAACCTTGATTTTTTGGAAAGAATAGCGATACTCAATAAGTATCATCCTAAAAACGCTCAATTTATACTGCAAGCCTATAGAAAATCAAGCAATGTCATTGAAACGTTTCGTATGCTTGATGCCGTTGACATTTATTTGAAAGAAAATAAAGCATATAATGAAGAGGTCGCAGCATTTTACGCTAAAAAGAAAAATGAAAAGGTGACTTACACCATGCAAAGTGTTTTCGAATGGATGAATATTGTAGAATGGCAAACTTTTAAAGAGGCCGTAGTAAAAGACAAAAAACTCATTGATTCCGCTGCGCGAGCTACAGGCGTTGAATCAAGGCTGATTGTTTCTTGCTTGGTTGGAGAACAAATTCGTTTGTTTAATTCCGGCAGAGAGGCATATAAAAAATATATAGCACCACTCAAGATTTTATCTGTAGAGCGCAATTTTTCTTATGGGGTTACAGGAATTAAACTGCATACAGCAGAACAAATAGAAGGACATTTGAAAAATCCATCAAGCGAGTATTACCTCGGAAAAATTTATGAAAACCTATTGGATTTCAAAACCTCTAACCATAGTTCAGAAAGAGAAAGCAGGTTGTCATCTTACAAAAACCATTACTATTCCTACTTATATGCTGCTATATTTTTAAAACAAGTAAAGGTTCAATGGGAAAGAGCGGGGTTTCCAATCAGTGGAAGACCGGAAATACTGGCAACACTTTTCAATGTTGGATATCCACAATCTATTCCTAAAAAAGAACCGAAAGTAGGTGGATCAGCGATTAAGATTAAGGACAAACCTTACACATTTGGAGCGATTGCTTACCAGTTCTATTATTCAGGAGAATTGTTTGATGAATTTCCTTTTGAAGCATCGAAATTTGATTGTTATGCGAATTAAATACCTGTTAGCATTATTCTTATTATTGAATGCTTATTCCGTTTTAGGGCAGCAATCACCAGAAGATTCATCAAAAAATCAACAATACCTCTACCAATTTCAACCCTTAATGGAAGGTGTTGAATACTGTGAAGCAAATGCCCCAATAAAATCTGTTGTCAATGACTCAAAACTTTATATAATGAGAATTGATCCTTCAAAATTTGAATTTGAATTAAAAACCTATACTGAATGCGGTAAAAAATACACCGTAAAAGAATGGGCAGATACATTCGGGTTTAACATCGTTATAAATGCAGGTATGTATGAATTATCCGATGGGAAAACAAGTAGAGGTTTCCTTAAAAATTATAACCACTACAACAATTCGGTATTGCGTGATAATTACAATTCAATGATAGCTTTTAATCCAGTTGACAGTTTAGAGACGCCTTTCAGGGTTTTAGATTTGGAATGTGAAAATTGGAATGAGATCAAAGATGACTATCACACTTTTGCACAAGGGTTAAGAATGATTGATTGCAATCAAGGATTAATAGGTTGGAACAAAAGAAAACAATCGTGCAGCATGCTTGTAACTGCTGTGGATCCATTACGTCGCGTTTATTTTATATTTACCCGTTCTCCCTACACACACAATGAAATGATCAAATTCATGTCAGACATGCCATTTGAACTTTACAATGCGATATACATGGAAGGTGGCCCAGAAACAAGTTTATACATGAAATTTGGTGACAAAGAATTTCAAAAAGTAGGAAGTTATGTATCCGAAACCTATCCTAAAGATACCAATAACGAGTTTTGGAAACTACCGAACATCATCGGCATGCGATTAAAATAAATACAGGTTAAATTTCAAAACTCAACCCATCATATGCAAGATTTACTCCTTTGGGAAGGGATGCTTCAATTTCTTTATGCTTGCCAAAAAGATGAGAAATATGGGTTAAGTAAGCTTGTTCTGGTTTAACTTGTGCTATGAATGCTAATGCTTCTTCTAAATTAAAATGGGATAAGTGCTGAGATTTATGTAAAGCATTTACAATTAAAATTTTTGATCCCCTAACCTTTTCAATTTCAATATCATCTATAGTTTTGGCATCTGTTATATAGGTAAAATCTGCAATCCGAAAACCGAAAACTGGCATTTTATGATGATACACCTGTATTGGGATAACCATTGGACCATCAGTTAATTTAAATGGTTCATTCTTTATTAGTTGTATATTTAATCTTGGTGTACCAGGATACTTTTTTTCAGAAAAAACATAATGAAATTCATTTTTTATTGCTTTCGCTACTTGGTCTGAACAAAATATATCCATATCGGCATCCTCCATATAATTGAAGGGGCGAACATCATCTAAACCAGCTAAATGATCTTTATGTTCATGGGTGAAAAGAACAGATTTTAGTTGTTTTACCTTGTGCCTTAGCATTTGTTGTCTGAAATCAGGACCGGTATCTATTACATAGTTGTTTTCTTCAGCATTGATAAGAACAGAGCTCCTTAAACGCTTATCTAAAGAATCATTTGATTGGCAAACATCGCATTCACAGGCTATTACAGGTATACCTTGAGATGTTCCAGAACCAAGAATAGTAACTTTCACTTTTAAAATTTAGTGAATATAAAATTAATTAATCAGTTCTTCTGGCGAATGACTTGGACAATAAATATTAACCAGCTCATGATAATTAGAAATCCACCAATAGGTGTAACGGGACCCATAAAACGCATCGAATTTCCAATTAAATCAGATAACGCCAGTAAATATATTGAACCTGAAAAAAGTACAATTCCAGTTAATTGTAAAAGAAAAACTAATCTGATTTGCGAAAATAATTTGTCGGCAGACAATCCGATAATTAACAATGTTAATCCTGAATACATCTGATACCTAACACCCACTTCAAAAGAAGACAGTTTTTCCGTTGTAATATAATCTTTGAGTGCATGCGCACCAAACGCACCAAGTATTATCGATAAAACGATTAATAAAGCCCCTGTAATAACAATTCTTTTATTCATATATTTTATTTATCTAAAGAAAGTGTGTAATCTAATACTTTAGTCCATCCAGCCCATTTACCCTGATCATTAATTGTTTCATTATGCCAGATGAAACTGAATTCACCTCCAAAATTTTTAATCTCACTATATAAATGCGCAATGGTGCTTTTTGCTTGCTCAACTGTTAATCCAAGATACTCATTTAAAGTTCCATCCATATAGCTAAAGGGATGTATTATTAGCGAGGTCTCACAATTTTTTTCTAAGTCAAACCAAGGAAAAGGTCGAACAGTTCCGGCTCGAAATCCAACATTATCTGCATATCCCATCGAATAATCATGTTCAATTCCTACTTCAATAAGATTTCTATAAGTTTCAGGGAAAGTCAATTTTAAAAAATGTTGACGAGATTGAATAACGTTGTTACCTAAAATATTTTCAAGACTTTTAACTTCTTTGTGCAACAATTTCTTTTTCTTATTGGACAAATAGCTAGGATGAATGCCAATTTTAACGCGATTGGCTAATTGCTGAATTAAGCTAATCTGATGACCATTATTTGAAGGTAAATTTTTATCATACTGAGAAAAACTTCCAAGCAGCCAGAAAACAAGAACCTCTCGCTGACTAGAAATTTCCTCTATCAAACTAAACGTATCATATGGATCAGGAAGGTTATTTTTTAAAACTTGTCTTCGACTATTAATTCTTGGAAAATTTAGTTTAACCAAATCTTTTACATTTGACAAAATTCTTCTTGTCAAAGGTTTATATTTAAACGCAAAGGCATTATCAATATCAAAAGTGGGTAGAAACTTAACCGATTTGTCGATAATGCCAATATTCATTTTTAGACCCTGATTTAAAAAAAACAAAATGTCCTCCTTCCACCTTTCACACATTAATTTTTGCAACCAGTCGTACTTACTTAAAACGCTTAACCCTGCGTAAAATCTATTGTGACTATCACGAGCGGATACGCCGTACTCTTCATAACGGGAAAGCACATAAAATATGGATGCAAAGGGATCAGTATTTGAATTAAAACTGAGACATTCCTCTTTGAAAAAAACCGCTTTTTTAATGTTTAAATTTTTAATCGTTTTTTCATGCATCAATGCCGCAGGCCGAATTCCTAAAAATCCTTCAAAAAGCTCATCTGAATAATTGAATTTTGGACCTTGAAAAGCAAGAAATTCAGACTTTTCATCACATAAATGAATATTAATATCAGTGTTGGAAAATACCCAATTAATAGTATACTTAATTCGCTCAGATATATTTGAAACATAAATGTACATTTAAGCTAATTCATCTAAGATCGTTTTACATATAAATTCCGCCGCCTTTCCATCTCCAAATAAATCGGGATAAGAAAATTTCTTTTTTGATAACATCTTACCAACACATTCAAAAATAGGGTAATTGTCTCCGGTTAAAAGGGCATTTCCATTCTCAACTAATTCTACCCACTCTGTCTCTTTTCTTAAAATGATACAGGGTTTCTTGAAGAAAAATGCTTCTTTTTGTATTCCTCCACTATCCGTTATTATTATTCTTGCATTTTTTTCTAATGCAATCATATCAAGATAACCTACGGGATTGATAATTTTTAATCGGGAATTTGCTGAAATTTGTTGTACTATTTCTGCATTCAAATCAGTCAATTTTGCTTTTGTTCTAGGGTGTAAAGGCAATACAACCGTAATATCATATTCCTTGATCAATTGAATTAATTCAAGAAATATTTTAAGTAGATTTTCAGAAATATCCGTGTTATAATCGCGATGAATTGTTGCTAAACAAAACTCATGCTGCATTAAATTTAGTGCTGAAAGGATATTAGATTTTTGATCCGAAATGCTGGCAAAATGAAGGCTATTATCCAACATAATGTCGCCACAATGAAATATTTTAGGATGATTTAATTGTGCCTTTTCCTTGTGATTAAAATTAAACCCTTCCAATTTTAAATTTTCCAAACCTTTAATGGTTGGAGTAAATAAAAGCGTTGAAACGTGATCACAAAGTATACGATTTATTTCTTCAGGCATATTTTTATCGAAACTCCTTAAACCTGCTTCAACATGAACAATTGGAATTTCAATCTTAGAGGCTGTTAAGGCAGCGGCAAGCGTCGAATTTGTATCGCCATAAACAAGAACGGCATCAGGCTTTTCTTTCTCATAAACATTTTGCAATCCCTCCATCATCTTAGCCGTTTGAATGGCATGACTAGCACTTCCAGCATGCAAATTATAGGCAGGAACTGGAATTGCTAATTCATTGAAGAAAATGCCTGACATAATTTCGTCGTAGTGCTGACCCGTGTGCACAATAATTTCATCAATTTCATTTGAGAAATTATCCTTAACCGCTCTGGATATGGCAGAAGACTTAATAATTTGTGGCCTAGCCCCCACTACCGTAAGAATTCGAAATTTTTTCATGCTATGTATTAAATCAGCCCATGATCCGAGAAGCTAAAGTAACCATTATCCGTGAAAATAAGGTGATCCAAAACCGGTAAATCAATGTATTTGCCAAACTCAGCCATTTTTTTTGTTAGTACCCGATCAGCCTCGCTGGGTTTTAATTGTCCACTGGGATGATTATGAGCTAGGATTACCGCATGCGCTCCAAGCTCGAGTGCTGTTTTAAATATAACTTTGCCATCTGCAATGGTACCTGAAAAACCACCAATTGATATTTGTTTTGATCCAACGACTTCATTTGCTCTATTTAATAACAAAATGTAGAATTCTTCATGCAGCAAAGATTGAAAATGGTGCTTCAAATAATCATAAACCATTTTTGAAGAAGTCAATTGTAGCTTGCGATTAACTTTGGTTTTTTCCTTTCTTCTAGCCAATTCAAAAGCTGCAAGTAAAGTGATGGCTTTGGCTTCTCCAACTCCGTTAAATTTAATCAAATCGTGATAAGACATACGAAAAAGCTGCATATAACTGTTATCAACAGAAGTTAGTATTTGTTGCGCCAACTCAACTGCTGAAGTTTTGTGTGAGCCTGATCCCAATAAAATTGCGATGACCTCTGCATCCGATAATGCATTTCTTCCTTTAAGCATATATTTTTCCCTAGGGCGATCATCTTCGGCCCATGCCTTAATAGATTGAATTTGATTCATTGTTTTTGGTAGGTTTAAGCCTTCAATTTAAAAAATAAACCCGAATTTTACAAATAAATTAAAGGATGGATTCATTAACTCAAATTGTTCTAGGTGGTGCTGTTGGAGAAGCTTCTGGAGGAAAACATTTGGGAAACAAAGCTGTTTTATGGGGTGCTATTGGCGGAACAATTCCTGATTTAGATGTTTTTATAATGGGTTTTTTTCATCCAATTGATGCGGCACTCATTCATAGAGGTTTTTCACATTCCATACTCTTTGCATTTTTGGCAGGTCCAATATTGGGATATCTGCTTTATCTGATTTACAAGAAAAAAATAGAATTGAAAATTTGGATTAGGCTCGGTTTTCTTTCAATTATTACACACCCATTATTAGATATTTTTACCACTTATGGTACCGAGCTATTCTGGCCCTATCCCAACAGGATTGCATTTAATACTGTTTTCGTTATTGATCCGTTGTACACTGTTCCATTTGCCACTTGCCTAATCATGGCTATGCGAAAACGAAAAGAGGACCCAAAGAGAAAAAAATGGAACATCGCAGGCTTAGTGTTTTCAACGGGATATCTCTTTCTTGGGGTGGTAATTAAAATATCACTTTTGTTTTCATTAAAGAATGGCAGTATCTCCAATAACATTTTTAGCTCCAGGACAAGTATATCTCCAATGCCTTTCACTTCATTTTATTGGCAAGTAATTCTAGAAGATGACAAAAACTTCTACATTGGAAATTGTTCTATTTTTTATCCTATCAATAAAAATAGCTTCGATACATTGCCTAAAAACCACCATTACCTGAACAATTTGAAATGGGAAAATTCAACCCATAAGGATAAATTATCACTCATTACAAATAATTATTATACTGTAAGACCATCAAATGATAGCCTTTTCATCTATGACCTTCGTTTCGGAACTGCTTCAGCGTTTACCAATCAAACGGTAAATCGTCCAATAATGGGATTCCTTTTGCTAACTGAAGGAGAAACAGTCTTAAAAACAGAAAAACTGCCAAGAAATGACATCTTTTCTCATGTCGATTTAACTAATTATTTGCGCCAAATTTTTATTGATCCGTATAGGGAGAAATAAGTTTCGATTATAAAAAAAGTTTGTTGACAAGTAAAATGTGTAAAAGTTGAATTCTTGTAAAACACATCTACCTTAAATATAAATTAACTTTAACAAAAAATATTTATGAAAATTATATTTGCATTTATTATACTCTCACTTTTATCCGTGAGTTGCGCTCAAACAGATGAAAGTACTTCAAACAAACCAATAAAGGCTATCCCAAAAGTTCAACCGAATATAAAAGGAGCCTATTCCTTGGAAGATTTTTTAAAAGAAAATGATTCACTTGATAAAGAAGTTGATGCTTTATTCGTGCAGTTGGATGATACAGCTATTGTAGCGCAATTAATCATGCCAGCCGTTGGTCGTTTGGGTGAAACTGATGCTACAATTCAAAAATTGATAAAAAACAGAACCATCGGCGGCGTATTAATGCTTAACGGAACCAAAGAATCTTTTACTGCATGGATAAATCGCTATAACATCATGAATGATTCAATAGGAAATTTACCATTTTTATATAGTGCTGATGCGGAACCCAGTTTAGTAAATAGAAAAATAATTGGCTCTACACCTGTTAAAAAAGCTAACGAGTTAAAAACAATTGAAGAAGTTAGAACAGTAGCTCAAACAATAGCTGATGAATTAAAAGCTATAGGAATTAACTACAATTTTGCTCCAGTTGTGGACATGTCGCCAAATAAAACTGTCGGATTCAGAAGTTTTGGTGCGGTACCTGCAAATATTATTCCTTGGTCAAACGCATTTATTGAAGAGACACAACGCAAAAATATTATCGCCACAGCAAAACATTTTCCGGGACATGGACTCGTATCTGGAGATACCCATAAATCACTTCAAATGATCGATGGGGAAATGAAAGAAATAGGTAATTATCCTGAGCTAATAAAAAATGGGATTTTGTCCATTATGATTGCTCATATTGGTGTTACCAACAATGATAAATATGACACCAAAGGATTGCCCTCAAGTACCTCCGAAAAAATTGTTACTGAACTTTTGCGGAAAGAATATGGATTTAAAGGACTTATCGTAACAGATGCTATGAATATGGGAGGGGTGTCCAGTATACCCAATTGCGAGGAAAAAGCTATCGACGCAGGATGTGACATAGTTTTAATGCCTGTTAACTCGAATAAAGCTCATGCAGACATCTTAAAACGATACAAAACGGATAGCGAATTCAAAGCTAAGGTAGATGCAGCAGCGAAACGAGTAATTCGTATGAAAATCGCTTTGGGGTTGATGAAATAAATTGGATTAATCAATTTTAATAAGCCCTGCAATTTGCGTAGCTTTAAGAACCAATTCATTTACAGGTTCAACACCATAGCATAATGCAACGCCCATTCGTCTGTATTTTCTGCAGGATGGCTTTCCGAAAATTCTAATTTCAGAATTGGGATGAAGCAATGCTTGATCTATTCCAGAAACGACAGGAAAGTCCCGTTTTTCAATTTGCGATGAGATTACTGCGCTAGCACCATTTCTCTCGAGCTTTACCTCAGAAATAGGAATTCCAAGTACTGCCCTTGCATGCAATTCAAATTCATTTAAATTTTGTGTACCTGCTAACGTAACCATTCCGGTATCATGCGGACGAGGTGATAATTCAGAAAAATATGCCCCATTTTTTGTGATAAAAAACTCAACACCCCATATGCCAGCTCCACCCAAAGCACTTGTTACGCGTAATGCCATATCTTGAGCTTCACTCAAATATTGCGGATTCATAGGAATTGGTTGCCAACTCTCCTGATAATCTCCTCTTTCCTGACGGTGTCCTATAGGGGGACAAAATAAGGTGTTGCCATTCTTTTGTGTTACCGTTAACAAAGTAATTTCATAGTCAAAATCAATAAAAGCTTCAACAATAACTTCTTTTAAATCTCCACGAGAACCTTCCATTGCATAATCCCAAGCGCTTTTGATATCTGATTCATTTCGAATAACAGATTGACCTTTACCTGAACTGGACATCAATGGCTTTACTACGCATGGAATTCCGATATCACTTACTCCAATAATCAATTCTTGAAGATTCGTAGCGTAGCGATAGGGTGCCGTTCTTACACCCAATTCCAATGCTGCTAAATCCCTAATGGATTTTCTGTTCATTGTGAAATTGGCGGCCTTTGCACTTGGTACCACCTGAATACCTTGCTCCTCATAGAGAAAAAGTTGCTCCGTTCTGATAGCTTCAATCTCAGGAACAATAATATCCGGTTGATGTTGGGCAACAATTTTATCTAATTGTTTGGCATCTAACATATCAATGACTTCAAATTCCTGTGCTACTTGCATAGCTGGCGCATTGGGATAGTTATCAACAGCAATAACATGTTGTCCGTAACGTTGGGCGGAAATCACGAACTCTTTACCTAGTTCTCCACTTCCAAGGAGCATTATCTTTTTTCTCATTTCAAAAATATATTCAAAAAAAAAGCGTGCTAAGCACGCTTTTCCAATTTTTGTTTCAAAACGACATGATCAATTCGTTTTGCTAAAATCTTTTAATTACTCAGGTTTAGTCGCACCAGCAGCAGCTTTATCAGCACCTGCGTCTTTAGCTTCACCACCTTCTGGTGTAGTAGTTGCTTGGTCACCACCTTCTGGTGTAGTAGTTGCTTGGTCACCACCTTGCGTAGCATCACCTTCTGTTTTAGGAGCATCTTGTGAACCACCTTCAGGTGCTTTACCAGCTTCTGCAGCAGCAGCGTCGCCACCTTCTTTCTTATCACCATCTTTCTTATCACCACCACAGCTAGTTAAAACAGCAGTTGCAAACAAAGCAACAGCAACGAATTTGAACATTTTTTTCATTTTGTTGAAATTAAAAATTAAATAAAACCCCCCTACTCTATAATGCTTTTCGGGAACCGCATCTGTTGAAAAGTAAATTTTCGAGTACAAAATAACATATCGATACTGCAATTATTTTGCGCTTAAGTTATTTTTTTTTAATCCAAGGACTGCCACCTGAAAACTAAACTACCATGACTTTTCAATTTATAAGTTTTTTCCTTATTTTCATAAAACAATGGCACCCCAAATTCTAACTTTAACAATTCTAGGTAATAATGCAAACTTCTTTGTGATACAGACAAATTATTGGCTAAAACTTTTGGCTCTCCTGTCCTGCCAATTTCAGATTGTATCAAAATCAAATACAAACAATTTAACCGCTTATTTTTAAATGGTGCTGAATCAAAATAACAATCATTACCGGCGATCCATTTCCATATTATTTTACCCTTACTGTCATAGATATAACTCTGTTTGTATTCGTCATACTTTAAGGGAACTCCTAGTTCTTCTTTCAACATCTTGATATAATTGTAAAAAGTTCTTATCGAAACCTCTAGTTTTTCCGAAGCTAACTCAGGAGTACCGGTAATTTGTCTATCAATTAAATAAATTAACTTTTTAATATTTTCTAAATACATTTGACTTAATAAATCTAGAAGTAAATTTAATAATTTCATGTGTGCCCCATTAATTATAAAAAAGAGCGCAATTGTGTAAGATCTACCAAATTAAAATAAAATGTCGGTTTACGGCAATAATTAATGAATAAACTTAACTTTGAATTAATGTTGGAAAATAAAATAGTTGATTCATTAAATGGTTTTGAACCCATTTCTTTGATAGAAATGGATAATGTCAAGCTCATGAATCGCGTTGACACAAAATTTGCCTTTTCTATTCATGAATTATTAATTTTCATTCCTGATCTTCAGTCAGATTACAGAATTTTGGAAATTGAAGGAACGAGATGTCCATTTTACGAAAGCCTTTACTTTGATGATGACTACTATTCATTTTACAAAGACCACCACAACGGTAGGACTAACCGGTTTAAAGTGAGATTTAGAAAATATGTAGAATCCAACCTTATATTTTTAGAAATCAAGCATAAATTAAAAGGAAGAACTAATAAAAGCAGGATCAAAGTAGAGGATTTCCAAACAGAACTTCAACATAAACACAAAACATTTGTTGAGGGTATTATCGCTAAAAACCGAGAACTGAAACCAGTATTATGGAATTCTTTCCATAGGCTTACATTGGTCAGTAAAACACGGAATGAAAGACTTACACTTGATTTTAATTTATCATTTAAATGGGAAGATAAAAAACAAGAATTTAATAACCTGATCATTGCAGAGCTCAAACAAGAAGCTGTTGATCGTACTTCTACATTTTTTTCATTGATGAAAAAACACCGTATTAGACCATACCGTTTGAGTAAATATTGCATTGGTTCAATAGAGATTAACACGGATAAAAACTTAAAATTTAACCGATTCAAAAAGAAATTACTAAAATTGAAGAAAATTAATGCCCATGCTGCTTAATACTACACTTGCGCTTTCCGGATGGAATTTATACAGTGATGATGCCTTAGCATTGTTATCAAGACTTGCGGTAAACACCGTCGTATTGACACTATTGATAAGGTATCTTTATTATCCAAAAACCAAGAGAAAAGATTATTTATTTACCTATTATTTAATTGGGACTATCACTTTCTTCCTTTGTTTTGGATTAAAGAAATTAGATATCGACACAGGAATGGGACTGGGATTATTTGCCATTTTTGGAATAATAAGATATCGAACAGATGCTATAGAAATAAAGGAGATGACCTATTTATTCCTTATAATTGGTATAAGTGTGGTTAATTCATTGGCTTCAAATCAGATTAGCCTAACTGAAATGTTTATCATTAACGTTTTTGTTCTCATACTTACCTATGTACTAGAAAATTTATGGTTAGTTAAGCATGAAACACGAAAAACAATAAATTACGAGAGAATAGATTTAATCACTCCTGAAAAATATGAGGAAATGAAAGCGGATTTAGAAAAAAGAACAGGCATTTCCATTAACCGTATCGAAATAGGTAAAATTGACTTTTTAACAGATACTGCGCAACTTCGGATATATTACTACGCCGATGAACAAGAATTCTCAGACTATTCAGCCGGCAACTGATTTATAATCGCCTAATGTTCAATGCATACCCTAAGAATTTTCTTATTGCCATTTTCAATTATTTACGGATGTGTTACATTTTTTAGGAATTATCTTTTTGATATTGGTATAATAAAACAGAAATACCTGCCAGTAAAATCAATAGGTATTGGAAATTTGTCTTTAGGGGGTACAGGGAAAACACCGCATGCATTGAAAATCGCATCTTTTTTTCCTGAACTGCAAGTGGCCTATTTAAGCAGAGGATATGGTCGTAAAACGAAAGGTTTTCGAATAGTAAAAAAAGATAGTTCGCCTGAGGATGTTGGAGATGAACCATTAATGATTAAGCTCAGAGCTGGAGAAAATTTTCCAGTTGCTGTTTGCGAAAATCGCTTTGAAGGGGTCAAACAATTATTGCAACGCTACCCTAATATTGATTTAATTTTACTAGACGATATTTTTCAGCATCGAAGAATAAAAGTGGGATATTCTATCTTATTAACAGAATATGGTCGTCCGTATTACACAGACTTTGTTTTTCCGGCAGGAAACCTAAGAGAATGGAAAAGCTCTGCTAAAAGGGCAGATTCAGTAATAATTACGAAATGTCCGGATGAAATTAATGCTTATCAAAAAAATAAATTAGTAGAAAAAATTGGTTCACACACAAAAAATATTCACTTCTCAAGAATAAATTACCAAAATTGGATAGCTGTAAATAAGGTCGTAGATACAATTGAAAATGTTTTGCTAGTTACTGGAATCGCAGGTCCAAATTATTTAAAAAATCACCTGACAAAATATAAAAATGTAGTTTCTATGGAGTATTCAGATCATCACTATTTTAACCCGCGAGAAATAGAACAAATTCATCAAAAATTTGATACTTTTGCACCGGTTAACAAAGTTATTTTAACAACCGAAAAAGACTTTGTCCGACTAAAGCAGTTCATCATGGCAGATACGAATCAACATTACCCTTGGTACTATATTCCTATCGGCATTGAAATAGAAAATGAAAGTATTTTGTACAACGAATTAAATGAATATGTTAGAAAAAATAAATGAAGCCGTTAGCTTTATCCAAAGTAAGACAAACATAAACCCAACAATTGGAATCATTTTGGGAACCGGCCTAGGCGGTTTAGTTAAAGAAATAAATGTCACCAACGAAATACCATACGAAACCATCCCGAATTTCCCAGTTTCAACTGTTGAAAGTCACTCGGGGAAATTAATCTTTGGTGAATTAGGTGGAAAAAAAGTTGTGGCAATGCAAGGCAGGTTTCACTTTTATGAAGGCTACAATATGCAACAAGTTACTTTTCCGGTGCGCGTAATGAAACTCCTAGGAATAGAAAGATTGTTTGTTTCGAATGCTTCAGGTGGTGTTAATCCTGATTTCGAAGTTGGAGAAATCATGATTCAAAACGACCATATTAATTTATTTCCGGCTCACCCTTTAATCGGTAAAAATATTGATGAGCTCGGACCTAGATTCCCCGACATGAGTGAACCTTATGACGCAGCGATGATTCAGTTGGCTCAACAAATTGCCAAAGAAAACAACATTCGAGTTTCAGTAGGCACATATGCCGGTTTAACGGGTCCTACCCTTGAAACTCCAGCAGAATATAAATACGTGCGAATTATTGGTGCAGATGCCGTTGGAATGTCAACTGTCCCTGAAGTTATTGTTGCTCGTCACATGGAAATTCCTTGTTTCGCTATTTCAATAATAACAGACCTCGGTGTACCAGGTAAAATTCAAAAAGTATCTGTTCAAGATGTTATAGAAGTTGCAAGCAAACAAGAACCTAAAATGACACTCATTATGAGGGAATTAATTGCAAGAATTTAATATGGATTCCAATATATTAGAAAAATATGAAGCAATAATTGGACTCGAAGTTCATGCTCAACTTTCAACAAAATCGAAAGCTTATTCAAACGATAAAAATGAGTATGGTTCGCAGCCCAATTCTAATGTAAGTGTAGTAAGTCTTGGTCATCCTGGAACACTACCCGTGATGAACAAAAAAACCATTGAATTTGCAATCAAATTAGGACTAGCATGTGATTCACAAATATCCGAAAATCAATATTTTGCTCGAAAAAATTATTTTTACCCTGATCTTCCAAAGGGTTACCAAATCACGCAAGACAAAACTCCCATTTGCACTGGTGGACAAATAATTATAAAAAATACAAACGGCGAAGAAAAATCCATAGGATTAACCCGAATTCACATGGAGGAAGATGCTGGAAAAAGTATACATGACGTTGATGTTTTTGATACACTTGTCGATTTAAACCGTGCCGGTGTTCCACTATTAGAAATTGTGTCAGAACCGGATATTAGAAATTCTCTTGAAGCCTATAACTATTTAACTGAAATAAGAAAATTAGTTCGTTATTTAGACATCTGTGATGGCAATATGGAGGAAGGATCCTTGCGATGCGATGCGAATATTTCGGTTAGAATTAAAGGTGTCGCAGAATTTGGCACGAAGGTCGAAGTGAAAAATATGAACTCCATTCGAAATGTTCAAAGAGCAATTGAACACGAAATTATCCGTCAAATCGAAATTCTAGAAAACAAAGGCACCGTTTACCAAGAAACACGTTCTTTCGATGCATTAAAAGGAATAACGATTTCAATGAGGTCTAAAGAAGCTGCCAACGACTACAGATATTTCCCTGAACCAGATCTGCCGCGACTGAAGATTGATGAATTAACTATAAATCAAGTTAAATCAGAAATGCCAGCTCTACCCAGACAGCTATTCCTCAAATACACTAAAGAATTAGGATTGACTGAGTATGACGCCTACAATTTAACCGATTCAAAAGAAATTGCTTTATTCTATGAAAATCTTATTCAACATACCAAGAATTATAAAATGGCGGCTAATTGGGTTATGGGAGATGTGAAGTCGTACCTAAATGAACGCGGTGTTGAAATCAACGAATTCCCAATAGAACCTATTAGAATTGCTGAACTCATTCATATTATTGAGGAAGGAAAAATCTCTACTACTACAGCATCTCAGAAGGTTTTCCCAGAAATGCTCAAAAACTCAAATGAACATCCACTTAAAATTGCGGAGATATTAAATGTATTGCAAGAAGGTGATGAAGATTTAGTTTTGAAATTAATAGAAACAGTTATTCAGCAAAATTTGGGTGAAGTTGAAAGGTACAAAAATGGGGAGAAACAACTTATAGGGTTTTTCATGGGACAACTTATGAAAGTATCCAATGGAAAGATTGATCCTAAAACAGCCAATAATTTATTAAGAAAATCTTTAGAATAATGAAATTTAAAACCCTTTTAACCATTTTGATTGCTGCACTTTTAATTTTAGGTTGTGGTGAAAATAATTCTTCGAATGAAAATACCACTTCCGAAGAAAAAGAAGAAAATCCAACGCGTCCTGTAACAAATAATTTTTTTATTTCGGGATCAATTAGTGGAGCTGCCAATTCAAAAATTTATGTTGAAGGTATCTCAGAAAGTGGAGCAATACCAATTGCGGAAAATTCAATTTCAGAAAATGGAAATTTTAAAATTGAAGGAAATATACCTGGATTTGGAATTTACCAATTGAGGTTAGGAGAATCACAAAATCAAATTATTCCACTTACAATGGTACCTGGTGACAAGATCACCATAAATACATCTTTTGAAAAATTTATTAGTTCACCCAATGCAAGTGGAACTAAATGGACCTCTATTATGAATGATTACATGGCAATATTATCCTCTTTTATGATTAAACAGAAGGAATTAAATGCCATGCAAGGAAAATTAAGTGAAGCAGAAATAATGAATAAATACAATGTATTTCGAAAACCATTGGATATTTTTTCTATAGAAAAAATGAAAGCTGATCCTTCCAATCCATTTAATATTATCTTATCCAAATCTGCTATTCCGACAACAGGTTTTGAAAATTGGGATCCCAAAAACCTTGAAATATTAAAACTTGTAACAGAAGCCTATCTTAAAACTTATGAAGGTTCTCCAATGGCTGAAAACATGATGAGACAAACCAACGAGATTGAGTTTGCTTACAATGAATTCAAAACATCTAAAGATTCCGGAATTGATCAAAATAATGCAATTGCCCCAGAAATTGCCATGAATACGCCTGATGGAAAATTGCTCAAATTATCTTCATTAAGAGGAAAGGTTGTTCTAATTGACTTCTGGGCCTCATGGTGCAAACCATGTAGAATGGAAAATCCAAATGTAGTTAGGTTGTATAATAAGTATAAAAATAAGGGCTTTACCGTTTTCTCTGTATCACTAGACCAAGACATAAACATGTGGAAACAGGCAATAGCAGCTGATGGGTTAATATGGCCTAATCACGTAAGTGACCTACAGGGATGGCAAACGCCTATGACCCAACTGTATGGATTTAATGGAATTCCATACACCGTACTAATTGATAAAAATGGGAAGATTTTAGGGGTTGGTTTAAGAGGTCAACAATTGGAACAAAAATTGAATGAGGTCCTACTTTAATTTTAAAAAAATGAAGCGCTTAATATTTTTTATTTTGTCATTTGGCCCATCAATTATTTGGGGACAAACCATTTCTTTTGAGGTAAGTGGTAATATTTTTAATGCCAATAAAGATACCGTATCGATTGCTCAAAATATTGGGGGCGTCTACAAAGATTTATATAAAGTTGCATTATCTAAAAAAGGTGATTTTGCTATAATCGGAACGCTACCAAATCCTGATTATTACGTTTTTAGAGTTGGTGGTTCAAATGTTCACCTGATCATGAGGGACAATTCCAAAATCCAGATTTATGGAGACGGCAAAAATATTTTTTCCTTTTGTAACATAGTTGGTTCTGACGAAAGTGATAAGATGAATGGATTTGTTAAAATTCTGACGCAGTGGAATCTTAAAAAAGACTCTGCAGTCGCATTAATTCAGCAAAACCCTGCAAGACAAGAAGAAATTGCCAGTTCCTTAAATAATGACTATTTCACCTTCCAAAGCAATATTCAAAGTTTTGTAGGACAAAATCAAAATTCTGCGGCTTTAATTCCCGTACTATCCACTATTGATGTTGAGAAGGATTTTGCGTCATACGAATCGATTGTTAAACAATTGCTAGTTGGGTTTAAAGAATCTCCAACAGTTCAACAAGTTTATTTGTATTACCAACAAATTTTGGCTAAACGAGAAGCTGCTAATATCCTGGCTCCTGGAAAAGTAGCTCCGGACTTCGAAGAATTAGGACTAGATAGGGTTACAAAAATGAAGTTGTCAGATTTAAAAGGTAAAGTAGTCTTACTCGACTTTTGGGCCTCATGGTGTGGACCATGTCGAAAAGAAAATCCAAATGTTGTAAATCTTTATAATAAATACAAGAGTGATGGATTTACGGTAATGAGTGTTTCACTTGATAAGGATTTTGAATTATGGAAAGCTGCGATTGAAAAAGACGGATTATCGTGGCCAAATCATGTTAGCGATTTACAATTCTGGTCGAGTAAAGTTGGTCAATTGTATCAAGTTAAAGGGATACCTTTTACAGTGTTAATTGATCAAGAAGGTAAAATAATTAATACCAACCTGCGAGGCCAAGCACTTGAATCAGAATTAGCAAGAATCTACGGGCATTAATGTCAATTAAAGAAAGAAACACCATTTATTTCGCTTCGGATTTTCACCTCGGAGCTCCTGATTATGAAAAAAGCTTAGCTCGAGAAAAAATTATCGTTTCATGGTTAGAAGCTATTGAACCAACAGCCCAAGAAATTTTTCTGGTTGGTGATATTTTTGATTTTTGGTTTGAATACAAAGAAGTAATACCAAGAGGTTTCGTAAGATTACAAGGTAAAATAGCACAATTGACTGATTCGGGTATTCCAGTGCATATATTTACCGGTAATCATGACATGTGGATGTTTGACTATTTACCTAAAGAAATTGGTGTGCAACTTCACCGGTCTCCTATTAAAAAGACTTTTTTTAATCAACAATTTTATATTGGTCATGGTGATGGATTAGGACCGGGTGATAAAGGATATAAATTCATAAAACGAGTTTTCGAAAATAAGTTTTGTCAATGGTGCTTTGCTCGCTTACATCCTAATTTTGGCATTTGGTTAGCGAAATTTTCCTCTAAAACTAGCAGGGCATCCACTGGTAAAAGTGATGAAATTTTCAAAGGAAAAGATAACGAATGGCTCGCAATTTATTGCAATGATTTTCTGAAAAAGGAAAAGATTGATGTATTTATTTTTGGACACCGGCATCTACCTATTCAAATGAAATTGAATGAATTTTCAACCTATTATAATCTTGGCGAATGGATTACACATCGAACCTTTTTATCCGTTAATCAGAAAGGTATTAGTTTTCAAAAATGGGAAGATGGTAAAATAATCAATATCAAAGCAGAAGGATAATCATTTTTTAGTAGTCGAAAACTACTTAATTTCCAAATCAAATCAAATTGATATGGAAACATTAATCGAAACCGATTGGACAAAAGAGGAGTTTAAGGCCTACCTTTTATTATATGCAGCAAATGCTAATTTCTTTGAAGATGAGTTAGAAAAAGAAACCATTTTAGCTATGGTTAGTCCAATGACTTATAAAAGAATACATAGAGAATTAAACCTGGACAATGATTATCAACGCATTCAAAAAATACTTTTTAATATTAAAAAATTTCATTATTCGAAAGAAAATATTGAAAGGTTGATTCTTGATATTCAAAAAGTTTTTGATGCCTCTGGTAAGGAAGATTTGCTGGAAGAAAATATGTTAAGAGGGCTAAAAAAATTAATTATGTAATTGCAACAGCTGAAGATAAAAAAGGTAGAGGCTTAAAAAAATATAAAAATAAATTGAAATGTTGTTAGTTAAAAATTATATCCAATACAAAGCTGAGCAACATGACGCCACGATTTAGGAGAAGATTGGAGCCCAGCTAACTCTCGAGAGATTCCCAAATTAAAAATATACCTTGGTTCAAAAACAATTTTACCGAACTCAAAACGATAGCCCACGGATGCATTGATACCCCAATGAAATCTTTTTACTACTCCTTCAATATCGTTTAAGTCGGTTGATCCCGAACTACCTGGGAATCCACTGTAATACCATTTGTGAAATCCAATCAAATTATAATTAACTAGGGAATTGAATGTCACTCCTAGACTGGTATTCAGATTTTTAATTAAATTAACGTTCAAGGGATAAAATTCAACACCTAAAATGTTCTTTGTTATTTCACCATCATCTGATGTTGATCCACCAAGCCCTCCATCTGTAGCAAAGAAATCCCCACCATAGTTTTGAAAATTAAGCGCAAATCCGATTTTATAATTTTCTTTAATTGAAATGTCCCTAATTTCTATACCTGCAGTATAACCAAATTGGGGGTTATAGGTAGAATAAGAATGGCCCTCATCTATTTGCGTGTCATAAAATCGTCCATAGTTTAACCCTGAGACAACGGAGATTATTTGACTGTATGCATCAGATGCGGTAAAAAAACAACAAAAAAGAATAAAGCGCATAAGCTAAAAAAACTAGGCAACCAAATTAAAATGCAATATAACTCCTTCTAAGTAATCCCGAATATTTCTAACTATCGCATCCCCCTCATTTGCTTCATCATTCCCATCATATTTTTAGGATTGCTCATCATTTTCATCATCTTTTTCGTATCCTCGAATTGCTTCATCAGTTTATTCACTTCTTGTATGGAGGTACCACTCCCCATGGCAATTCTATTTTTACGTTGTCCATTAAGCAAAGCCGGATTTGATCTTTCCGAAGGTGTCATTGATAAAATAATTGCTTCAATATGTTTGAAAGCATCGTCTTGAATATCGACATCTTTCATTGCTTTACCCATCCCTGGAATCATCCCCATTAAATCCTTAACATTCCCCATTTTCTTAATTTGGTGCAATTGACCTAGAAAATCATTAAAATCAAATTGATCTTTTTGGATTCGCTTTTGTAGCTTCCTAGCCTCCTCCTCATCAAACTGTTCCTGAGCGCGCTCAACTAGTGAAACCACGTCACCCATTCCCAAAATACGATCAGCCATACGCTGTGGATAGAAAACATCCAAAGCATCCATTTTCTCACCGGTTCCAACAAACTTTATTGGCTTATCAACTATTGCTTTAATAGAAAGGGCAGCACCGCCTCTGGTATCACCATCTAATTTTGTTAAAACTACACCATCAAAATTGATTCGGTCGTTAAATGCTTTGGCTGTATTAACAGCATCTTGACCCGTCATGGAGTCAACAACGAAAAGTGTTTCTGTTGGTTGAATAGCCGATTTAACGCGAGCAATTTCATCCATCATTTGCTCATCTATTGCTAAACGTCCTGCAGTATCGACGATTACCACATTGAAGCCTTTACTTTTAGCATGTTGTATGGCAGACTGAGCAATCTTTACAGGATCTTTTTCTTCTTTATTTGAATAAACTTCAATGTTTAACTGCTCTCCTAAAACATGTAATTGGTCGATAGCAGCAGGACGATAAACATCACAAGCAACCAGCAACACATTTTTACCCTTTTTAGATTTTAAATAACTTGCTAATTTCCCTGAAAAAGTTGTCTTCCCTGAACCTTGAAGACCTGACATTAAGACAATGCCGGGGTTACCTTTTAAATTGATTTCGGATTCATTCCCACCCATCAATTCAACGAGCTCCTCATGGCATATTTTAACCATTAATTGACCTGGAGATACAGATTTCAAGACATCTCGACCGAGGGCTTTCTCTTTTACGGAATTTGTAAAATCTTTGGCGGTTTTGAAATTAACATCCGCATCTAAAAGCGCTCTACGAACCTCTTTTAGCGTTTCAGCAACATTAATTTCTGTAATTTGTCCTTGTCCTTTTAAAATTTTAAAGGCGCGTTCAAATTTGTCGGTAAGATTCTCAAACATGTCAAATAATTAAAGAACAAAATTAAAGAAAAAACAATACATTCTTTGGGAAAATAGAGCGATTTTATAAGACCTTTGACCTACTTATTTTGACCTTTCAAATTCAATAGGCTATGATTCTTACTATATCCAAAATAAATAAGAAGTCCAACAAGTAACCAAACCCCAAATCCAATCCAATTTGACAAGGATAATTCACTCATCATATAAAGACAACTAATTAATCCAAGAGTAGGTATAAGCGACAAATTCTTTGTAACACTAAGAATAGTTAACCAAATTGCAATTATAAAGAAGAAATAAGTAGGTATTTTATGTTTGAATAAAGCAAAACCACTTGTGTAGATTTGACTTTCACTTAAACCAATTGAAGTCAATGTATCTAAATATTTTTCTTCACTTTCTTTTTTCATATCAGTTAAGTAACCTGTCAAATCACCATTGTATTCATTTGCATCATTGAAGGTTTTACTGTCAATTGCGTTGATATGATTTTTAATATTAGAAACCTCCCTTTCAGATAAATTAGAAATTAATTCTTCAGCTTCTATCATTTCCTTTTCATTGGTTAGAAAATGAATTGTTTGGGACTTGTTATAAGTAAAAGATAGAATAATTGCCATTAATACAAGTACCGGCATTACAAATTTCCCATTAATGTATGGAGTCTTGAATTTTCCTCTTGGTACATCCTCTTTATTTTGCAGAACCAGAACTCCACCACAAACAACGACGAAAGCGAATAAAGTTCCAATACTGCATAAGTCAGTAACCATTGTTAAATTCATAAAAAGTGCAGGGACAGCAACAACGAAACCAACTACGATTGTCGAGAATGAAGGGGTTTTAAAACGCGGATGAACCTTGGCAAACTTTTTAGGCAATAACCCATCGCGGCTCATACTCATCCAAATTCTGGGTTGCCCCATTTGAAAAACCAAAAGAACACTTGCCATTGCAATTACCGCACTAACGGCTATTATTCCAGACATCCATTTCAAATTCAACTTTTCAAAAACATAAGCCAAGGGGTCTCCAACGTTAAGTTCGTTGTAGCTAACCATTCCTGTTAAAACCAATGCGATTATTATATATAAAACCGTACAGATTATAATTGCCCACATCATTCCTCTGGGTAAATCTCTTTGTGGATCTTTACATTCCTCGGCTGTTGTAGAGATCGCATCAAACCCAATATAGGCAAAAAAAACAGCAGAAACACCTTTTAGAATACCAGATATACCATTGGGAGAAAAGGGAGACCAATTGGCAGTATCTACATAAAAAATACCGACAGCAATAACTAATAAAATTATGGCTAACTTAATAACCACCATCAAATTACTGGCATTCTTTGATTCCTTCATCCCTTTGTAAACCAATGCAGTAATCAATACAATTATAAATAAAGCGGGGATATCTGCTACTAAATGAAAACCACCTATTTGAGGTGCATTTTCCCAAGCATAATATGCAGACCTCACCCCTTCATCTAAACTATTCAAAGACTTTCCCGCTTCCATGAGACTCATTGCTTCTTGATGTCCGTTATAAGCAGAAAAATAATCCATTTGAATCCACTGTGGTAAATGAATATTTAAACCTTTCAATAATCCTGTAAAATAATCTGACCAAGATATGGCGACCGTAATATTTCCAATGGCATATTCCATGATTAATGACCATCCTATTATCCATGCTATGAGTTCACCAAACGCCACATACGAATAAGTGTAAGCACTTCCTGAAACAGGCACCATTGAAGCAAATTCGGCATATGCAAATGCAGCAAAGCCGCAAGCAATTGCTGTGAATAAAAATAAAAATATTACTGATGGACCACCATCGAAGCTGGCTTTACCAATTGTACTGAAGATCCCTGCACCAATAATAGCAGCAATACCAAAAAAAGTTAAATCACGCACCCCTAAATGCTTACCTAATTCCACGTGATGCGCGTCGTTCTTGTTGGCATTCATTTGCCTCAAGATATCATTAACATTTTTTTTTCTGAATAAATCCTTAAAAGACATACTTGTTTTTGGTTATGTTGATAGGTAAAGTTAAAAATAAACACGAATTAAAAATCGATGACGAAAAATCCAGTTTATAAGTGAGAAGAATGACTCAATATGAAAGAAAATTTTGTAAGTTTGAAAAAAATGATTTTATGAAAAAACTATTACTATATGCTTCACTTTTAACACCAGGAGTATTTTTCGCTCAGTCCATGGATCTCAGTAATGAACCTACTGTTGGTCAAAGTAATTTACTTTTCTTGTGTGATTCTCTAACAGATCCATTATCATCAACTACAGGTTCTGGTATTTCATGGGATTATAGTCAAATAATTGGTCTTAATGGTCAAACAAAAGTCATCGAAGTCGTTGATCCAGCAACAACTCCTGACGCATCTAGTTTCACTACCTCTACAAAAGCATTTGCAATTCAAGGTTCAATCATGAATTATTACAATTCTACAGCAACAGAAAGGATTTCTCAGGGCTTCGTATTTCAGGAACCAACTTTTGGAACTGTTCTCGCGACCTTCGACACGGATCCTCAAACAACTGTTCAGTATCCATTTGGTGTAGGTAGTTCTTTTGAGGATGCTTTTTCAGGACAATTAAGTTTTACATTTAATGGGATTCCGCAAAACCCTACATGTACTGGATTATCATATGCATCAATAGATGGTATGGGTACACTTAAATTACCAAATTCAAACATTTATTCTAATGTTATTAGATATAAAATTGTAGATACCTTATTTACTCAAGTCGTTTTTGTTGTTCCATTAGATATACAATTAATCAGAACGCAATATGAATATTATGACTACGCAGGCGGTAATTTACCGGTATTCATTCACTCTAATGTAATCCTACAACAAACAGGTGCTACTACCCCGCTTTTGAATCAAACAGTTGTTCTTTCTTCAGTTGAACCAACAAATTTCATGAATGTCGGATCTATTGAGTCAGATGATAATCTTCAAGTAACACCAAATCCATCTGAAGGAACTATATTTATTAAAGGTTTGTCAAACGATGGTCTCAATGAAATTAAAGTGTTGGATCAAGCCGGAAAAGAAGTATATGCCCAAAAGGGATTGATAAATATGGAAGCAATTAATTTGTCTTTCCTAAATTCAGGTAATTACATGCTGATTATCAATTCAAATAATAAAGCGACTTTCAAACAGATATTCTTAAAATAATTAAATATTGAAAAAGTTTTGAAAACCGCCATGTGCGGTTTTTTTTATTGCTCATAAATTTTTAATTAAGTATGGTGTTAACTTTATCTCAGAAAATCGTTTTAGCCATCGTATGAAAATTATTTTATTCCTCTACATTTTTATTGGATTTATAACCAATATTTCTTTCGGACAGCAAAATAAGGAACTAACACCATACGAAAGGGCTTATTTGTACCACGTAGTCAAGAAAAGTCCTATTTTAAACAACGAAATTGGACGTTATTTCGATTATAAAGGTGCGGACATACGACTTCAGGATAATGAAATAAATTTTGACTCAGTAGAGTTGATAATTATTAAACAACCCGAATTATTAATAATCAGAAATGAAGAAATTGCCAAATCTGCTAAAGGAATTTTAGCAGAAACCGCAAATAAAATGGCCTTATGGGAACTGAACAAGGTGCTCCATTACGCCAGAGGCAATGAAAAAGATTTTTCCGATTATAAAGAAAAATACCAAATTCTAGAATCCATTTTAATGGATACTTTACCAACTACAGCCAAAATACAGGATGATGGCCAAACCATTCTGCATCCGAAAACTTTTTCACTCTTAAACCCAAGCTTGTCCCTCAACGACAAGATTGCTATTGTTGAATCAATGCGTTTCATGACCAATAGCGATGGCTTACAAACTTTAAATGCAATCAATTATTCTGTGAATAAATATGTTGAGAATCGTTCCTTTGAAATTTTCAAGCTCCTCGGCGGAGAGGCAACCACCTACCTTAATTATCTTGTCGCAGCTGGGGATGGCAGCAATACAGCAGGATTATTAGAGGAACGCGAAAAGGATGAAAAAGGAGAATGGAATAAAGGTTTACCCAAAGCCATTGGATTGTTTCCCTATCAATTGAAAACATCTGAAGTTGATGAAATAGGCTCGACAAAAATAATACCTTTAAGCGCAGCCGTAACCAAAATGCAAACAGTAGGTGGTAATCGATATACCAACCTTCATTTCGATGTTTGGGGTTATAATTCAGAGAAACAAACAACAGTTGTTGTATTTAAAAATGGAATCTCTTATCCTTTATTTGGTTCGGCTGATACCAGATTCCTTTCTCCAGATTCAACTTTTGGAAAAGGAGCAACATTTCAAAGTATGATAAATGATCTCAAAAACAATAAAATCAATCCATTAAAAGAATTGATTTATGGTAAGAGCGGTTTTGATGAGAACTTAAAAGAATACTATAAAATGAAAGAGGAAGCAGAAATAGAGCTTCTCGAGCATGAAGGAGAATACATGGATATGCACAGGACTCCAATTTATACCAAAAAGAAGGCAACTAAAAAGGCAAAGCAAGATCGAAAGAAACTAGAAAAAAATAGCAATTACATGGTAAAAGATGATAATGAAAATCAACCCATTACCATTTCAAACAAATATAAAAAAGGCAAAAAACAAAATACCATAGTTGATATGTATGGATATATAGAAGCCTTAAATGCGACAATTAAAGATTTAGAAAAACAAAAAAGTGAAGCATCAGATTTGTTGAATAAGTATATGAATAGGTTAAATCATTATCAAGAACTTATAGGGACCAAATGGGCTAGTTTTACAGTTCAAGATGGCCTTTATACCTTTGAGGATTCAACAACTTTTGATATTTCTACTCAAGAATTCAAATTTCCTGCATCAAGGATACAGGAAGATTTCGAGGTTAGGCTAATAGCCATCCCCGAAAATTCGCTTTCTGAATTGTCCGATGAGGTGATGCTACACATTAATCTCGTCGATGCAATACCTAACTATGATGCTCGACTCCAAATTGAATTGGAGGATGTATTTTCATCTGATAATTGGAAACTCGACAGGCAATTATTGAGCTCAACTGATAGTGTAGCCGTACTACAATTTTTTGAGGAATTATTGAATAAGAAAAAAGTTTTCACAATCATCGCTAGAGGTCAAGGTGTAGGTATCTGGGATAGTTGCCGGGTTGTAAAAAACCTTCATCCGATAGAATTAAATGCTTACCCTACTTCCAAAATGGACGATCAATTCGTAAGATTAAGAAAATCTGAAGTTTACATTGATTTAGATAAAGAAATAAAAATGCAGGTCAACTCTTACACTGATCCTGTAAAATCAAATCTAGAAATCACAAAACCTGAATTTACAGAACTTCTTCAAAAATATAAACTTACCAAAAATGACCTTTTGAGTGCCTACAGAACTGCGACAATTCTCAAGAAGCTCAAATCAGAAATTAGCATACTGGCTGGAGCCTATTTATCAAGAGAAAATGCAAAAATTGTAATTGACAGATTCAATATGGAGTGTAATAAATTACGCATTTCGATAGGAGCTACATCAATTAAATTGTCAGACTTTCCTTAAAGTCATATGAAATGATTATCATCAAAGTTTACTAGGTAAAGTTGGTCCATTGCGCGAGTAAATGCTGTATAGAGCCATCTTTTTAAAGATTCATCCAAAAAATCATCATTATAACTGACATTATCTACAAATACATGCTTCCACTGTCCGCCTTGTGATTTATGGCACGTAATGGCATAAGAATACTTTACTTGTAATGCATTGAAATATGGATTTTTTACAATCAGATCGTACCTTTTTTTCTTGTTTTTCTCATGTAAATAGTCCTTTTCTATCTCAAAAAATAATTCTTTCAAATACTCTCGCGGTAATGAGGGACCATCACAGTTTAATGAATCGATTAGTATAATCACTTCTGCAGCATGTTGCATTGGATAATCTACAAAATCTACAATTACATGTGCAAAATCCCTTCCATATACATTCTCCATTTTTTTTAATTTACGAACCTTGAGGATTTCTCCGTTGGCAATAAATCCAACTTCACTATTGTCCGACAACCAATAATAATTATTCTTTACAACCATTAGATAATCGGCAGATGTGATGATATCATCCATCCAAAAAATTCTATTTCTAATTTGGTTGTTGTAAGCATTTGCCCTTTTATTGGACCTCGTAATAATTAATGTTTCTTCAACACCCATTCTATCGTAAGATGTCTCCAAAATTTCCTGAAATTCAATTCCATTTATTTTTCTAACATCCATTAAATCTTCAACTAAAAACTTTTTTTGATGAGAATCAGTAACATTTCTTACGTGAGTTGCAATCTTTAAAATTCCAGATTGTTTCGATTGCCGTACAACATCCTTGAGCATTAGCGATGAAATTTTTATAGTAGGAAAAATAGATTGAATAAAGCCAACATTTAGAGCAGGCGAAAATACCTCACCTACTGGGGGTAACTGTCCCTCATCCCCGATAAAAATCAGTAGGCAATTTTTTCCAGAAGCCACGTATTCAATTAAATCTTCCAATAAACTCCTAGACGAAAAACCCCCATTTCCATTGCTGCTAATATGACTTAACATTGATACCTCATCTACTATAAATATGGTAGAGGTATGTAAATTTGGCATAAGCGACAAATGAAAATTTGCCTCAACACTACTACTTCTGCGGTATATTTGTTTATGAATAGTTAGTGCCTGTTTTCCTGACTTATTACCGATGACTTTAGCTGCCCTACCTGTTGGGGCCAATAATTTTGTCTTTATTTTTAAATCAGTTAATGTTTTAATTAATGATGCAACTACGGAAGTTTTTCCTGTTCCGGCATAACCCTTCAAAATGAAAAGTCGAAATCCATCTTGTTGAAATACAAAATGGTATAGGGCATCCAGCAATTCAGCTTGTTCATCCGTTAAATGGTGACCAAACTTGAACAAAAAAATATCTTTAAATTGATTAAACGGTATTTTCATTCATACTTACATTACAAACTCTCCAATTACAATAAATAATACCAAGATTTGCCCAAAAATATGTAATCAATCCGTATAATGAACATCTAAAATAACCATTTCACAGCTTCCTATCAATCTATTACCATTTGCCCTATTAAAGTTCCTAAACATGAATTAAAAAAGATCGAAAATTAAACCCTGAATATTCAACTTCAAATCAAATATTACAACTGTTATTTAGTCAGATTTTTATTACCTTTAACCACAACAAAGAAAATCATATTTTGAAGCATCTTAGCGTACAAATTGCCGAACATGGTTTGCGATATGCTTACCTAGATGAAACCAACCCAGAATTAAAGGAATTGTTATTTTCCGACAAAAAAGATCACAATATTAAAGAGGAGCTCAATGATTTCTTTGAAAAAAACAACTTAAAAAATAGCCAAATAGACGAATGCACGGTATCCTGGTCATGCTTCAAATCAACACTAATTCCGAGTATTGTTTTTTCTGAATCCTCGCCTTCGGATTTATTCAAACTATGCTACGGTTCGAATTTTGAAAAAAACAATATTGACTATAATAGAATACCAGAGCAAGGAATTGTGAATCTTTATGAAATCCCACTATGGGTTAAGTCTTATTTTGTTTTAAAATTTCCTAGGTCAATCATACAACATGAAGGCTCAAACATAATAAGAGGTATTTTTGCTTCTGCAAGTTTTAAGCTCCGATCATTACTAACGGTTTATCACAATTACTTTTTACTTGCGATAGTTAAAGAGAATAAATTACAATTTTACGGTGTATTTGATTTTCAAAATTCAGATGACATTATCTATCATTTTTTATTCGTTCTTCAGCAAAAAGATTGGTTCGGTAATGAAATGATGATCGATATCTGCGGCGGGGTTGGTTCTGAAAATATTCATATTATCGATTTAATTGACAAACTAAAAAGATTTCAAGAATTCAAAAACGTTGAAATTGCTAACAATACCTCTTTTCTAACTAATTCTCATAAGTTTTGCGTGTAATTAGCGGTAAATTAAAATCTCGCCGATTAAGTGTCCCCAGAAATTTTCCTTCTAGACCAACTACTGATTTCGCAAAAGAGGGATTATTTAATATATTGGAAAACAAAATAGATTTAGAAGACATAGAAGTTCTTGATTTATGCTCTGGAACTGGAAATATTGCTTTCGAATTCATATCAAGAGAAGCTAAAAAAGTAACTTGCGTCGACATTAATGTCCCATGTATTAAGCATATCAGCAAAACTGCATTGGAAATTGGGTTGAAGCATCAAATTGAAACAGTTAAGGATGATATCTGCAACTTTTTAAAAAGGACTGATTCGGTTTATAATATAATTTTTGCTGACCCACCTTATGATCTTGATATTCACGAACAGATTGTATATCTCGTTTATCAAAAGCATATGCTCTCACCAGAGGGGATATTGATTATTGAACATGGAAAAAAAACGGATTTATCACATTTACCCGCATTTGAAAATGTAAGAAATTTCGGAAATGTTTATTTTAGTTTTTTCAGATCAACAAACATTAATTAGAAAATGACAAAGGCAGTTTTTCCAGGATCTTTTGACCCATTCACTAGAGGCCATGAGGCAATCGCTCATAAAGCGCTTACAATTGTTGATGAATTGATTATAGCTGTAGGGATAAATTCAAATAAAAGCTCACTCTTTGAACTAAATAAAAGAATTAATCATATTGAGTCTTTATTCTCCTCCCTTCCTGTAAAAGTTATTTCATTTGAAGGATTGACAGTTTCGCTTTGTCAAGATACCAACTCAAAATTTATCATTCGAGGATTAAGGGATGGTAAAGATTTTGAGTATGAAAAATCGATAGCTCATATGAATTTTAAAATGAGTAAAATTGATACATTATTTTTATTGACAACCGAGGAGCTTTCTTCCATAAACTCATCTATAGTGAGAGAGATTTATAAGAATAAGGCGGATATAAGTCCTTTCGTAACAAATGTTCATTTACTCGTTTAAGCATTTAGTGAGTTGATAATCCAATACCAATCAATGTTTAAAAAAATACTCATATTATTACTATTAAATTGCATAAACCAACTATGGTCCCAGCAAAAATTAGTAACTGTTAATGGCTTTGCTCCTGATTATATTGGTAAAACAATTTCCTTCAATCAAATCCAAGATTACTTAAGTTATTCTGAAGCGTTAATTGCCAATACTACTGTAAATGACGACAGTACATTCAGCGTCAGTTTCGAAATTGATGAAACGCAGCGAATTTCTATTCATGCTTTCAATAACAACAGCTTTATTTATGCACAACCAGGGGCCACTTATGATTTGTATATCCCGGAAAAAGATCCCTATCAACCAGCTAGGATTTCAGGAAATAACGTTGAGGTAACCTTTTTCGACCTTGACAGTTCGGATATCAATTACAAGGTTTTACTTTTTCAACGTTGGTGCGATGAATTCATGAGTAGCTATTTTCACCTTAAAGGATTAAAACCCGAAGAATTTGATCAACAATTAAGTGCTTTTAAATCAGCCGCTGAATCCTATTATTCAACTGATACCAGTGTCTATTTGAAAGCTTACATCATGTATACTATTGCTACTTTTGACAATATACAATTTAGTGGGCAACACAGAATCGAAGCGAAATATGACTTCTACCTTGATAAAAACCCAATATTTTATAACAACGATGCCTACATGGAATATTTCAATTCCTTTTATGACAACATGATGCCCAGACTTGATGATGAAGTCAATGAAAAAGTATATCAAGCCGTACTGAATAGCAGTCCAACCTTATTCATGAGAGCGCTTCATAACGAATACTTGTTGAGCAATTTTAGGATAAGAGAATTAGTCATGTTGAAATCTTTAGGTGAAGAGTACTACAAACGAGAGTTACCGCAAACGAATATTATAACCATATTGGATAGTGTTTCAAAAGGAAGTATGTTTCCCGAACACGCTTTAATTGCGAGAAATATTTTGACGAGATTAACTCTGCTCATGCAGGGAGGCAAAGCTCCTGACTTTTTCATTAAAAGTTCAAGTAACGAGATGCATAATTTACAAACATTTTCAAAAAAACACCTGTATCTGCACTTCTATGATCCCAGTTTAACAAAAGGCACCTTAGAACTAGAGCCACTAAAAAAACTTTATGAAAATTACAAAATTGATGTGGAGTTTATAACGATTTACCCTAATAAAGAATATTCAGAGGACATTATCAATAAAAATATAAAATCTCTTCCTTGGAAAACTTTTAAAGTTGACCTCAACAATTCCATTTGGAAATCATACCAAGTCAATGCCTTTCCATATTATGTGCTACTTGATACAGAAGGCTATGTAGTTGGAGCTCCGGCAAAAGGGCCTTTGCCAAATGGACAATACTCATCAATAGATGAAACGTTTTTTTACATTCACAAAGCAAATAGCAACAGGTAAAAAGAAAAAATCAAATCGCTTACAACAAGAAAAAGTAAGGAAGAAATTGTAATTTTACTTTGTTATCCGTTGATCATGAAATTTAATCTATCTGAAGTTAATGAGTTGATTCGAAGCAGAAGAACTATTTATCCCGAGCAGTTTTCAGATAGAAAAGTTCATCGGGAACAAATAGAATTAATGCTGAACAATGCCATATGGGCACCTACACATGGGAACACACAGCCATGGCGTTTTAAAATCTTTATGGAAGGTGGCCTTCAAAAACTGAGTGATTTTCTATCAAAAACATATTTAGAAATCACCCCAGAGGATAAGCAGAATGACATGAAATTGGCCAAAATGATCAAAAGGCCTATGCTTTCCTCTGCAGTAATAGTTGTTTGGATGGAACGCCAAGAAACCGAAAAAATTAAAGAAATTGAAGAAATAGAAGCAGTAGCATGTGCGATTCAAAATATACATTTGACTTGCACAGCTTATGGAATTGGTGGTTTTTGGTCTACACCTGCACTTATTTATCATGAAAGAATGAACGAATTTCTTAATATTAAAGCAAAAGATAAGTGTTTAGGATTGTTTTACCTTGGTTATCCGGCAGTTGAATGGCCAAAAGGACAACGCAAACCATTGGAATACCTCTCAGAATGGATTATCGAATAATAATAAAATCCAAAGGGTATTAAAGGATGAAAAAACGAAGTTTATTATTGCTGTTGTTTTGTTCCCTCTGTTGTTTAAATAACGGATTTTCTCAATCGGCTAAAAACGCTTCCTATTTTGGTTTTCAGTTTCGGCCCATTCTACCGACAAGATTTATTGGCGAACCGATTTTATCGTTAAGTTCAGAGGAATTCTCTACTAGTATTCGTCAAAAAACCGGTTATTCTTTTGGTGGAACAGTTCGAGCAGGAATAACTAAGCTTATTGCTTTTGAAACGGGGATTAATTTCAACCAAAGGTATTTTGACATTAATATGTCAGTAGCTGATTCAGGAATTTATGCATCCAATAATCTTGGATTTATTTCTTATGATATTCCGCTTAATGGGCTAGTTTATGTGCAATTAAGCAAGTCTATTTTCATGAACGCATCTTTGGGAATTGCTATTAACTATAAACCAACTAATGTAGGCATATTAACACTTCCAGGCGGTTCTTTTTCATTCACCCATACAGGTGTTACAGGAAGAAAAACAGGATTCGAACTAAATGCCAATGTTGGATTTGAGTACCGAACTAAAAAATCAGGATTTTTTTATATCGGAGGTTCTGGACGTGTGCCATTTAAACCAATTTTTGACATGGTTGCGCAATATAAGTATCAAGGGTATAAAAAAACAGTAATTGGAAGCGTTGATGGTTCCTTTTTGTCCATAGACTTCAAATACTTTTTTCCTCATATTGCAAAAAATGGCGTTCAATTTCAACCTGGTCCGATAGAATAAAAATGTTAGAATTAAATCAATTAATCGATAAATTGAATCTAAAACCTCATCCTGAAGGGGGTTATTATTCAGAGACCTATCGGTCTTTAGATAAAGTTTCAGATGGAGAACGAAATTTAATGACCTGTATTTATTTTCTTCTTACTGAAAATGAAGTGTCTAAATTTCATAGAATCAAAAGTGATGAACTTTGGTTTTATCATCAAGGTTCTCCGATAGATATACACTTATTAAGTGATGAAGGACATCAAATCTATCGTTTAGGCCCAATTCATGAAGAAGGATGTTTACCTCAAATTCTGGTTAAAAAAAACACCATTTTCGGCTCATGTCTGAAGAAAACTGCAGGTTACTCTTTAGTTTCATGTGTAGTTGCTCCTGGTTTTGATTTTAGAGATTTTGAATTATTCAACTATCAAAATCTAATAGAATTATTTCCCGACCACCAAAATATTATTTCTCGGTTAACTTAAGTAGTTCCTCTTTTGATATAAGCGTAACCCACAAACTGTTTTTTCCACTATCCATTCTAGGATATATTGTACGAATTGTACCATTAACTGCAGCAATATTGAGATAATCACCAAGAAATACTAAATCTGTTGGGGTAAAAGGTTTATTGGTCAATTTAAAATCATTAAAATTCTCCCCTCCATCAAAAGACGCACTGAGGTAAACATCTGTTTGATTGGTATTGTAATTTCGTCTATCGTAGTATACAAAGTATAAACTTCCATCACTTTGGTCAACAGTCATCCATGTGAAAAATTGATGGCGTTTAACACTATCTTGATTAACCCTAATGGGTGTAGTCCAACTTTCCCCACCGTCTTTCGACTTCGATAACCAAACATCAGTGTTATTTGTTCCGTTTTTTTGATCGCACCAATTCATATAAAGCGTTCCACGATTGGGTCCATTGCTCATATCTGAAACTAACACAGGCATTCCATTTGCCCGTTGTAAACCTGGTATTGGAAAATCCCATCCGCCTTTATGCTCAAATAATACTTTTTCTTGATCCAACCATGTATTCCCGCCATCCAAAGATTTTTGCATTACCAAACCTTTAGGGCCTGACCATGTCACATAAATTTCTCCGTTTGGACCTAATGCCGGTACAGCCCCCTCCACAGTATTATCACTATCAATACAATCTCCGGCATAATGAGAAATTCTAAATGGAGTAGTCCAAGATTTCCCTTGATCAATAGATTTGGAAAATAAGATCACTGAAGAATCCTCGGGGGCACTTGAATCGTATTTATCGAACTGAGTCCAGGTAACATAAATTTCATTATTCTTTGGATTAACAATTACCCAGTGTTTATCTTGGGCTTTCGAACCGTTTGGTTTAGGAAAAGTTCCATTGTTAAATTTTCCATTAACTGAGTCACTCGACTGACACACTATTCTATCGATCCAAGAAGTTTTACTATAATTGGCCAAATGAAAAAAATATACCCTTCCTGTGTAATCGAAAGTTAATACGGGATCACCCCAAACACCATATTCAGATTTAAGATCATAAGCTTTCCATGTCTTACCACTGTCCAATGAATAATAATAATCATCTAAATTACAACCAGCCGCCATAAATTGAGGATTTATTGGATCAATGGCAATAGATGGTTCCGACTGTGAGGAGAAAACTGAAGGTTTTCCTGGAGATTTCAACTGAACATTTGTAAAACTATGCTGTGCAAAACTGTTTAGAAATGAAATGCATAAGGCTATTAAAAGTAAGTTTCTCATTTTAATTTCTTAACCAATAATTATATAAAGCTCTTTCTGAATTATTAAGTTCTAACTTATATTGTGTTGTTAGATGATTTTGCATATTAACTTCCAAAACTTGAATCAAATCCTCTCTTGAAATCATTAAATAAAACTTATCACCAGTTTCTAATCCCGATAAAAAAGAATCAAATGTAGCCTGATTGACACGAAAAGTGTTGAATGCAATAATTTCATCATTAACACTTAGTCCAGCATTCTCTGCGCTTGAATTACTTCTCACGTATCGAACAATTAGTTTTCCAGAATTGTCTTGATAGGTAGCACCAAAGTTAGGTTTTTCGGAGGCCGTAACCGACAATTTGACTCCAATTTTATCAAATACCTCTTTATAAGGAGGGACCTCAACCCCATCGATATAATTTTTGAAAAATTCATCAATATCAATATTTATGAATTTTGCCAATTCCATCTTAAATTCTGTTTCTGTAAATCCTCTGTTTAATTCTTTATAATATTTATTATATAAACTTTGCATAAAATGATCGAGGCATTTAGAACCATTATATTTATCAATAATCATAGCATCTAATAGAGCGCCCATTACTGCTCCTCTCGAGTAATATGTCATTGTTGTATTGGAACTGTTTTCATTGGGACGATACGCCTTAATCCATGCATCGAAGCTAGCATGTGCCAGCGGTTGAACTCTAGATCCAATGGTTCCTTCAACATAGTTAATTGAACTTTGTAACTTACTGAGGTATTTTTCTTTAGAATAAAAACCTGCCCTTACCATTAATAACTCATCGTAATAAGAAGTGAAGCCCTCCATAACCCAAAGCAATGATGTATAATTTTCCTGATCATAGTCAAAAGGCCCTAGCTCTTTGGGTCTTATTCTTTTAACATTCCAAAGATGAAAATATTCATGCGCCACAAGGGACAAAAAACCAAGATAATCTTCACCTTCATATGACCAACGATTAACACTTAGTGTACAAGAGTTGGTATGCTCAAGACCACCTTGACCATTAACGACATTATGAATTATAAATGTATAGGTTTTATTTGGGTTTTCTCCGAAAACCGAAGTTGCTGTCTCTACGATTTTTTTCATATCCCGCATTAAGTCGGCCACATTAAAATTACCGACACCATAAAGTGCAACTTTGTGCTTAACACCTGCAGCATCAAAATCAAAAACAATTTGATTTCCAATCTCAATTGGACAATCAATCAATTGATCGTAATTTTCAAATTTATATACCTTATTACCATCTGCTACTATTCCCTCATCTGCGCATTCCAACGCTGTAGATATTGTTGAGAAATCTTTATGCGGAAATATCGTTAAATGTCCTTTTAAATCCTGATAACCATCGACATACATAAAAACACCTGAGCCAGAAACAAATCCGTGGGTCAAATCAAGGAAGCTCGTTCTGACAGAAAGTTCAAATGCATAAACTTCATAATGAACATTAATCTTTTTCGCTTTAGACCTTTCAATTTTCCAAGTGTTTTTAGAAAGTTTATTTATTGGTAATTCTCTTCCGTTTTCATCAGTGGCAGTTACCAAGTTAACGTTTTTAGAAAATTCTCTTACCAAGTAAGATCCTGGAGCCCAAACTGGCAATTTAATTTCCAAATCTGGATCTTTAAAATTTTCAAGTAGAATATCAACAACAAAGTAGTGATTTTGAGGCTTAGGCATACTCAATTCATAATTTATTGTCTGAGTATAACCCGTTTTAATAAAAACAATAAAAAATAAAATCTTAAAGTAATTCATCTTAATAATTCAAAAAAGAGTTGCTAAAATAGCATAAGAAGTCGTTTGTTCAACGAAAAGGTAAATGTTCAAAAGAAAATTCTTTCGTTTGAATTCGGTTTTGAAATAAGTGAGGATAATATTTTTTCATTTCAGCATTCATTAATTCAATTGGAACATCATCAAATTCACCATAAAAATGGATGTATTCCATGAACTTGTTGTCGTTTTGAAATTCTTGGAAGAGTGAGTCAGTTTTACCATCCCATTCGAGAGGACTCACACCATTAATTGCACAAACACGCTTATCAAATGCAGGTGTACATTTCACCCAATTTCCATTTATGTTAAGCGAAACATAACCATGAAAAACAATTTCCTCACGCTTTAAATAAACGGATAATTTATTTTCTCCTAAATGATTCTTTACAATAGCAAAACCCAATCTTGAAGGAATACCAAATCGTCTGGACAACGCAGCTAAAACTATACTTTTTTCAACGCACCAAGCACGCTTTTTGTTTAAAATGTTTGAAGCTGTTAATGCATCATAGGTTAAACTTAAATGAAAAGGGTCATAAAGAAATTTGTCACGAATGAAATAATAAAGTGTTACAGCCAATTTTTGCTGTGTTGGATTATTTCCAAAATTAAATTCAATAGTATCAAAAACAGGATGGCGAAAGTTTAAAAAAGTAGTTTCAGAAAGAAATTTTTGCATTGTGTTAATTAATTTTTTTTTTACAATTTTACGAAATATTAATGCAGAATGTCCGAGTTTGAAAATGAATACGATTTTGAAGAAAATATTTCGATTTGGAGTCGCATTCGATGGTTTATTATGGGTAAAGATTCTCCGGACATCTTTACAAAAATTACCTTCTACATCATTTTTGTTCTTTGGTCGATTTTTTTTGTTTGGAATATTTTAAGTTTAGGAGCCATTTCATTTCGAGATACCATTGAACAAGAAAAACAAATACCGGTAACAGAAATAATTAATTTAAGGGGAAGAGAATTAGGTTTTAGTTCCGACGTTTTTTTGAATAGATTAATGATTTTTCATTGGGTTAGTATCATCTGTTGGTTGAGTGTTTTTATAAGTATAATCCTTTTATGGAGAAAAAATAAAAAATTTGTTTTTTTCTTTTTTTCGGGAACAATGACATATTTTGTATTCATGATTTATTATCTAAGTTTGAGTTATTACACACAGGATACGACTTTTTTCGACAAAATAGCATTCATTGCTCTAAATCTTGCTGCAATTATTTATAGCTTAACCAATAGAGCAAATCAACATGAAAATTCTAATGGATTTTTTGGTGATTAATTATCTCCAAAAGTTTTTCCCATTGATTATCATCTGTTTTCAATAAAAGTTGTGATTGCTTGTAAATTGTATTCCTTTTTAGGACAGATTTTTTAATAAAAGCTTTGAGTTCTGACTCACTTTTATCCTTAATTAAAGGTCTATTACTTTTATGTATCCGTTGGAAAATTTGTTCAATAGACACGTCCAAAAATATCGTGGTGCCAATTTTATTGAGTCTACCCATCAAATTATTATAACAAGGTAATCCCCCTCCAACTGCCAAAACAAAAGATTCTTTGATTTGTAGATTTTTGATAAATTCCTTTTCGAGATTTCGAAAATAATATTCATCATATTTTTCAAAAATTTGTGCTATCGAAAGTTTTGTAATTTTCTCAATTTCCAGATCAGAATCAAGGAATGGGATTCCCAAATAATTTGCCAACTTTAATCCAAGGATGGATTTACCTGACCCCATATAACCAACAAGTATTATTCTTTTCATCTGCCTTACTCATTAACAAATGTCTTAAAATAAAGGATTTGCATGTTGACAAAAGTTAGAAAAAATTTAAAAGATAGAAAAAAAGGAAATTTATGCTTGTTAAAAAAAATATTAAAGCTATCTTTGCACCCGCTAAGCATTTAGTTAATAGTTATAAAAAATAACTAAAATTAGATTCGGTAGCTCAGCCGGTAGAGCAATACACTTTTAATGTATGGGTCCTGGGTTCGAATCCCAGCCGAATCACTCTGATCAAAGCGCCTTCCGTAGGGAGGCGCTTTTTTCATTCATGGCCGATTCTGAGCTTGCTCAAGTGAGGACAGGAATGAAAAAAGAGCAAGTTTCTGCATCGGCAGAAGCGCGCTTTGATCCACTGCACGTCGGTGACGTGGGATATTTACTTCATCAAAGTACTATTACCATAGTCGCGGAAAATACAGAAGGAGATCAAGATGATTGATACACCACCAATAGTTCTGGACGATGTGCGCGAATTCAATAGAACGGAATTTTCATCAAATACTTGCTGTTTTACATTTTCTGGATAGGGATAAACTGAGCATTTGCGGCGTAGATTCGTATACGGGCAC
>Ga0068876_10000231_pt1 | contig 44189 bp, 65 predicted proteins | sample NOAtaG_6_FD_66442 | JGI IMG/M metagenome (GOLD analysis project Ga0068876, IMG submission 66442) | Freshwater lake microbial communities from Lake Erie, under a cyanobacterial bloom - NOAA_Erie_Diel5S_2200h metaG | ecosystem: Environmental > Aquatic > Freshwater > Lake | place: USA: Ohio, Lake...
CCAATGAATTAATATATAACTCCAATCATAAACAAAAGGAGCAGTTCCATTTATAGGTGTTGCAGTAAATGTATAGATTAATCCTGTAGCATCAATAGTGTAAGTAATGTTTACATCAAGTGTACAATCTGTTGTTACAGGTAAATTTGGACAAGGTTGTGAATCAACACATTGTAAGTTTATATCTGTACAATCTAACCTATTAATGTAAGAATCTACAAATTCTTTATTTGAAGTATCATCAATGCAGAGTAATCCAAATTTTCTTCGGAGTACTCTTTCATACATTAACTTAACTATGTTACAATTCCATTTCATATTAACATCCACAATTAGAGCATGAATTACTTCCTCCTAACTCACTACAAAGTTTTTTAAATATTTCACATAATTTATCACAATTACATCCACAATTAGAACCCTCTGTTAAAGTGTAGTGAAGTAAAAAAAGATTAGTTGCTGACTTATTACAATTCTTTAACTCTTCCAATCTTTCAGAAACTAAACATTTAGTATTACAATCAAAGAAGAAACAACTTGATTGTGAAATCAATTGATTATCTTTTGTAAAAGTAACAGTAAATGAATAAACTCCATCAACAAATTCAGTTAAATTAAAGAATTCAGGACTAATAACTATTGCATCATTAGTAAAAAATACTCCTTCAACTGGATAGTTTTGAAAATATATTTCAGTATCAACACCATTAATAGTCACTATCATTTTAATAGGAACCATGTTTAATGGTAAGTCATCAACTAAATAAATACAATTAGTACCATCAAAAGAATAGTTTTGAGTAATAGTAGTTGCAAAGTTAGTAGTAAACCATGCTTGAATAATAGGAAATAAGTTTGTAATATCTCCTGTACTGCAAGTATAATCAGCTACATCATAAGTAGTTGAAAGTACATTCCAAGATTGTAAAGTATAGATATTTCCAAATATCAATTCTTTAATAACTGCACTTGTATTTGTAGGAAAAGCTAATGTCCATTGAGCATTGGCAATTTCTTCAGAATCAATTGATGCAATTATTTCTTCAGTATCACAACAGTTTAAAGTTGCTTTTATTTCAAGATTAGAATAGTCACTTGGATTTACTATAAAGTCAGAGATTAACTCTGACTTTATAGCTATGTGTTTACAATCATCTGTTTTAGATAATAGTATCATTTAGTGATTTGTTTTATTTAAACACGAGTATAACGTAAAAACATTCTCAATTTATTACCTGCTGCATGTACTGTACTCCATTCTACAGTTAATGCACCTGCATTTGTAATAAAAGCATAAGCATCACATATTGCAACTAATGCTGCACTTGGACTACCTAAATGATATTGGGCACCTGCTGAAGTTACAAATATTAAATCAGCACTAATAAGAGTATCAAATACAAACAGTGAAGGATTTGCAGGAGAAGCACCATTTAAGTTAACTTCAATTTGAGAAGCATATACAGGAAGACCATTGTACATTTCACCTGTTAAGTACTCATCATTTACTTTAGGTACATCAGACATACCTACAATAGCTTGACCATCAACATTAGTTTCAAATGGTTCACCATTAGGTCTTGTTAGTACAAATTCATTTTCATTAGTTGGGTCTAATGAAGTTTCTATTAAAGTAACTGCATCTCTTAAATCTTTAGTGCAGCAAGCAATTTGTTGCTTTATTTCTTTTGTTAATTGATATGACATTTCACTTAAATTGAATCAAGTTAGAAAATAAAAAAAAGGGAGAGAGTTAATTCCCTCCCTTTTTATAGGATAATAATTTTTATTGATTAACCAATACCATCAGTGGTTACACTTGCAGCAGATGTAAATGCAACTGTATTACAAGTACACAATGCTACATCATCTACCAAAGCATCAAAGTTATCAGTAAAGGCATCTAAGATTGTGAGCAATGCAGTAAGAGTAACATTAGCACCATTAGTACATGGAATAGCAATAATAGTGTTAAGTTTAGATTTGTTTTGTTCCCAACCTGCTACTACCTCATTCATGTAATGAAGATTTACTTGATTGTAAATAGCACCATTAGTAGAGAATCTTTCAAATTCTCCAAGTGCTGTACCAACAAGTTCACCTACTCTGTATGGGCCTGGTTTTCCATTCCATCCACCTGCTTCATATTCTAACCATCCAATATCAGTACCTTGACCTTCACCAAAAGAAGGTTCTTGGAAAGTAGCTGTAACTGCTTTGCAACTCAATGGTTCTAAAACAGATACTGTCATTTTAAATTGACGCATTTTGTAATAACGCAAAGGAATATTACAGTAAGCATACAATTTAGAAGCTACACTTGTTAATCTTACACCTAAGCATAAGCCTGGGTTAGCAACAATCCAAGCATCAACTCCAGCAGCAGCTACAACAACAGGGCTACCTGGAGTAGTAGTGAAGTCAAGATAGTCAGCTTTAACAATGCCATCAGTATCAGCATTAACTGCATTAACAAACAATTCAGCAAGTTCATTGCAATCTCCATCAGGGCAATCACAACCTGCACCACAACATCCTGTTCTTACAGAGAATGTTTTAGCAAATTGGTTAAAGCCATAATTTTGATAAGCTTGAGTATTACCTCTAAACTCTACTTTGAAAGTGTAAGAACTTTCACATTGAATACCACTAAAATCAGTAATATCTACAATGTGTGCTCTTTCAGGATTATAACATCTTAGGGTATAATCTGTTACACCTTTTCTTTGAATGTTTTGACCTGCTGAAACTCTAATGCTATCCATTACAGTATCACCATCTTCATCAACACCTACAGCTAAGAAAATAGCTCTTTCATTTGCTACACCAGCAGCATTTAAAGAAAGACCTGTTTCAGCAGAAAACACACCTATTTGTCCAACAGCTAAAGCTGTAACTCTACTGCCTGCTGCTAAAACAGCTTGGTCACCTGTTGGGATAAGGACTTGAAATACAGGATTATTTGCACTCATTTTTTAATAAATTTTTAATTGTTCAAAAGAGAAATCTTTTGTTGTTTGATTTGAAAATCAGGAATCTGCATTTGTCCTGTAAGAATAAGTACAGCTAAATCTACAATTTCTCTATGAGTATGTTCAGGTAATTCACAATCTTGACTTCCTGTTAATACAGTACCATCAGGTAAATTGTAAGTTCCCCCTACATAATCTTGAGCATTATGGATATAGGCAGGTTTCCTAATGTAATTAAATTCGCATATAGATTCAATAATAAAGGTTCCATCAGTAAACACTCTGAGTCCACTTTCAAAAAATCTACAATTGATTTCTCTCCATTCAAAGGAGCTTGAATCAAAAGGAGATTCTTCATGCATGTCATCATGTTGCTTTACAAACAATCTTGATTGAATGTTTTCACAATTTCCTTTAGTTATACAAGCATAACCTGAAATGAAAAACATATAATTGTTTGGTAAGAGTACTTCATAAGAAGTAGTATTAAAAACAGCAGCAGAAAGAGGAGTAAGTTCATTCACTACCAAAGTACGAATATCATCAATACTCCTCTGATTCACTTCAAATCCAAATCCATTTTTATTTCTTGGTTCTGCAATGAGTTTAATAAAAACTTCTTGAGCTTCATTTAATGCCCAATCAATTTCAGGAACTCTTAAATTCCTGTATTGTTGAGAATCAACTTTATTCAGTTTAGTCTTTACATCATACTGCATTCCTCGGATATCCATAACAACTGCTTATTTTAGACTAATTAATTTTTTCAAGAATTCTTGCTTTAATTTCTTGGTTTTGAGGATTAGCAAAGTATTCAACTACTTCATCAATTGAGTGACCAAGAATATCTCCCATATAATAAATACCTGCACCTTCTTTTGTAAGTATATTTTTATAGATAGCTTCAGTAACTAAACCTTTAACAAAAAGTGTTTTTTTATCTGATTTAGCAAGTTTGATAAAATCATTAATAAGGTCACTTTCAATTAACTCACCTAACTTAACATCAATATAATCATTAGATTGATTTCTTACTGAAACATCTAAAAGAATTTGGATCATTGAAGTTTTTTGTTCTTTAGTAAGTTTGTCAACAAGTTTATATGCTTCTAACTTTTTATTCATTTTGTGAGCTTCAATTTCTACGTGTTCACTTTCATCATATAGAATGTGAGTAGCTTCAGGCCACATACCATCTTGTAATTCTTTTTCAGAGTTAGCTACAAATGGAGAAACTTTATAAGCTTTAACTTTAATAAAATCCATTGGTTTAGTAATGTCAAAGATAAGTGTCTTATTAGGAAACTTTAATTGAGCAGCTTTAGTACCCCAAAATGGATGAGGTGTTAAGGGATTAAACATATCACTTAGGTCTAATCCTAATTTAGCACCATATTCTTTTGCTTCTTGTTCAGTTAAGCCAGTAGCATATTTACCTGTTCTTGAATCATAAAGAATTTGACTTGCATGGTCTTGAGTAAATGAATCTTTACCTTCTTTTCCATGCCATTTTTTTACATTTGCAATAGGACGTAATTCTACAATATTTGGATTTTTCATTTTAAAAAGATTTGAAGTATAAAAATAAAAAAAGGAGGAAGGATTAATTCCTCCTTTTCAAACTAAAATCACAATTATCCGCGAGCAAGAATAAGTTCACCACAACGAGATACATCTTCAAGATGTATTCCACATTGGTCTTTAACATGCATCTCATAGTAGTCACCTGAGTGAGAAGCAAGTTTATTATTTACAGGGCCAAAAGGTGTAACCAAACCTGCTGTGTAAATCAAAGACATACCACCTTTTTTCTTAATACGTTTTACATTACTTTCATAACCTTGACCACTAAAGTCTAAGAAAGTAAAACGCATAGATTCAGTTGGATAACCTGTTACAGGGTCAATCTCAAAGTTAATTTCTCTATCGTCATAAAGTGGGTTATGGATAAGCTCAAGCTCTGCACCATTTGCCATACGATATTTAACATACTGATAACCTGCTGCAAGTCCATTTTCATGATAAGCAGAGGATGTCTTATCAATAAAGAGTTGGTCAACAACTTGAATGAAACCTTTTTTCTCCATCCAATCTTGGATTGCACGATGGAAAATAATCATACCATATTCACCAGTAAATGCTTTGATTTTACGTTGTCCACCAGGTTTAACACGAGAGTAGAAAATGTCCATCAAATACTCTTCAATCAGAGTTGCAGTTAAGTGTGTATATCTATGGATGTGAGAATCTTCAAGTTGTTCTTGAATACCAGGGCCTGAATAAATAGGTCTTCCATTAGCACCAGGAACTGAGTTAGTACTACGAGAATACCAGTAACCTCTTTCCAATTCCTTATACCATTGTTGCCAGTATTCTACTTCTGCATATTTCATCCAAGAATCATGCATTTTACCTTGTGAGTCAGGTACTTTAACTGCAAGAACTTGATTATGTGCATCACCTGTAATTTGATACTTCTTACGGAAACGAGAAAGTCTGTTAGTAAGAGTAATAGGTAATGAATATTGAGTTGAACCTGATTGTTCACCAGCTTCCTCATATTGAGAGAAGAGTTTAGCCCATTGTGTACCAGGTTGCAAGTAAGTGACAGGTAAGAAATCAGAACCATTATCTGACATCAAACGTACTACATAAACCCAACCTTTACCATGTCTGTAAGGTTCTTCTTGAATACGAACTTGAAGCTTTTTATTACTTGTACCTGGATGAATAATATCACCTGGAACAAACCAGTTTTCATCAAGCTTTAACTTGAAAGTTTGTTTCAATTTACCAGGAGTAGTATTAGCAGCAGGTTCTACATTTTCTATCACCACCAAAGGACGACTTGAAGCTGTTCTCAAACTCCATTCCCAGTTGTTACTTGAAATCTCTTCTTCCTTTGCACTTGAAGATAAGAGATAAGTCATTGGGTTATCTGAATAACGATTAGCTGTAAACAGCTTAGTCATTGTAGATTCAAATACATGTGGCTTTGCCATAAGAGCTGCACCTAAGTGATTCAACTCTGTCATATTAGCATGCCAAGGCATTTGCTTTGTAATTAGTTTATTATTTAATTGTGCCATATTGAAAAAAAGTGTTTTTTAAAAGAAGTCAGCCAGACCTTTATTTCGTGAACCTTTATTATTTACTGAACCTTGTTTGTTTGACTCAAGTTTCTGCTTTGTTTGTTTAATGACTTCAGTCTTTGCTTTTTCTTTAATGTCTTTAACATCAAAATCATTATGCATTATTTTTGCTAACAAAATCATTTTTTCTTTATCAGCAAAAACTTTCTGAAGGTCACTTTGAAATTTAGTAAGATATTGACCATTTGCTGTTTTTTCAACAGTCTTAGTCATATAGCCATGTAACTCTTTTTTATCTTTTTGAGTAATTGACCAATCTTTAATTTCAGTAACAGAATCTATTGTATGTTTTAAATCTTTGATTAACTGTTTTTTATTTTCTTCTTGACGCATCCGCATTTCTTGTTGCTTTTTAACAGCGTCTTCTTTAATACTTTCTTGATTTTGCTCAAACTCTTCATAATATTTATTTGCATATTTACTAAGTTTTCCTGTTTCTTCCATCCATGAAATCTTATCTTCAATGTCTTCATCCTCCATATCTTCTACAACTCTGTAGTAATATTCTAAGAATTTCTTTTGAGATTTAACATCATTTCCTGGTTCAGGCACTTCACTCATTTGTGCATAAATCTGAAAAAATTGTTTGGTGTCACCACCTTCTTTTTTGAATTTAAGAAAAGCTTTTGCATCTTCATCAAGTTCATCCATAAACTCTTGAATTGTTTCATCAAGTCCTGTTTGGATTTCTTCCTCAATTATTTCTGCAAGTTTCTCCTCATCAATTTCTTCTCCTTCTTCTACATCAATAGAAATAATTCCTTTGTCTTTAAGCAGCTTGTAAGTACTTGACCATTGAGATGAAGGTGTAGTTGATTTACCTTCTACTTCATCCTCATCATCAAAAGAAAACTTATCTTGTTCTTTATCAGGTTGTTCTCCTTCTTCTTGATTAGTAAGTTTATCAGCTTCTTCACCATCATTGTCTTCATCTACTTCTTTAATGTTAGTAGTTGTTTCAATTTTAGTAGTTGGATTTGCTTCACTTCCAAAAAAATCATTAGGATTATCCCAATTAAAATCTGCTAATGTTGTTTCTTCTTTTTCCTTTGCCATGTTGATAACACAAATTTAAGTTTGAAAATTAATATTTCTTAAGTTTTATTCTTAAAGTTTTTTCATAATCTTAATCACCTTTTTTATTAAGCTTCTTCTTTTCTAAAGCTATTTTCTCTTTATCTACTTCTTTTTGATGCTGAAACTGTTCTTCATTTAAGTTTTGTTTTCTCATTTTAATATCAGCATCAATGCCTTGTTTAGCTACTTCTAATACATCTAACTTACCATCATTGTCTGCATCTTTTTCTTCAGAGAATCCTAATGACATAATAGTTTGTTTTTGTACCTCTCTATTTGTTTTTTCTTTTTCCATCAGTAAGCCTGTTTCTCTATCAAACATCATCTTCTCTTTTTCATGAGCTAACATTTGTTGCTGCATTTTCTCTTGTTTTTCAAGACCTGCCATTTGTTCTCTTTGCATTTCTTCTCTTTTCTTAGCTTCAGATGTTTCAAGCATTTCTTCAGCTTCTTGAATTCCTTCAGCTCTTACCACTTTAATTACATCACTTAAATCTATTTTTTGTGATTGCATTGCAGCATGAGCTAATTGAGATACAAGTTCTTTAACTTCATGTGCTTTAGTAGCATTAGATACAAATAATCCATAAGAAGAATTCTCAAGTAAATCAAAATCTATATCTAAAAGTTTCCTTGAAAAATCATCTAAGATGTAGTAAAGTTTTCTTGCAGGATTTTCTTTATATGCAACTTTAGCAGTATCTATTAATCTTTGAAGTACAGATTTCTTAACATGATTGTGTAATTCAAATACAGGTTCTAACACATGAGATGCTTGTATTAAAGTTTGCTTAGTATTTGTTACAGCAGCATTAGGCCCTATTTGTCCTTCAGCTTCAGGTGGAATACCAATAGATACTCCTGCTCTTCTTTCAATATATTCTGCTAAATTAATATATTTTTGAATATCAGAAGCTAAAGACATATCTATTTCTTTAACTGCATTAGTTATAGAACCATCACCTTTACTTCCTTCTTCAGCAGGATTCATAAATCCTATCTTAGAAGACTCTAAAAAGTACAACCATTTTTCAGTATCAATTCCTGCACTTTCAGGAATCAATCCAATGTTCATCATTAAGAGTTTACCTTTATCAGAAGCTAATAACAACTCTAACCTATACATGATAATATCATAATAGTACTGATAACCTTTAATCCTATCTACAAATGAAGTAGGAAGAGAGTTAGTAGAGTCCATTACTGCACCAATGTAAGGTAGCTTACAATCATAAAGATTATCTAAGTCTTTAACTTGTCCAGCTACAGGCCCTAACTTCACATAAATATCTGTACCTATTTTATATCCTTCATATACTTCAGGAATCCATTCCCATTTACAAGAAATATCTCCTTGAGTTCTGTTAAGAGTATAACCTTCATCAACTATAGTTTCTTGAATTTCTCCCTTTTCATCAGTATAAGAAAGGAATCCTATTTTTCTAAGTGCTTTCCAAGTGCAATGAACTACTCTTACAGTCCACCCTTCATCTTCTTTATTTACATTAAAAGTAAAATTAGCATCTACCACATGACTCATAGTTTGACTGTAGAAACTATATATCTTATCTATTTGTGTTTCAGTCAATTCATCACCAAAAAACTTTACAACTTGTGAAGGAGATAATCTATATGTACATACTGCCCATTCTCCATCTTCAATAAATTCTTGGTCAGGAGATTTATCATAATCAAAGTATAGTGGATTAACTACAGAAAGGGCAGGTTCTCCATTGAGAATTCCTACCCAAAAGATTTCTTTTGCAGTAATACATAAGTGTTTAAATCCTTGATTAAACTTAGTAGATATATCTTCTTTTTGTACTAAGTATTCTAAGAGTTGATGTGCAAGAGCTTCAGCAGGGTCTTGATGTTCCCTTTGCATATACTTTCTTACTTCAGGAGGAGTAAGAGATTTCATTTCTTCTTCTATTTGCTGTTGTATTTGTGCAGCTTCTTCTTCTGTTAATTCTCTACCTTTAAGTTCAGCTTGTTTCTTCTTTTCTAAGTCTGCTCTAATAGGAGCTAATGTTTCATTAATGACAAAATCTTTCATCATTTTCATTTCTTCCTTTTCTCTCCTTGTGGTAGCTTCTTCATTAACAGCAAGTACTTTCCAAGAAAAAGGTCTTTTCATTTCCATACCTAAGAGCATTTTAATCTTAGGAGAAATTATATCTCTATTCACAAAGTTAGCAGGTAACTCACCTGCTTGAGCACCAAAGGGTTTTGTTACATATTCAAAGTCACGAATATTAATTATATTGTTAAACAAGTCATAATTAACTTTCATTCTTTTATACTCTGATACACTATTAGTATCAAAAGTATCAAACCCATTAAACCCTACTTGAGAAAATGACCTTTTATCTAAAAAGTCAAGATTCTGTTTGTACCATTGTTTATTTTGAGCATTCTTAAATGCTCTTGAAACTCTGTGCTTAGGCATCCCTACACTAAAGTTACCATCAGTACTTTCAATCATTTTTTATACCAATTTTTAAATGAGTTTAATAATGTTTGTGCTGCTTTACTTTTACCTGTATCTTGGTCATATTTCTTTTCCCCATCTTCCTCTAACTGAAACATCACCATCATAAATGCCATTACTCGGTCAAAGTTTCCTTTTCTATTAAAAGATATTAACTCTTCTAAAAGTCCAGGGTCACAGATTGTATCTAAATTTAAAATTTTATTTCCATTTTCATCAACATCTCTTTCTTTAAGCAACCACTGTTTTATATATTTTGCACCTGCATCTTTTAACATGTCATTCATGTGAATACCATATATCCTTGCTACCTTAGAATTCTTGATAGTTTTAGATATTACAGCATCAGGTTGAGCAGCTAATAAGTGAAGTTTCTTTCTTTTTTCAAAATAAGACTTAACATCTCTAATCATATTTTCATGCATTATTTCAGCACCATAAAGTTCTGCTAACATTTCTACAATTCTATTAGTATCATCTGCTGTTTTCATTCTACCAACATAAGATGCAACTACTATATCTCTTGTGTATGAAAATACTGCATTACTTTTATAAACATAAACTGCTGCTAATGAAGTTCCTTGGTCTTGTTGATAAGGGTCATAACCTATTTTATATAAACCTTTAGGAGAATTAGGAATAGGATATTCATAAATTACAGGTGAACCTGCTAAGTCAAGAGTCTTAGGTTTTTGATGCCATACAGGATTTAGCTCTCTTTTTAAGTCAGGAATTGCTTTTACTTTTCCTGTTTCATCTCTTATAAGAAAAACAGCTTGTCCTTTTTTATCATATAACTTTTCTCTTTCAACTAAGTTCAATCTATTTCTAAGTTCAGTAATAGGAAAGTCATTAGTAGATACAGTTAAGAAAGCTTCACTTGGGCTTAAAGGATATTCTTGTACTCTTCTTTGAATTACACCTACACCATTAGATGAATTCTTTATAATCCTTTCTCTTTCATCTAACTCATACTTAATAGCATCATCTTTTATAGAGTTACCTTGTTTATCATAAAATCCATCCATATTCCAAAATATAGGATGGAAAAAACCACAATTAGTATTTTCTGCATTCTCATCCCATACATTTTCAAATGGCATTAAATTATAAGTATCAGGGTCATAAAACATTTCAGCAAAATCTACTGTTCCTCCTTCCATATCACCACCTGTACCAAATATAAGAATCTGTCCAGTTATAAACTTACCTGCTTTAAGTGTAGGTTCAATAGCCATGTAAGAATCTTTAAGATTAGGAAACTTACCTGCTTCTTCTAACAACACATAAACAGCATCTTTACCACGAGCAGCATCAGGATTATCTTTAAAAGTTAAAGCCATTACTTGACTACCATAACCTTTTTCAATTGCAACACCATTCATAACTTCTTTAAATGATGCTTTTCTATGGTCTTGTTTATCAATGTAATCTCTATTCTTTCTCCAACCTGTATGTTCATTTAAAAAGTTAAGGTAATCAGATACCATACCCATTGTACCTTCAGGATAAAGATATTTCTTTTCAAATGCACCAATAATAGAAAGTGAATCTCTTGTATTATTGTATTTGTTAGCTACCTTACCTGCATTCTTATATGAATAACCTTTCCTTCTACTCTTACCTGCAATTACATGCCTACCTCCATCTAAATACATAGGGTTTATCTTAACCTCTAAGTTCAATGCTTTCACATCTTTTTCAATCATTCCATTATAAGCAATTTCTGTTGCCCATTCATAGTTATAATCTCCATCCCAAAAGTCAGGAAATCCACTAAGCTTCTTTGCTTTTCTACCACCAGCACCTTTCTCCACCCTCATCATAGGACAGAAGTTTAAGTAAAAATAATGGTCACCAGTTATCTTACTTCCACCTACTTCATATCCTTCAATTGTTCTTCTAAGTTGTTCTTCCCAATACATTTGCCAAGAAGGAGAACCCCAAGGGTCAGGACAATAATATCCATATTTTTCAAAGTGCTTTGCTTCTTCTCTGAAAACTTCAACATTAATCCAATGACCATTGGGATTTCTAACTGCTCCTACTTTACTCATGTTTATTTTTAGCTTTAACTTCTGATTTAGTTTTCAGTTCTTTAGGTCTTTTCTTGATTAACTTTTTAATAAGCTTAAACATATTATTGCATTGGTTGAGCTGTTACAAATTTTAATCTATACATAGTATGTGCAATAAGTTGTAACATTTCATCAATTTGATTAAGAATCCATGTTTCACTATACATAGTTTTAGCTTTATTTACTTCATTGTATAAACTTTCCATATAAGCTAATGGATTACTTATACCTGTAGCACTAAAAGACAATGTCAATTGACCATGTACAGCCATAACAGTTTCAGCAAAAGTATCTAACAACCCATCAAGTGAAGTATAAAATATACTTAAAGCTTCATGTATTGCAGATGACTTTACCTTTTGTTCAATATGAGTAATGTGGGCATCCTCTTTTGCTTTAAACAATTTAGAAATAAAAGCAGAACATGATTCAGGATGTTTAGAAGATGTTGTACTCTTTTCAAAGTAATCTCCTATTGATGGTTTAGTTTTATCTTTTGTCATTTTTCAAAATGGTTTATTTCCTTACCTGCTTTGGTTTTGGAACTTTCATATAACTCTTGCTCAACTCTTTCTTGTAATTCTGTCATTGACTTTAACACCTCATTTGCAGATTTAAGTGCAGGAATAACTTCACTAATCTTATAAACTGGTGCCCCTTTATCTGTCCTTTCTTCAAAGTCAATGTTTTGAAAAAAGTTAATAGTTTGTTCTATACCTGCTTTAACTGCATTGTAATATCTCATTGAAGGTGAAGCATCTTGTAACCATTTACTATAAACTTCAATTCCTTTTTGCACAAATAAATCAGGATTCCACTCTTCATCTTTCCATAAACCTTTTATAATATTCTCACTTTTCACTTCATCTTTATATCCTGCATAAGGATTTGATTTTTTAGGAGAAGCAATAAAATAAATATAAGAAAGTTCTTTTATAGCAGTTTCTTTATGTTTAGAAGTATCTCTTTCCCATATTTCTTTAAAAGGAAATATTAAAAGAACTTCTACTTTTGGTCTTACAAAAGAATTATGTAACTCAAATATATCAACCATTATCTTCTTGTTTAGGAGTCCAACAATATCCTTGATTTTTAATTCTTTCTTTCATTATACTGATGTAAAATTCAAAAGTGCCATCAAAGTATTTATCTTGAGATACAGCTCCAAACCATATTGAATGTGTACTTCCATCTACCCCATACTTTGTACTACCATTAGGTACATACATATCTTCAAACAAACACTCTAATTCTTCATCTAAGTTTTTACTTAACCAATCATTGTTGTAATTAACAGTCCAATCATCAAGTACATTCTGAACTTCGTGTAAAGATAATTCTTCTTTTAACTTTACACAACTAACTTCAGGTATTTTTAACCACTTCTTTCCAAACAATTTATAATACCATTTTAAATTAGAGTAACCTTGAAAGAATCTCCATGACTTTTCTAACAACATATACTCACCTTCAGGAAAACAAACAGAACTTACTTCTAATTTTTGTATTCTTTTCTCTGTAAAAGTTTTACCTAAAAAAGATGAAATTGCTGCGGATAATATTAGATAATTAATCATTTGTAATTTGTTTTACTTAAAAATTCAGTCTTTTTTGTAAAAATATCTGTAAGCCAAGCTTTTAACATATCTAATGTTAATTTTTTAGGCATTGATTTACCTTTGTTTATTGAACTCATTAGAATATATTTTTTTCAGGTACACCAATTTCTCTTAAAAACTTTGGAACATCAAAAGAAGGGCAAGCTTTATTTGCTACTTGATTGTGTCCTAACACCTTAATATCAGGATGCATTTCAATAGTATAAAGTATTTCTTCTTTCAAAGATTCTATTTGACCTTTAGTTCTTGTATCTTTAGGTATTTGCCAATTTACTTTTTCTGCACCGCCTACATACACAATATGCCTACAATTATTATTAAATGCTAAAGCACCAAAAGTAACTTCAAAACTTTCAATAACTGAATCTTCATTAACAGGATTAATAATAGAAGTAGAACCATCTAAATGAATCATCTTATGATAACCTGGTTTAGTCCAACCTCTACCTTGTAAATTTCTAATATGTACTCCACCAATTAACTCATCAGGCAAATCATTTTTAGTTTTGTACCTTTTAGTTTTGTAAATCCATTCTCCTGTTGGTTTACCATTAACAAGAACAGGACATGGTCCCATGTGAGTTTGTCTAATATTATCAGCAGTCCATTCTTGTCCTTCACGAGATGCAGTACAATGAATCATTAAATACAAAAGTCTATTAGAAAGAATTGCTGTCTTGTTATTAAGTGCATTCCAAGTTTGTTGTCCAACAATTCCATCAACAGATAATCCTGCTATCTTTTGAAAATCCATTACAGCTTTCTGCACTTTATCTCCAAAGAAACCATCTATAGTTTCCTTATATAATCCAACTTCTCTAAGTGCTACTTGTAGTTGAATTACACTTTCTCCTTTTGAGCTTTTACTTAACATGATAATTATGATTTAATAATGAAACCTTTAATGTACAATACTTGAGTAGTGCCATCACTAAAAGTAATAGTTAGATTTTTAACAATTTGTTGCTTAGTTTGTGTATCCTTTAAATGAGATGCAATAGCAGGAACATCATAAGTTGCCTTAATGACATTACTCCCTTCTTTGTAATCTACTAAAGTACAACCACACCCTGCTTTAATTTCAGTAATCTTTTTATCTCCTTGATACTCAAATTCAGCAATGACTACTGTACCTTTTTTAGCATCTCCAAAATCATAAGTTGTTGTGTTCCACATATTATTTGTTTTTATTGATTTCATTTTTAATATCAACCCAATGTTCTCTTATTTGTTTCCAATCTTTTCTATTATGAAATGCAGGATAACATTCACCTTCACAAGATTTATTAGAAAGGGTAAGTGCAGGAATATCACAACCACAAATCTTACATTGTCCATTGTTGTAACACTCTCTATCCATTAACTCTAATCTCATTTCAAATTGTTCCTTGATATGTTTTCTCATTAAGAACTTCCATCTTGAATAATACAACTTCTCCCTGTAATGACCTTGAAAGAAATACCAAACATCAATCCACTTTCTTTCTCCTCTTATAAGCTGCATCAAATAATAAGGGATTCTTTTCAACATAATTTTTTAAGTTTTGTAATTGTTGAAAACATTCATAATTTTCAACAGGGTGATTAAAATGTCTATAAGTGCTAATCTTTTCCTCTAATCTTCTTATACCTGAAAGTACAGGTTTTGCAAATATCTGAAAACTACCAAATCCTTTTAATCTAACATCAGGTAAATCTTCACTTCCCATCTTCTTTTTAAAATACCTAAAAGTAGAATTAATAGCATCATGAAATTCAGATTCATTTAGTTGTGGATATTTATCCTTAACCTTACTATAGTATCTTTCAACTAATGGATTCCTTGCCATCTTTTTTGTTTATTAGTTGAATTAAATATTCTTGTTTATCTTCACTTGGCATTAATGCAGAAAGTATCTCATTTGCATCAGAGATAAACTTCTTTTCTTTTAAACTTTTAAGATAGTTTCCTAATCCACCATCAGATAAGTTAAGAGTTTGTTTTACAAACTTTCTTGCAGTAGCTCCAAATCTATCTTTAGCTATGTCACCTTTAAGTGACATAAAACAAGCTAACACCTCTATCTCTTTAGGTGTTAGTTTAACAGGGATAAGTGCATTAACAATAGATAAATGCACAATATAATACTGATTTGGCTCAAGTGTTAATTTCTTGCTTAATGGTTTCATGATTATAATTTTTACAAAGATAAAAAAAGTAATAACAAAGTAAGAAATTAAACTGAAAAAAGGTTCAGATTTTTTTGAAAATAATTTTAGGAGATAGTGTGTTTTATTTTTTATAAAATTTTTAGGAGTTATGTGAATAGTTGATGTGTGGATTTTTTATAAAATTTTTTAGAAGTTGTAGAAATAGTTAATGTGTGATTCCCCTCTAATAAAACCCCACCCTTTTCTAATTTGATTTTCATACCCCCACCTTTGCTCCAATGTTTTCTTTTCTTGGCACATAAATATCCTTTCCCTTTCCACTTCCCTTTAGTTTTGACAATAAATTAATTTAAACCATTTAATACTCTACTATCATGGCTGATGTAAAATTCTTCTCAGTGGCTCAGGTCAAAGCACACTTTGGTGTGACAGAAATTAAAGTTGTGAAAAACCCAAAGACAGACAAACTATTTGTCATTGTCGATGAAGATACCGCACTCAAATGTCAACAAGACATTGATGTTAAAGGTAATCTCTCATTCATCTGTAGTGAATTTGATAAGAAAGGCAATCCTATTATGGAATCTGCATGTCTTATCAATGTAGCAGAAGGTGCAGGACTCACAACCTTAACCACACTCTAACAAATCACAAACCATTGAAATACTATATCCCGTAAGGTATAGTATTTCTTTTTATTTAACCTATCACATTTCACACTATTATGAAACTATCATTCATCATGCTCAAACTTATACCTTTCATTGTAGGTATAAGTTTTATAATCATGGCATTTATACCACAAACTTATGTTGACCAAAAAATAGGTGACTTCATACAAATGTATTTAGGCATTTCTTTTGGTCTAATATTCATTTGGATGTCTTTTATTAAATTAGATAAATAAAAGAGTATTTTACTTTTTTATTTCTATTAATCCATTCCCTTCACACTCCCATTAAGTTTTGACAGGGTAGACTCATAAAACCCTGCTTTCCGAAAGAAGGCGCATAATTATGACAAGACGAATTTACAATGCACTTGGTTTAAAAGCATTGTTAACTATTAACAACATACTAATTAAGATACAATCAGTTTGTGAAAACTGATGCAGTACAACAAGAAGTAACTAAGCAATGGTGCACAATTGTTTAGAAGAAAATTGCTACTGTGAGTGATGTCAGTTGGAAGACTATATTCTCTACTTTATCTTAATGAAATAATGTATGCTCTGTTAATAGTTTTTTAAATAATCAAGTGTACTAAGCTGTACACACTTAAATCCACAGCCGAGTCATCGAATAAAGGGAGCTTGATTATTTATTTTTTATTTATCCCTTACCTATCCACCCCAACTTAGTCTTGACATTTATTACAAACTTATAATACTCACTTATCATGAAAGCTGTACTCACTCTTATCCTAATCATGTTGTTGACTTGTCTTCATTTGTCAACTTATGCACAAAATACTGTTGCTACTCACAAAACTGTAGTAGCAACACCTACAGTTACCCTCAAGTTAGAGGGTAAAGTACAAGTTGTAGAAGCAAAAGGTAGCAGAATCATTGTTGAAACCTATGTTAGCACTAATGGTGGCACTGTAGCTACTCAACAAGTTGCTAACACTGCAACACCAATTGCAACTGTAGTTAATGAAAACAATACTGTTATCTCACAAGGAAAACAGTTCATTGTGAATAATCACAATGCAAGTGTTTCATACAAAGTGTTCATACCTAAAGGAACAACTGTAAACTAATTTCAGAGAGAGTGTAACAACTCTCTCTTTTTTCTTTATTTTTTAAAACCTAAAGACATGCTACAAACAAATGTAAATTATACAGTAGAACAAATAGCAAAAGCAGTTGAAATTAAATCTCAACTTGCTAAAAACTTTGACAAATTTACTAAAACACAAGAAGATGAATCTTTCACTTGTGCATGGAGTACTGAACCTGATGCAGATGGAGATTGTAATTGGGAAACTTTTAGATTTTTTACAAATGGTAGATGTCAAATATCAGGAAACAATTACCATAGAGTTAAAAAATATATTATCAGAACTGATGATGGCTCAATTGAATTTATCAACTAATCATAAGGGAATCCCTAACAAGGATTCTCTTTTATTTTTTAATTTAACTAAATAATAAAGCTATGAGTTTAGATATTTATGGTACAATGCCTGTACAAACACATCAATGTCCTAATTGTGGACATTGTGAAATAGGAACTTATGAAACCATATTTGAACATAACATTACTCATAACCTTAGAGATATGGCAAGAGAATCAGGTTGTGGTATTTTATGGGATATGGATTATGATACAAAAGCAGGTGCTTTAATTGCTCCATTAACTGAAGCAATACAAAATTTGCAAAATCATCCTGAAAAATTCAATGTATTTTCAGCATCTAATGGTTGGGGAACAAGAGAACAATTCATTCCTTGGTTACAAAAACTATTAGTTGATTGCATTGCATTTCCACATGCAACTTTAAATATATCCAAATAACAAACCAAAGAATAACTGTAGAAATACAGTTATTCTTTTAAATTTATTTAAACATGAGTGAAGATTCAATTGTAAGACAAAACTTAATGGAAGTAGAAAATTACTCTCCTTATTGTGGTAATGACAATTGTAAACATAGAAATCCAAGAACTACTTGGAGTCCACAAATTGAACAATTTACTTGTTCTTGTGGTTGGAGTTCTAAGTTTCCAATTGACTTTATTACAAGATATAAAAAGAAATGGAACAAATAAAACTATATAATTATGAGCAATGAAAAAATGCCTGAAACTATCAAAGTTAATTTTTGGTGTAATGCAGGTTATACTGAAGAAATAGTTGAAGTAAAACTATATGAAGACAACGGCACCATTGAAGAACAAATACAAGAAGCATTTGAAAAATGGCTTGATAACAATGAAGATGTAGGTTGGGATATAGTTACTGATGAAAATGATATAACTTGCCCTTTTTGTGAAAGTGAAGAGAAAACAGAACTAAATACATATTGTAAATGGTTATGTTCTAATTGTGATAATGCTTACGGAGAAAACTAAAAAAAGAGAGCTTTAATTAGCTCTCTTATTGTAAACTTTTAAATATAAACAAATTATGCAATATATATTATCAATCAAATTCCCTAAAATTGGATGGTGTTCTTATGAAACTTATAAAACTGAAGCAATGGATACAGTTGCATTAAGTTTTAAAGATTTTCCACATCATATTCTTGTAACTGTATTTCATGAACAATTAAAATCAGGGCCTACAAGTGTAGGAGATTTTATTAAAGTTATTGCAGTAACAAGGGATGGAAATGTGAATGAGTTTAAATCTTATGAAGATTTTAAACAATATTTAATTGATATTTTTGATACTGAATTTGATTATTAAACACAAATGTCAATATGAAAAAAACTTTACAGGGGTTTCCTCTCTCTGGACTCTCTCCTTTACCAATATATAAGGGAAGGGAGTAAAGTATTATTTCATATTGACATTTGTCAATTTTTATCAATTTTTAATTTATAAAAATGAACATATTTTTTAAAAGATTAGTTCATTATAAAACAAATATTTTTATGCTATGTCAAAACTTTTTAATTACTTATAAAAATGCAGAGGGATTACATTATGCTCCTTATGTTGTAACTAAAGCAACAGAACTTTTATATTTAATATCAGAACAATTATGTTATTTAGATTTAGAATATTCTAAGATTAGAAATGTATTAGTGTTTTCAGGTGGTAGTTGGGATTTTAAATATAATGAATATGGCCCAAAAATTATTACAAAACACGAGCAAAGAATAGATTCAGGTACAGGAATGATTACTTGGGATATAGAATACAATGAAGAAATGGTTACAGCATTCTACAATTTAATACTAAAATGGGAAATGCTTCCACATTATTTTAACACACTTGCAGAATTTGTAGAAATCTATGGTGAGCAAATAAATTTATTACTTGGTGATTTTAAATCTATTAATAATATTGAATTAGTTATTCAACTACTTGATAGTTTAATGAGTTAAATATAAAAGGAGAAATCCTTTTATATTTTCTTTTCATCCATTCCCTCTCCACCCCCACTTATTTTGGACAATTAAATTATTACAGTTATCGTATTAGTTTGACATGGTGTATTAGTGTAATAATGTTATGGAAATAAAACAAACTAAAGGTGTTTTCCTTATTGCTTTGGAAATGTAAATCCACAATCTCAGAGCATTAGCAAACTCGAATTCTAAAATTAAAGAGTGTTAAGCTCAAACTTAAAGGGAATGTCAATGAAAAACATTCCCTTTATTTTACTAAATAACAAAAGTCCAAACATCTAATAATATTGATTGTAGTTTTCTATAGGGAAACATAGTTGATATTGTTATACAAATTATTAAAATCATGTAATATTAAAACGTAGTTCTTGGTTATTCAGCATACCAAACAATAAGTTAAAATAAACAAACAGGCTAAACATTGATTCCTGAATGAACAGAAGTAAGCTTACAGCAATAAGGTGTAATTCCTTAACATGTTAGTGGATTAAAGTTCTACTGTAAGCTAAGTAAGCAAAATTCATTAAAGATGTCCAATGAAAGTTGGAATGTGTTGTTCTCTTGAGAAAGGAATAAAAATCTATAGGTAAGAGGGAAAGCCAAGTAGCCCTACAACACAAATGAGTTCTCAGCAAGTGATTATGTATAGTTGAAAGTACTGCACTATCTGAAATATTGATAGAACGAAATCATTGAAATAATCACGTGACCCTACTCTTACAATGACAGAGAAATCGTTTCCTTTGGGGATAGTTGTAAGAGAGGGTTCTAAAAAAATAAATTTATCATATGGAAAAGTGGAAAAACATTGAAGAATCTAATAATTATGAAATATCTAATTATGGCAGATTTAAAAACAGAAAAGGTAAAATATTAAAATGTAATATAAATAAAAGAGGATATTTATATTGTAACATTAGTATTAAAGGTAAAGTTAAAAAAGTAAAAATTCACATCTTAGTAGCTAAAGCTTTTTGTGAAAATTTACAAAACAAAGATACAGTTAACCATATGGATGGGAATAAACTCAATAATAACAGTTCAAATTTAGAATGGTTAACAAGAAAAGAAAATGTTCAACATTATTATAAAAACAAAAAGTAAAAATGGTTATATGTAGTCAGCCCTGAAAGTTGGCAGCTAACCATTTGTTTAACAATGTAAAGAAATAGTTAGTCAGCTGGTGTATAGTTGCCTAACGTCCACAATTTAGCACGTACATTGTTTTTTAACTAATTTAATAACTCTAAATAAAACTCAAAAAACCATGAAAAACTATCAAAAAATTACAACAGAAGAAATCTTAAATTTCTTAATGCAATTTTCTATTTTTGGAAATGCTTCAGAATTTATTAGACAATACCTTTGCCTTATGTTTATGATTAAAACTGAAGACAAAGATGTAAAATTACAAATTGACCTTGTAACTAAAGGTTATAAAGAATTAATAAGAACTTTAAAAATGCAAAGTGCTAATCACACTTATGATGAAGATGCACGAGTATTTGTTATTCCTGAATTACTTATTATTTGGGATAATAAAATAGAAAGAAGATGTATTGAAGATTTTAAAGACCTTGAACTTTTACATGCTGATGATTGGACTTTAATATCTAAGAAAACTTTCTTATTAACTTCTGACAAAGGTTTGCAAAGAACAATTATGTATTTTGAAGAAATAGAAAACAATTTTTACACAACTCCCGAACAAGGAAATTATTTTCAAGAAAGTGAGCCAAAACTTATGTTCTTTCAATTGATGTTTCTTAACATGTTTAAAAAACAAGTTAACAATAGAAATTGTAATTGGCCTGTAATGAATCAAATGTTTAAGGGAGCATTTGAAGAACTTTGTGAAATCCCTGTAGCTATCAATATTGACACTAAAAGAATTTTCAATTTTAATCATTATCTTAGACAATCAAGAGAATACAATGAAATTGATGATTGTATTTATGTTAATAACACAATCATTGATGAAAATTGGCACATAGAAAATAAAATTGCAGCATAATCATTAGGGGAGTAGAAATATTCCCCTTTATTTTTTAATTTTGATAATAATTAACATTATGAACAGCATCATAGAAGCAATTGAAAAAGAAGTCAAAAGACTTATGTCAACTTCTAATAGATTTGGAGGTAAAAGACAAGAAACTTATGAAACAGCATTAAAAGAGGTATTGAGATTTATAGAACCTCTTAAAAATCAAGAATTAACAAATCAACAATATCATTTTAATCATGGAAAAACTCATGGTTTTGAACAAGCAAAATCAGTTTATGACCCTCAAGTAAATCTTTTACAAAACATTTTGAAATTAACCAATGAATTTAATCAACAAAATCCACCATTAACATGAAAAACATTATTATTTTATTAGCACTTTTTATTGTTCAGTTTAGCAATGCACAAGTTAATCCTCATTTTGGATTAGGCATTGATTACGGAGTTGAACAAGAAACAAAACCTGCAATTATTGTAGGAATTGATTACAAATTACTACGTGCTCACATTGGAGTATTCCCTAATTTTTATAAATTGGGAATAGGAATGCAAAAGGGATATTGTGTATTTGATGTACACCAAAAATACTTTGTCACTAACAAAGAGATAACAGTAAATTGGTCAAATATCATTTACAAACATAAGAGTTTTGTAACTGGTGTAACTGCTGGAGGTAGATACATATTTAAAGATAAGTTAGAAGTTAATTTAAACTTTGGACTTGATTGGATATGGAAAAGTCAAAAAGCAAATACTAATGTTACATTCTCACTATTATTTCACATTAAACCACATGAGTTTAAATGAATAAAGTAAAATGTATTAATGACAACTTTTCAAAAGTAATTGAAGAGTTAACAAGAGAAGCTAAAGGATTGCCATTATCTTTTCCTGTAAAAGGAGAAACTTACACCATTAGAGAAACATTTGACAATGATGGATTAGTAGTTTCTTATTTACTTGAAGAGATAAGAAATCCTACATTTACCATTCCTTCATTGGGTGGTATTAGAAGAGAACTCTCATTTGCTGAATGGAGATTTGAACATATTCATGAAGACATTACAGCAGAAATAGAAGAAACACAATTATTACAAACTATTTAATTAAAACAAATCATGAAAAACATCAAATTCAAAAGCACAGGAGCTGTAATCAGAGCAACAAATGAAGAAGCTAAATTACTTCATCAAGAAGATTTAGTTGTATATGTAAATAAAGGAAAACAAAAATCCTATGCTAACAAACAACTAAAGAAATTGAACAATTATGTGTTTGGTAAACTAAGAGCAGGCAAGAAACAAGTAATTGTTAATGAAGCTAAAAAACAATTTAGTTTCATTCATATCAAAACACAAGGCAAAACCTCATACCCTGTACATGCAGGAATGAGAAACAGTTATGACATAAAATTCCAAGAGAATTAATTAGTAACATTAAAGGGAATGAGAAATCATTCCCTTTTCAATTTATAAAACTATGGGAAAAAAGAAATATAATGTAGAGCAATTAATTCAAGAAGCTTTACACAATGAATGGGTAGGTAAAACAATACATTATGACTATTATTTAGATACAAATAAAATAATGGTGAGTGATGAAGTTGAACCTAAACATAACTTGTTAGTGAGTAATGTGAAAGTTGAAACAATACTTGGAAAACATCATGTGTATTTTCAAGGATATGATATTTCTACAACAAGAGAAGAATCTAAATGGGTTGAAGTAATTTCATTTTTTCGTAACACTTTTTAATTTCAAACAACTATGAATATTCAGAATAATGGTGGAGAAACCACTACAGGACAAGAAGCACCTTCTCAAACACAAATTAAGACTGGAGCAGGACAAAGATGAGCAAACAAGAAATAGAAGAATTCTTAGATGAATGTTATGGAAACATAAAGAAATCTATAGATTCAGGAGCAGTTGAGGGATGTACTAAAGCAGTAATTAAAGCTAATTTATTATATTGCTATACCCAATTACAAATGAGATTTTTAGAAAATCATAATCTCAGAAAATTTGAAGAAAACAAAGAAATTATACATGCTTGTGTTGAATTAAGTAATGAACAAGCAGTATTTGTAAATAACTATTTTAAATCATTGAAAAAACCATAATTATGACATATTTATTATTTTCAGTATTAGTTGCACTTGGAATGACAATTGGTGAAATTGATTGGAAAAAACCAAGTTTTCTTGAAATATTAGTTTCTTTCATAGTTCTTTTTCCATTACATTTTGCAATATGGCCTATACTTATGGGTGCAACATTTGTAAAAATTAAAAGAAATCTCAAATGAAAATAGAAATTATAAATGGAGCTGATGACAGTATCATAGAATCTTATGATTCTAATGTTGTAGAATCTGCAATTTATCTTCCAATGTTACATGTAGGAGATAGTGTGTTAACAATTGGTGGATTACATGGAATTATCATTTATAAAGAATTAGATATTTTTAGAAAAATTCTTAGAATATTCTTATCTTTAAGTATTGATAAAATGGATGATACATTAAGTGCACAACCACAACAAAGAAATGGGGAATGAAAAGTATAAGGCAAGTGATTCTTGCATGAAAAAGATGTTTGGAGATTTAGTTGTTAATTCTCCAAAAAAAGATGTAATAATACTAAGAGGAGAAAACTCTTCTCTTAGTATTTTTGTTGGAAAGTATAATAACAAAAGCATATTAAAAAAGTGGATAGATGATAACAACATTAATCTTAATGCTGATGACGATTGTGTGTTTAATACTGATAATCCTCAAACAACGTAAAAGAAAACAAATAACTATGTTAACTACAGACATAAAAGTTGATGAACCAATACTTATTCTTTTACAAATTGCTAATGAGAATTCATCTGCACTTGTAATTAAAGAGCATATACCTAAATCAATGGTTATAGGTACAACTGAAAATGTTAGTGGTGTTATACAAGAATTAAAGAAAACTAATGAAATATCTTTAATGGTTTTTCATTTAAACTAAATCTGTAAAAGGATTTAGTTTATTTTTTATTAGTCCTTCCCCTCAACACCCCCCCTTAGTTTTGACAATTTTTCCTTATAATTCTATGAAAAACAAAAAAAGAATTATATTTGTGGAGAGGTTCAGTTTCCATAGCTCAATTGGAAGAGCAACAACCTTCTAAGTTGTAGGTTTCAGGTTCGAGTCCTGATGGGAATACTAAAACAAAAATTAAATAATTATTTAAAGGCTAAATCTGAAGAATCATTACTGTTTGGCGTGTAATGAGATTATTTAATTTAAGATTAAAACAAAAAGTTCATAGGGTAACGTGGGGTTACGTTTATTGTCAATTTAATTGGGTATAGAAATATACCCAATTCTTATGCTTCAATGGTGGAACAGGTATACACGCAGGACTTAAAATCCTGTAATCTGAAAAGATTGTGAGGGTTCAAATCCCTCTTGGAGTACCAATATACATTTTTGATAGTTTTGGTTTTTAGTTAGTTAATAGCTTTGAGAAATAATATGATGGGTGTAACTCGTTAACAGAAACTCAAAGCTATTTTTTCATTTAACAATAAGTTTTTTTCATAGAGTTTTTAGGTTTAGAGAGTTGTAGAAATACAACTCTTTTTTTATGTAAATAATCAAATTAATATACCATTTTTAAACATTTTAAATTAAACAACCATGAGTAACGCAACAAGAATTAGCACGAAAAAAGGAAAAGTTACTTTTAGCCGCCTTTACAAGGCTGAAAAACAAAAACAAGGTTCAAAAACTGTAGAAGTAAAGCAAGTTATTACTACTACAAGTTATTATGCAGGAAAGAAATACAATAGTGATTTGCAGGATGCTCTTGTAGATGATTCTACATTTGGTGCTGAAGAGCAATCATTTAGCAACACAAGTACAAGAGTTGCTTGGTTACTTGTACCAAGTGATTACACTGAAGCAAAAGTAAAGGAAATGTTGGCAAAACATCCTAATCAATGTATTCAACAAATCACATCTAATGCTCCAATTCTGAATGATAATCAGAAACAAGCAATTAATAGTGGTTTGACTACACTTGATAGTTTTGCAAACAGTCAAGCTATCAGATATGGTAGCAACAGTGATAATGCTGGACAGTTAATTTTGGATGGTTCAGGTAGAATCCAATACAAAGTTAATGTTTGGAAAAAGGAAGCTACTGAAGACATTGATTTGAGAGGTAATGGTGAAATGTATGCTTCTCAAGAATTGATTGAAGAAATGAATGGTGCAAGCATTTATGCAGACCAAGGATTGTAAAATGATAAGTGTGTAAATTTTAGGAAAACTGAATTATCTTTACTGATGATTTGGTTTTCCTTTTTTTCTTTTTAACCATTTGTAAACTTATGAAGCAAAAATTTATATATGACATTGAAGTATTATTAAACATGTTTTTATTTTGTGCAAGAAACATAGATACAAAAGAAGAAATATGTTTTGAAATATCTCAAAGAAAAGTACAAACTAAAGAATTTATTGAGTGGTTATTAGAACCTAAAGAACTATATGGATTTAACTGTATAAACTATGATGGTAAAGTAATACAAAAACTATTACTAAATAAATCACTAAAACCTAATATGTTATGCAGTACTTTAAAACATCATTCAGATAAATTAATTAGTGATGAAAATTACAGTAGATTTCAAAAAAGATTAGCTTTGCCAAATGTACTTCATGTAGATTTATTCTTGCTTCATCATTTTAACAATGATGCAAAGTGGACATCACTCAAAGATTTAGAGTTTGCATTTCAAATGCCAAACATTCAAGAATTACATGTGGATTGGAGTAAACCAATACCTGTTGAGAGAATGGATGAAGTAATAAGTTATTGTTGGAATGATATTGAAGCCACAGAAATTCTATACAATAAAAGTATAGAAGCTTTGGACTTTAGAAGAGAATTAAGTATTAAGTACAATCTTGATATGATGTCATTTGATTCTCCTAAACTTGGTGAAAAATCTTTTACATTTCAACTTAAAGAAAAGTTAGGAGATAAAGTAAATCTTAAAACACCAAGAGAATCAATAAATATTGGAGAAATTGTATTTCCTTATATTACTTTTCAAAACCAATGTTTTACTAACTTACTAACTTATTTTAAATCAAAAGTAATTAAAGGTACATACAAAGTATTTAGTGAAATACCATTTGAAGAATTAGAAGTAATTGATGGATGTTATCAAGTGCAAAAAACTAAAGGTGTACAAAAGAATCTTAATATTGTACATCAAGGAATAAAGTTTGTATTTGGTACTGGAGGAATCCATGCTTGTATTGAACCAGGAGTATATGAAATAGATGATGAACATGAAATTATAGACATTGATGTTTCATCATTTTATCCTAATCTTGCAATTAAAAATAAATTATTCCCTGAACATTTAGGAGTAGAATTTTGTGATATTTATGAAGATAGATACTATGAAAGAGGTAAATATCCTAAAGGTTCAATACTCAATACTTCTATAAAGTTAGAACTTAATGGTGCTTATGGTAAATCTAACTCTAAGTTTAGTGTTTTCTATGACCCTAAGTACACTATGAGTATAACCATTAATGGTCAATTACTTATAGTTATGTTAGCTGAACAACTTATGGAAATATCTCAACTTTTACAAGCTAATACAGATGGTGTCACTATTAGAGTACATAAAAGTAATGTGTACATAGTTGAAGATATTATAAAATGGTGGCAAGAGTTAACTTCTCTTACTCTTGAAACTGCACATTATTCTAAGATGATAATTAAAGATGTATCTAATTACCTTGCTGTTTATACAAATGGTAAAGTAAAAAGAAAAGGTGCAGCTTTTAAAACTAAGAAAGAGTTGGAGTTACATGAAAATCATAGTGCATTAGTAGTACAAGAAGCTATTAATGACTATTTTATTTATGGTACAAATCCAATTGAATTTCTTAATTCATATCTTGAAAAAAATGGAATAATGGATTTTTGTTTAAGAGCAAAGATTCAAAAACAACACCAACTTGTACTTAGAACAGCAACTGAAGATATTCTTTTACAAAAAACAGTAAGGTATATTGTCGCAAATGAACAAGATGGAAATTCTCTTATAAAGATAATGCCACCACTTGAAAAGAAACCTGATAAGTGGAGGGAATCAGAAATAGAAGCAGGTTGGAAATGTATAGTACTCAATGATTTAAGAAATGTAAATCTTGAAGAAATAAAAGAAAAAATAAACTTAACTTATTACCTTAACGAAGTAAACAAAGTAATAAATGCAATTAACACGTAGGCAAATTGTACAAGAACAAGCAACAAATTCCATAATCAGTACTGATTTTAATGGAATAATCCATATTGCACCAAGAGTAGGAAAAAGTAAAATTGTATGTGATGCACTTAAAAAAATTACTGCAAAACACAAAGTGTTAATTACAGTTCCTTTTAATCCTATTATTGAATCATGGACTACAGAGTTTACTAAATGGAAACTCAAGAAATCACAAATGAAAAACATTAAAGTAATTAACCAAAGAAACTTAGATAAAGAAACTTTGACTAATTATGATATTATTATTTGTGATGAAGTACACACTCTTAGTGATGCACAAATAGCATTGTTAAAAGATGTAAAAAAGAATTACATGAATAGTGGTATAAACATACTTGGTGTTAGTGGTTCTGTTTCAAGTGAAACTGAAAAGATTTTAAAAAAAGAATTGAATCTTAAACCTATTTATACATATTCAATTGAAGATGCTATAAAGGATGGGATTGTAGCTAATTATGAAATCATTTTAGTACCTGTTAATTTAGATAGAACTAACAAATATATTGAAGCAGGTACTAAAGATAAGAAGTTTATGACTACAGAACTTGCTCATTACCAATACCTTACTGCACATTTTGAAAAGATGAAAAGAGCAGCTTGGAGTAATAAAGGATTAGAAGTTGTTAAAATGCAAGCAGCTTCTAAAAGAGCTAATTTCATATATAACTGTAAATCTAAAGTAGAAGCTGCTAAAAAGATTATAGATAAATATGAAAGATGCTTAATTTTTACTGCAAGAACTGAAGTAGCAGACACTCTTAGTAATGGAAATGGTTATCATTCTAAATCATCCTCTGAAGTACTTGATAAATTTATGTCAGGAGATATAAATAAACTTGGAGTATGTGAGATGACAAACATGGGAATTACATTTCCTAATTTGAAAGTTGGCATATTTCATCAAATGAAAAGTGGAGAAGAATCTGCAATTCAAAAAGTTATGAGAATGTGTAACTTAGAAGGAGATGAAGTAGCAAGAATTTATATCATTTATTACAAAGATACTGTTGATGAAACCTGGATTAAAAAAGCCTTAGAAGGTTTTGATGATGCTAAAATTACAAAATTATGACATTAAACCAAGAGTTATTTAAGTTCTTAAAAGAACACAAAGTGTCTGATATTGACCAGGCACTTTGTTATTTACTGTCAATATATCATGAATTAGCTTGTAGTACATTTTCAGAACAAACCATTAGAGAAGTTAATTCTTTAGGAATTGTAGAAAGAAACTACAAAGATAATACTGTTGAGTGGCATATAGCTTTATATGATGGTCAAAATACTGATTCTGTTTGGGAATGGGTAAATGATTATCGTAAACTATTTGCTTCTAAAAACAAGGAACGAGAAGGACACAAGAAAACTTGTGTTCAAAGAATGAAAAAGTTCTTTACAGAGTTTCCTCATGTAAGAAAAGATGATGTACTTGAAGCTACTAAAATGTATCTTAGAACTGTTGAACCTAAATTTGTTAAAACAAGTGAAAGGTTTATATATGATGGGCAAGGTGCATTTAGACAAAGTAACCTAAGTGTTTGGGTTGAAAAGTATTTAGAGTTAAATAAAAAGAATAAAGTTGACCCTAACATTAAAATGATGAAATAATGAATTTTAAAAATACTTTTGCTCAAGGTCAACAGGGGAATAACAAAGGTTTACCTACAGGTTTAAAAGCACTTGATAGAGCTATAGATGGAGTTCAAAAGAAATCTATTTATGGTGTAGCAGCAGGCCCTAAAGTTGGTAAAAGTACTTTAGTAGATTTTGCATTTGTTATTCATCCTATACTTTACTGTTTAGAACAAGGTATTCCAATTAGCATTATTTATTTCTCTTATGAGATAGATAGAGTTAAAAAAGAATTTGATTTTGCTGCTTTCTTTTTCTACCATGATTATCAAATAGATAAAGTCAAGTATGAAGGAGTTTATTATCCAATGTCTGCAAGATACCTTTTAGGTAAATTACAAGATGATAATGGAAATACTATTCCTGTATTAGATGAACATAAAGAACTACTTAACACAATTTATGAACAAAGAATTGTACCTCTATTTGGAGAATATGATGAAAAGGGAAATAAATTAAAAGAAGGAGTTATTATATTTATGGAAGATAGAGATAATCCTACAGGTATGAGAAATACTATTCTTGATTATGCTAAAAAGAATGGTCAATTTACATTTCAAGAATATGAAATTGTAGAAGAAGGAAAGAAAGTAAAAAAACAAAGACTTTTAGGGTATATACCAAAAGACAAGGAAAAAAGAACCATCATTATTACAGACCATATTAGAAAATTAAAAAGAGAAAGAGGTTATTCCATGAAAGAAAACATGGATAAATGGATAGAATATACAGTAGAACTTAGAAATTTTTGTCATTTTACATTTGTACATATTGTTCACTTAAACAGGTCTATTTCTAATATAGAAAGATTAAAGTTTAATGGTGAATTTATATACCCAACAGGTGAAGATGTTAAGGATTCAGGTAATTTAAGTGAAGAATGTGATTATCTATTAACTCTCTTTAATCCAACTGATGAAAAATATGGATTAGAAGTACATTTTGGACACACATTAAGTGATTATCCTAACTATAGGTCTATACACTTAGTGGAATCTCGTGATACAGAATGTCCACAACACTTAGCTGTACAAATGCTTGGTAATGTAAAACATTTTAAAACTTTATAATTATAATGGAAATACAAATTTTATCTGCTACATTTTCAAATCAAAAAGCTGAATTAAAATGTAAAGTTACTACTAATACTATTAGTGTATCAATTCTTGATAATTTAAAAAAATCATCTGTCATAGAAATGAAATTATCTGATGACATTAATAAATATTTTAAACATGTAAATACAATTTTTGAAAATTCAGAAATTATTTTAGTTTTAAAATCTTTTGCTTATGATGTACTTCCATCTGAATTGTTATTTTTATTAAGTGGTACAACGTGGCTTGAGATAAAACAATTGGATAATTTTGAAGACAAAGAATTAATTCAAAAATTACATAAAATAGAATCTTACATTTAACTATGTTTATATTAAATATCCAAGAAATTACTTTTGAAAAAAGTAAATGTTTTCTTCAAGTAAAAAGTAAAGAAATTATTGAATTAGACAATTACTTGTGTGTTAATAACTTTGGTAATAATAACAGGCAATTGTTTTTCAAAGTTAAGAAAATATCTATGAGTTCAAATGGAATAATTTTAACTCTTCAATCTTATGGTTGTACAGTTAGAACTTCTGATGTTGAGAAAATTAACATTAAAACCTTAGAAGATAACGGCACAGCATTTAATTGGTGTACAGAAACACAAGAAAAAGAATTAGACAAAATAGAATCTTATTGTTAAAATATAAAATAACAACTATGTCAAAAATTATGATTATTTCAGAGAGTGGATTTGGTAAATCTACCTCTATTTGTCCAAGTGAAGAACTTGGAATTAAGGGTTTAGACCACACCAAAACTTTTGTTATAAATGTTAATAACAAAGATTTACCTGCAAGAGGTTGGAAAAAGTTATACAAACATATTCAAGGTAAAGACCTTAGTACAGGTAATTATGTAGAAACTAACAATGGTTTAGATATTGCAGGACTTATCAGTATTTTAAATGAAAAGAAACCTGAAATTACTACTTTAGTAATTGATGATTTTCAATACATTATGTCAGATTACTATATGGAAAAGGCCAAAACAAGTGGCTTTGATAAATTCCAAGATATAGGATTCTTTATAGGTAAGATATTTTCTGCAATTCAAAAGTTTAAAGGTCATGTAGTTATCCTTACACATCCTGAAGAAGTGCAAGGTACTTATGGAACTTCATATAAAGCAAAAACTGCTGGAAAAATGGTTGACCAGTATATTACAATGGAAGGTAAATTTGATATTGTATTGTATGGTTCTCAAGAATTTGACAACAAAACTAAAAAAGCACTTAAACAATTTGTGACTAATTTTGATGGGAGATACCCAGCAAAATCACCAGTTGGTATGTTTCCACTTACAATGCCTAATGATTTAGGAGTAGTTATTGAACTTGTAAACAAATACTATGAAGGAGAATAAAAAACCAAGACCAAGAATAACTAAACAAGTTAAAAACTTTGTATTAGTATTTTCAACTGATAAAAACAATTTGTTAATTGTCAAAAATACATTGCATGGTGTGCAATAATTTTATTAAATTTGTACTCAAATCTTTTATATAATTTAAACTTCATTCAAATCCAATGGAAAACAAAAATCAAATTACAGTAACTGTAAGTGGTGTACTTACAGACCTTAACAATGGTATGTCAAGAAAAGAAATCAAGACTAAATACCAATTGAACAATGACCAAATGAAACAACTTTTCTCTAATGAAAACCTAAAAGGTAGAAAGGCTAAGAAGAGTGTTGGTGAACTAATCATCATTGATGACATTGCAACACCTGTTACTCAAAGAGAAGTAGTTGCAACTAAGGAAGAAATTGAAGAAGCTGAATTAGTAGCTACTATCTAAGCTTAACTTTAACAAACTTTTATTATAAAGAAAAGGAGAAAAACTCTCCTTTTCTTTTTGTTTTTACAAAACATACTTCATATATTTATCTTTTAATTTTAAAAAAACAATAATACTATGTACGGATATAGTGATGAAACTACAAGTGGTTTAAAATTTGGTATTAACCAAGCCAAAATGACAAAGTTTGAATTTAACCCTAATGGTGGTAAAGATGGTGCAGCTCAAGAATGTCTTGAAATTGTCTTTGAAATTAATGGTTCTCCTAAAAGTTATCGTCAATTTCCTGTAACTAAGGCTTATGAAAAGGGAGTAGAAATTACAGACCCTAAACATCCTGCACTCAAGAAAGAATTTAATGCTTTCAATGCAAAAATTTCACAACTTATGAAGTGTTTTGTTTCTGATGAAGAATTGAAACAAGGATTAATGGGTGTTTCAAACTTTAAAAGTTTCTGTAATGCACTTCAAAGTTTACTTCCATCTGATTTTGCTGAAATTGAACTTGATATTTTCTGTCAATATCAGTATCAAGCAAAAGAAGATAAACCTAAGTTTGTAGAAATTCCTAAAGATACCAAACAAGGCAAAGTGTTTACTCCTCATGTTGAAGGTGATTTTACAACGGTAACTATTAATTCTGAAACTAATGAATTTGTAATGAATGAAGTAGTTCATGAATTAGTACCATTTGGAACTAAGGAATATGCTCTTGAAATTGGTGAACATACTATAAATGTAGCTAAAGACAAAGGTATTATTTTTGTTAATGAAGCAGGTGAAGTTCATCCAATTAGCAGAACTGCATGGTTTGCAGCTTCTAATTGGGCTAAAAAAGATAATGGAGAAGAAGCTATTCAATCATCTTGGGATTAAAATAAACTAAAACTATGTACGGCTATCATGAACTAACTTATGATTTAACTGATGTTTTTAATCAAATAAATCAAACTGAAATCTTTAAACACATATTTGGAGATTTTAATGTGGGAGAATATATATGTTCTCCTTTTAGGAAAGATGATAGCCCAGGGTGTTGGATTCAGTTTAGAAATGGAAAACTTTACTTTACAGATTTTGGAAGTAGTAAAGTTAATTTAGATGCTATAGGAATTATTCAAGAAAAATATTCATTTTCTTTTAGAGAAGCTATTGAGTTTGTACTAAACTTTAAAGCTGAAAATAAAGAAAGTGAATATTTCTTGTTTAAACAAAAGAATTTTAACTCTGATAGTGGAGAAACATACATTGAAGTATGTCCAAAACCTTTTGATAATTATCAAATGGCATATTGGTCACAATTTGGTATTACAAGTACTCAATTGATTCAAGATAATGTTTTTGCTGTTAAATGGTATAGTGTAAATACTAAATCATTTACTCCATTTCCTATAGAAGCTTGTTATTCAATTAATTTTGGACAAGCTGTTAAAATATGTCGTCCTAAAGCTATCACTTACAAATGGATAACCAATGTAACTAAAAATACAATTGGTGGATACAAGTCTTTACCTTTTTTGGGTAAAGACTTATTCATTTCTAAAAGTTACAAAGATTGGAGAGTACTTTCCAATCTTGGTTTAAATTCCATTTACTTTCAAAATGAAGGTATGTTTCCTGAAATGGAAGTGCTTGAAACATATTTAAAACTATGGGATAATGTATATATATTATTTGATAATGATGATGCAGGCAAGAATGCTTCATTGAAACTTAAGCAATATATAAACAATGCTTATCCTAATAAATCACAAATACTTACACTTCCAACTATTGAAAAAGACCCTGCTGATATAATAAAAGCAGGTAAAAAATCACAATTACAACAATTTTTAAATTTAACAACAAATGAGAACAGTTAAAATTTATTCTACAACCAATGGTTTAAACCAATTGGAAACTAAAGCAACAACTTGGGGTCAATTAAAAAATGAAATGAACCTTAGAGGTATTAATTACAGTGGTATGAAAGCTACAGAAAGTAGCAAAAATAACACTCTTGAATTAGATGAAGCAGGATTACCTGAAGGTAATTTTGTACTTATGTTATCTCCACAAAAAACTAAAAGTGGTAATGGTATGAGTTACAATGAATTGAGAGCTGCAATTAAAGCTCTTGTAGATAGTAGTGATGAAGCTAAAGCTCACTTTAATCATAGTGGTAAAAACTACACAAACAGAAGTAGAGCAGAATTAGAAGAGTTATATGAATCTTATTTGAAACTTGTACCTGCTAAATCTGAAACTGTAAAAGTTGAAGAAAAAGTAGAATTTAGTCGTCCAATAATGAATCTTGTAGAAGATGAATCAGGTGAAATTGTTGGAGAATTTCCTGAAGATGAAGAAGGAAATGAAGGCATGATTACAGATTGCATTGATGACTTAATGCTTACTGATGAATATAATGAAAGAACTGATGATTTTGAATTAGCATTTCAATTGTTAAGAGGAGAAATTACTGCTGAAGAACTTAGAAGTAAAACTCCAATGATGCCAATTGTTCAAGAAAAAACAGCTCCTAAACTTTCACAAGAAGAAGAGGAGTGGATTAGAAAAATGCAAAATAAAGTTTGAAAGTCAACTCTTTTAATTATTGCAATTATGGTTTTAGGTAGTATAGGCTTATTACTTTTAGTTGCTTATACATTATAAAATTAAGGTCTTGGTAGAAATATCAAGACCTTTTTAATTTAACAACTATGCTAAGTGTAAAACATTATTTAAGTAAAAAAAATTGGGGTGAATACATTCCAATAATTGAAAGAAAATTAAGAAGTGAAGATGTAACAACTTGGTTTCCATATTATAATGAACTAAAAACAGTATTAGATAATCTTGGATTGGAATATGAAATATCTTTAAGTTATTCTTTTAAGGTGCATCATGTTGATTACAAGAATCATTTGTATTTTACAAGTGAAGATGTTCATCCACTTGTAGTCAAACATTTTACAAGTTATGACACTTGTGTAGTATGTACACCTGTTGTTAAAGTAACTATTCATTACCCTAAGATTCAAATTACTAACTCCAAAAAAGAATCAGTTGAAATTGAAGATTTATTTATAAGTTCTACATTTCATCTTAATGGAAAAGTATGTAATGATGGTTCATTTATGGAAGGTATGAAAACTACTTATTCAGCAGAACATCTTAAAATGGGTTATGTACATTCACATTTGCCAAGTAAGTCAAAATATCAAAGTCAACAAGGTAAAATTTTTATCAAAGAAGAACAATATCAAAGATTTAGTAAATTTTGTACAGGTGAGGGGCCTATTACAAGTGTGTTTGTACTTATAGAATCACATTTTAAATCTAATCCAATTAAAGATGATTCTTTTAAAGAAGAATTACAAAATCTTTATCAACTATGGTTTAGTGTAATAGATACAACTGTAAAATGGGAATCATTAGAAGGTACTCCTCATTACAGAATGGAAGCTATACATGAAACAGATTCTATCTTAAATGATAAAAATATTGTTGATACTCTTAAAGTTGCATCAAATTATTATGGAAAAATTAGAAATGTAATTGATACCAGTAAATATGATTTTTTCAATGAAAAAGGACAAATTGTAAAAAAACATGATTTTGAATTACTTGCATTTAAAGAAATTCCTGCAATTACTCCTAACTTTTTAGTAGCTTATAAAAACTTTTTAATAATTACTTGTGATGGGGTAGTTGTTGAAGATGTTGCTACCTCTAATCAAGTATTTGAGTTTGTTATAACCCCTTCTAAAGTAGGATTTTACTTTAACAAAAATAAATTTAACTTAACTGTAAAACAAGAAACAAGTAATGGAAAAATTGAATTTAGATTTAAACAGTTCTTCAAAGAACTTATCTACAAACTCTTTGAAAAACAATCATTCTACCACTCAAGGAACTACTACCAAAATGTTCAAACAAGAAATCAAGCAACAATTGCCATTTCTGAACCTGATGGGGAGTCCTAATGTAGTACTTTCAGAAACTGTACAAAAAAAGATTAATCATCTATGTAAAGTAATTAATACTGTAGAGTGGAGTGGTTGTATGTTTTACAGTATAGAAGGTACTTTACTATCTCCTGAAACTTTAAAAATTGAAATTGTAGATTTAATTCCTTTAGATAAAGGTACTACAGGATTTACAGAATATAGTTTTGATGAAAGAGTAATGCAATATCTTATAACTAATGATTATTTTCATTTGAAAATTGGACATATTCATAGTCATCATAACATGAAAACCTTCTTTTCAGGTACAGATTTAGAAGAAGTAAATGAAAACTCTGAACACATGAATCCCTATCTCTCCTTAATTGTGAATAATGCAGGAGATTTTAGTTGTAAATTAGCATTCAGAGTTAAATCATTACACACTCCAAGTTATGAACTACAAGACATTAACAATAACAAGATTACTTTTACTAAAAAAGAAGCTACTGAATTTGTAGCTAATTATGATTGTAGAGTAACAAGTGCTGTTTCTTTAGATGATAGTTTCTTAAATCAAATTACAGAAATTTCTAAGAAAAGAGATGTAATTAATGAACAAAAAGCCATTGCTACTTTAGCACCACATTTTAGTAAAACTACTCCATTACATGACTTTAACTTTAAAAATGATTTAGAGTTAAGTAATCCATTTACTTTTGAAGAAGATAATGAAGTTACATTAGAATCTGAAGAAGGATTTTATTGTTATGTACTTAGATTAGGTCAAGCAATAAATGGAGATACAATGGAAGAAGTAATGGAAGATATTGAAGAATCTATTAAAGTTGATGGATTTAGTTTTGAAGAAGTATCTAATATTATTAAAAAGAACTTTAGAAAATTTATCAAAGATTTTTATAACATGAAAGTTGTTGATAAAGAAGAGTTTAACTATTTATGGGAAGGATTATTAGATGAAATTCAATTTTCAGAATTTGAATTTGTTGATGATTTTTTAGAACACTTAAACATGAAGGAAAATGGAAACAATAGAAAGAAATAGATTTAAAGATGCCTTATGGTTTGGTAAAGATTGTAAAATGTTAATTGGAGGAAGTGGTGGCATTGGCTCATGGTTAGCTTTCTTTTTAACAAGAGCAGGATTTAGCACAACTGTTTATGATTTTGATACTGTAGAAGCTCATAATCTTGGAGGTCAGTTATTCAAAGTTTCAGATGTAGGTAAACCAAAAGTAGATGCTTTGACAGATGTGATTGAAGAATTCAATGGTTATGATGTAAATATCACTACATATAATCTTAGATTAACTCATGAAACTGATTTAAGTACAATTACAAGATATTATCATGGGCCTGTTTTCTATATTAGTGCATTTGATAATATGGAAGCAAGAAAAATACTGTTTAGTAAATTTAAACTTCATCAATCAAGATATGATTACCCTGCCTATTTTATTGATGGTAGATTACTCATGGAACAAATGAGAATTTATTGTTTTAATCAAAAACAAGAGAAACTTATGAATGATTATGAAACTAATCATTTATTTGATGATTCAGAGGTGATAGATGCTTCATGTACAATGAAACAAGTTTCTCATACAGCAGCTATGATAGCTTCTCACATGACTGCATTTATTACAAATGCAATTACAAACATGTATGAATTTAACAGAGAAGAAGTATTTAAAGTACCTTATATTTGGGATTATCTTATTCCAAATAATTTAATAACTGAAACTCACACACTATGAGCTTTATAGATTATGCTTTACCACCAAGATTTATTTCAGGTAGGTATCAACAAACAAGGTTAGATATATTCAAAGGAGCAGATTATGATATGGAATATAGATTCTATCATGATAACTCTTATGATATTCTTAGTCTTGAAAAGAAATCTACTAAGTATTTAGAACAAGTGTTTTTAGCTGGAAGTTACAGGTTAGTTAAGTTTGTAGATAAGTTTTATGCAGGTCATGGGTTAATAATGAATACTCAATTAGAAATAATAGGTGCAATTGTAACTCTAAGAAGTACTTATGAAAATGGTTTTCATTTTAAAAGAGGTAAGAACAGAAGAACAAATATTAGACCTGAAGCATGGTTTGCATTTTTTAGTTTTGAGTTTGTAGATAGTTTCCCAAAAGAATTCAGTAAAATTGTAAAATATTTGGGAGAAATTGGCATTTCTATTAAAATCATGTCAACTAAAGAACTAAATAAAACATTGAATAAAAAAAGAAATACAATTGGACATCAAATTAACAATCCACAATTTTATTCATCTTTAAAATAACACAATGGCTACAAATACTAATAGAAATAAAGGGCACTCAGCAGAAAGATTATACTCTACTAAGTTCAAAACTCTATTCCCTGATTGTCAAACATCAAGATATGCATCAAGAATGTTAGATGATGCAGGAGTTGACCTTGCTAATATTCCTCTTTTAGTACAAATAAAAGCAGGAGTACATAAGGGAATGAAACCTCAAGATATTCTTAAAAATATCAAAGATAATCTTCCTAAATCTGAATTACCTAAAGTACTAATTCACCACAAACAAGGTAAACCTGGAGTTAAAAGAGATGAATTTTCATCTTTAGTTACAATGACATTTGATGATTTTTTTAAATTGTTACAATTAGCTTATGATAATAAGGAGCAGTAAAGAAGATGTGCAGGAGTATATAAATTCTCCTGCACTTAATCAATCTAAATTGAAATTACTTGGAATTTCAGCACAAGCATTTCAAGAAGTTAAAGACCCTGAAATGTTTTTTGAAGAAAAAGAACACTTCATCATTGGTAAAGGTGTTGATGATTTCATTACAATGGGAGAATCATACTTTGAGGAAAACTATTATGTAAGTAGATTCTCTAAACCAAGTGCTGTAATTATGAGCATTGTACAAGAATTATTTGCAAATAGAAGTACTGATATTTGGTTAGATATTCCATCTGATGACATTTTAGAAATCATAGTTAAACATGAATACCAGCCAAATTGGAAACCTGAAACTAAAATTAAAAAGATTTCAGAAGAAGGTGAAATGTATTGGTTTGAGTTACGTGAAAGTGAAGGTAAGTCTATACTAAGTATTGAACAATACTCTAAAATCATGAGTATAATTACTCAATTAATTACTCATGAATACACTAAAGAGTTATTTGTACATGATACACATGAAGATGCTTATTACCAATTACCTATTTACTTTGAAGTTGAAGGAGTATTATGTAAAGCACTTCTTGATATGGTAATTGTTAATCATGAAACTAAAGAAGTAATTCCCTATGACATTAAAACTATGGGAGATTATACTAAGTTTTTTGATTATCAATCATTTAAGAGGAGGTATGATATACAAGCAGCATGGTACACTGAAGGTTTATACCAATGGATGATTAACAATTATCCTGATTACAATTTATGTACATTTAGATTTATAGTTGCAAGTACTACGCAAAAATGTGACCCATTATTATTTATTACTACACCTGATTTCTTAAATGCAGGTATGTTTGGATTTGAAAAAGAAGTACTCCACTTTGTAGGACAAGATGAAGTTTATGCTAATTCTAAATACAAAGGTTGGAAAGAACTTTTAGAACAATACAAATGGCATGAAGAAAATGGATGGGAGCATGATTATGAATGTTTTCACACCAAAGGTGTATTTTCTTTGTCATCAAGTTTTAAAAGAGAGTGTTAAAATGGAAGGGATTAAAATTCAATTAAATCAAATTACCTTAAATAAAACAAAGAGATTTTTATCTCCTTGTTTAAAGCTATATGGAACAGAATTTATAAAAAAGATAAGTTCTATTTACAAATTAGCTTATGGAATAGGTGATATGTATGTCAATCAAGAGTATCAAAAACATATATTTGTGTTAGTAGATACTGAAAGATGTACAAACTTTTTTGTATCATTTATAGAGTGGATAAGAGAACAAGATTACTATGAGGATGATTATTCTTTTGATAACTTGTTAGTAGGTCATTTACACATGGTAGTTATTAAATTACCTGATGTAATTGATTTCTCTAATTTCTTATCAGGTAAATACAGTAAAATGTACACCAATGAAGAAATTATCTCTTTACTAAATGATGATGAAAAAGCAATTGTGATAAAAGATAAAAACTACAAATTCAAATTTGTGAAAAGATTAAATGAATTATTTGGAACAAACGTGAAAGAATCAGAAATAGAACCAATTGAATTTGAAATCCCACCACACATAATTGAAAAAGAAATATTTTAATAACCTTAAGAGTGTAGAGAAATCTACACTCTTTTTAAATTAATAAACTATGAGTTTAATTGTTGGTATATCAGGAAAAGCAGGGGCAGGTAAAGATACTGTTGCAATAGCTTTGCAAATGATTCATTATTTTGAACAAGTTGATATGTGGGGAATTGACACTAAAGAAATTACAAGTAAAAACTTTTATAATATAGAGAAAAAATTATTTTCTATTGATAAAACTCTTACTTATTTAGATTCAACTTATCAAAGAATGTTTCAAGTAATTAAATTTGCAGACCCATTAAAACAAATGGTAGCATTAATGTTAGGAGTAAATGTTGAACAATTAGAAAATAGAGAATTTAAAGAGTCTGAATTAGATGAAAATTGGTGGAAATATGTTGTTAGAGAAACTTTTAATTATTTAGAAAATAAAGGAAATTTTAGTGACCTTTATTTGGAAAAATTAACTCCAAGAAAGATACTTCAGTTAATGGGTACTGAAGTAGGTAGAAATATTCATCCTAATGTTTGGGTAAATATTGCAATGCAAAAAGCTGATAAATCAGATAAAATTGTATTGATACCTGATATGAGATTTAAAAATGAAATGAAAGCTGTACAATTTAGAAGAGGAATAACAGTTAGAGTAAATAGAAATGTTGAAACTGGTACACATCCATCTGAAACTGAATTAGATAATGAATCATTTGATTTTGTAATTGATAATAATGGTTCATTAGATGATTTAATAGCTCAATGTCACAAATTATATAAATTTATAAAAGAAAATTGTATATGAGATATTTTTTAGTTGGTTACTCTCAACAAAATGCAAAAGCACTTGGTTTTGCAAACATAGGAATAGGTTTTCCTATAACTGAATTTCCTTCAAGACCTTTACTTGAAGATACAATTAGAAATAATTCAAAAGAAGGTAAAGAATTAATTGATGCAGGTTTAAACCCTAAAGTAAATATTCAAATTGTAATTCTTGGAATTACTGAATTATCTGAAAAAGATTATAATTCATTCTTTGAACTTTAAAATATAAAACAATGATTAGTGCAAAAATAATATGTGATTCTTTATCACCTCAAGGAAAGAGATTAACTACAATGCAAATTACTTTTCCAAGAATAATCTTAGCAGAAACCAATACTCACAGGTTATTTAGTAGAAACTCTGCAAGTAGTAGAGCTATTCCATTTAGTAAAATGTTAAAAAGTGTAATCAATAATCCATTTATTCCTATAGCAGTTCAAACACATCATTCAGGTATGCAAGGAACTGAATATCTTGATATGGATAGAGAATACACTTTTGAAGAAATACGTGAAACATTGCAAGAATTTCTCACAAAAAACTTTAAAAATGATGATGGTACTTGGGATGAAGATTATCTCGATATTGATGAAGTTCTTAACACTTATGTTTTGCCACTATTAAATAATGGTGAAATAATTACATGGCGTAAATGGTGGTTAAAAACAAGAGATTTAGTTATTGCAGCAGCTATGATTAGTTTTGCAATGGGTGCAACTAAACAACTCTGCAACAGATTACTTGAACCATTTATGTGGCATACAGTTTTAATTACAGCAAGTGAATGGGAGAATTTTTTTGAATTAAGATGTCCAATATATGAATCTATTAAAGACCAAAAGTTCAAAAGTAGAAAAGATGCAATTAAATATTATCCTGATTGGAATATTGGAACTGATATAGATTGGCTAATGTCTAATTCAGGACAATCTGAAATACACATGATGCAATTAGCTGAATGTATGTATGATGCAATGAATGAAAGTGTACCTAATCAATTAAATCCTGGAGAATGGCATGTACCTTTCAATGGGTTAGATGCAAATGATGAACAAGTTGATAAAATTTTAGAATCTTGGATAAATGATAAAAATAGTCATTTCCCTACAGCTTGGAATTTTGAAAATCTTAAAATTAAAATAGCAACAGCAAGATGTGCAAGGATTAGTTATACAGTAATTGGTGAAGAATCAAAAGAACCTAACTATGCAAATGATATTAGATTACATGATTCTTTAATTCAAAATGGGCACTTATCTCCAACGGAACACTGTGCCCAGGCTCAAGATGATTCAGAAATGTATGCAAATTTTAGAGGATTTAAACAATATCGTAAATTTTTAGAAGAAAATTCAAGTATTTAATCATTGTTTTGTATCTTTGTATTATAATACAAAACAATAAAACAATGATAGGAATTTATAAAATTGTCAATGGAATTACAAAAGATTTATACATTGGAAGTTCTCGTGAATTAGAAAACAGAAAAATACGACACTTTAAAGATTTAAGAAAAAATAAGCATCATTCAATAATTTTACAAAGAGCTGTTAATAAATATGGAATACATAATTTCACTTTTGAAATTATTGAATATTGTAATGAAGAAGAATTAATGATAAGGGAACAATATTATTTTGATACATTGTTCCCTTTATACAATATTGCACCAATTGCAGGAAGAGCATTAGGAATTAAACATTCAAAAGAATCTAATGCTAAAAAAAGAAAATATGCTTTAGAAAATAATGTAAGACCTCCATCTTCAACATGGATTGATAGGCAAAAATCTGTTAAAATGCTTGATTATAACACATTAGAGGTGTTAAATACTTTTGAATCTATTTCAGAAGCTTGTAGATTTATTGGTAAAAATAGTACATATTGCTCAACTATTTCATCTTGTTGTGAAAATAAACGTTATTCTGCATTTGGTTATAGATGGTGTTATATTGAAAATTCTATAGAAAATTTAAGAGCAAAGAAAGAAATCAAATGTTGGAATAAAGGATTAAAAATAAATAATAGAAAAAGTAAAAAAGTAAATCAATATGATTTACAAAATAATTTCATAAAAGAATGGTCATCAGTTAAAGAAGCTGAAAAAATTTATGGAAAAGGTATTTCAAATTGTGCATTAGGTAAAAGCAAAACTTCTAATGGTTATATTTGGAAATATTCAATTAACAAATAAAATTCAAAACAAATGAATCATGTAACATTTGAACAAGCTGTAAAACTTAAACAAAAAGGTTTCCAAGAACTTGTTAATTATTTTTATACTAAAGATGGTAAATTTTATCCTAACTCAAAAGAATCAGGTGATGAACCAATGGAGTTTGAACCTGATGATTTTTATGATAACTTTAATTATAAAAATTTAACAATGCAAGTTAATGGTGAAGGTAAATATTTACAAGTTTATTCAGCACCTGAAATACATCAAGTTATTGATTGGTTATTTACTTCTCACAACATTCATATTGAAATATGTTTAAGTGATTCATCACCTTATAGTACTTTTTATTATCGAGTATTAAAAGTAGGACAATATTTTACATTATCACATGATGGAATTTATTCAGATACTCCTGCAAAGGCATATTCTTCTGCAATTGATTATGTACTTAATAATTTAATATGAAATCATTTG
>Ga0068876_10000233_pt1 | contig 43768 bp, 25 predicted proteins | sample NOAtaG_6_FD_66442 | JGI IMG/M metagenome (GOLD analysis project Ga0068876, IMG submission 66442) | Freshwater lake microbial communities from Lake Erie, under a cyanobacterial bloom - NOAA_Erie_Diel5S_2200h metaG | ecosystem: Environmental > Aquatic > Freshwater > Lake | place: USA: Ohio, Lake...
ATTGGATTTTTATATCTCAAACAGGTAACACTATTCAATTAAAGCCTGCTATCTATGGTTCACTTATAAGTACAGGTGTAGGAATTACTCTTACAGATAGTGTTGGTTGTGAAATTAAAAAATCAATTCCTGTTGAATATGAAAAAGATTCATTAAAAATGGAAATTGGCTATGTTTGTGATATAGATAACAATGGAATTGTATGTGTAACAGCTACTGGTGGTGCACCTCCTTATACTGTAGTAGGTACACCTGGTGGAGTAATATTAACTGATGGTGGAAGTATATGTGTTGTATTACCTAATGGTTCTAACTATGGAGCATTTGTAACTGATTCAGTTGGTAATACTACTATTGCAACTTTAGGTTTAATAGCTTGTCCATTTGATTGTAACACAATTACACTTTTAGATAATGCTTCTGTAGTTTGTTTGACTAATGAATTTGGCAATACAGGTCAAGCTACTTTAACTGTAACTCCTTCAGGTGGAACTGCACCATATATAATTACAGGTACTATAAATGGAATTCCAGGATTTGTAAATGGTCAAGTAGTTAATAATGGAGATGTAATCATAGTTGAAATTACAGATGATAATGCTTGCAGTATAAGTAATGAATACACAATTGTTTGTCCTCCTTATATTCCTGAGCCTACAGAATTTACTTGTGATGATATTGCAGCAGGTTTAAATGTTGAGGTATTTACTTACAGCATTGTAGCAAGTCCATTAGGATTTCCTTTATTTGGACATCAAGTAGATTATAATATTTCATGGAGTGTAACTAACTTAGGAACATTTGGGTTAACATCTGCTAATATATCTAATGTACAATATGAAATTTCAAATACTTCTGCTAATGTTTATGGTCAATTTTCATTACCTTCTTTATTAGGTTGTAATCCTTGTATTGCAAATGTGCCTTATTTTTCTAACCCAGGATTTAGAGCTTATATTAATTCTGTTTGTGGAGATAACAAGTATTTAAACTTAACAATTAAGTTAACTTTCACAATTGTAAATGGTGAAGAAATATGTACAATATGTTTTGAAAAAGACATAGAAAGACTTTATATTTGTGGACAAGTACCTTCTACTCCTTCAGGAACAGGTATGGATAATATTGAATGTTAAATTAAACCAATAGAATTATGACTATAGACCCTATTCTTGCAAAGTTAGTAGCTTGGGCTTTAGGTTTCTTGTTTACTACATTAGTTGCTGTATTAGTATGGTTGGCTAAATCAGTTATGGGAAAAATAGACACCATAGTGAAAAATCAAGAAGCTGATGCAGTTGAAAGAACTGGAATGAAGAAAGACATTGATTCAATCAAAACAGATATGAATACTGTTAAAGCTGAAATCAAAGATATTTCTGACATTAAACAAAAGCTTGTAAAGATTGAAGTTAATGAAAGTTATATACTTGAAGATGTTACAATACTTAAACACTCTCAAGGTGATGTTCACAAAAAAATAACTGAACTAAATGAAAGGTTAATTAAAATTGAAAGATAATATGGAAAAGTTTTTAGAGTTAATTAAAAAATATCAAAGACCTGTAAGAACAGTTTTTTGGACATTACTAATTTCAATTACTTACTTAATGTGTTTATTTACAAGTAAACCTTGTAATGATGGATTTGTAACAGAATCTATTTTAATTATGATGTTTATGGATATGGGGATTTATACTATAAGTAGAACATTTGAAAAAACTAAAAAAATAGAAGACAATGCGTGATACTTTAGAAAAAATAAATAGAGCATTGCAATGTGCTTGTGAAAGAAATGATACAGTAATTGCAGCTTTAAGTGGTTTAGCCACTGAAGCTACTTTACAAGCTATTGAAACAGGTCAAGATGATTTAATTACTTTATTAGAAAAAGCTAATTGGACAAGTGTTTCAGGTAATTCAATTGAGTATGCTTATTATTCAGGAGTAGCCGCAGGTAATCCAAGTGGTAACACCTCAAATGTAGAAACTGCTACTTATAAAACAGGTGTAAGTACAATCTTCACTCAAACCTTTGCATATAATGCAGCAGATTTAGTAATCTCTATAACAACCACATAATGAAATGGCATATAGAATTAATCCTTTTACAACAAAACTTGATGATATAGGAAATGCAGGAACTGTATCTGATGCATTGTACTACAATAAAAATATATTTCAAAACATGACTGCTGTAATGGCAGGAGCTGGTACAACTGTATCTTTAGGTGGTAATGACCTTGTCTATTATGGCATCTTTATAAGAGAAAGAATAACTGTAATTGATGCACGTATTACTATGTCATCGGGAACAGGAGATGCAGCATTTGCCATGTATGAAGCAACATCAAGTGGGGCAATAGGTGACAAGATTTTTAATTCAGCAAAAGCTACAGCAGGTGTAAACGTTTCTAATATTTATACCTTCCCTTCGCCACAAGTATTTGAAAGGGGAATGTATTATTTTGCAGTAAATCAAAGCGGAACTTGTACTTATTATGCAGCAGCAGCAGCTCAAACATTTCCTGCTTTTGGTGGGCTTGCAAATTCCGCGGGTCAAAGAAACGCAGGTACAGCAGTTGTTGCTTATAATACAACTTTACCAACTTCACCGCCTGCACTTTCACTGTTGTCAGTTTCTGTTCCTATTCTTTACTTCAACTTACAGCCATAATATGAAAACATTTCAAGTACGAAAAGATAATTTTGAGCAGGTGTTAAAGTTTGAAAACTTGCAAGCAGCAGAAGCATTTTGGATAAATTATCAACCTTGTGTCATCACTGAGATAACACCTTATATAAGAACTACTCAAGAAAAAGTTGCAGATGATTTAGTATTTGGTAATCAGTTATACTTTGAATTCTTAGTAGATAATGAAACTACTCCTGCTACTGCACAAGAAGTAATAGGTATGTTTGTAAAGTTTGGTGATGCTAAGAATGCTTTACTAGCTGGAGCTATTGTACAAGCAAGGTACATCGTTTCTTTATTAACTGTAGATACTCTATTCAATCAAGAACGTAAGGATAAATACCTTGCTATGATGGATACTTACCTATCTCAATACGTATAACAATGAATCATACTTATATCTTTAATCCTTTATTAGCCCTTGGGTTACAAAAAATAACTTCGTCTGTATCAGGCAATGTTGTAGAGATATCATCTTTAGCAGACTTTCCTGTTGCAGATGTTAATGATGAAATTCATTTACCAGCAGGTGCTTATTGGATTAAAGCGCATGTGAATTTAGCAGATAAAAGGTTGGTATGTGATGGCATTGTTACAATTTTTGGAAGTTCTTCAGAATCTTCATCACTTACAACTACTAATAGTAGTGCGATGATAGAAACTTCTTACACAATGCCGCTCATGAACATATCTTTAACTGCCCCTATAGCAGTACAAATAACAGGAAGTAGTTTAGATGCTTATGACTTTACAGCAGTAAATTTCATTAATTGCCCTGTTTCCGCAATAGTAAACGGTTGTAGTAATTTTATATTCAATAATGGAGCAGCACTTAATTCTGGCGAATTATTGTTTGAAGGTTCTTGTGGAACTATTGCATTTAATAATACTTTATTTATAACGGCTAACTCGGCAACTTCTATTAAGATTAGTGATACTTGTACTATTACAAGAAGGTTTAGAGTAATTTATTCTTCTTTTGTAACTTTAGCTGGAAGCACTTCTTTAAACGTATCAGCTTTAGCAATAATTACTCCTGAAACGTACATATTAGATACTGTTAATTTTTCAGGGGGCGGAAGTTATATTGTAGGAGTTACTACTAGTAGTAATAAGTCTTTGTTTACGGCGTGTAAAGGCATAAATAATACAGCTGTTAATGGACAACTGTACATGCAAAATAACGCAGTAGCAACTCCTATTGGAGTTATAAACACTTGGTATAAAGTATTAGGAACTACATCTGCTTCGAGTGATAATAATAAATACTTACATAATAATAATAGATTGACAAATGACGCAGCAGTTTTAAGGAGTTATTTGATATCTTGCACTTTAGCATTTACAAGTGGTAACAATAATGTTTGTAAGTTTGGATTTTATGATAGTGCATTAGGTACGATTAGAACTCCTTCAATAAATACTACTACTGCTAATGGTGCAGGACGAGCTGAAAATATTACTTTAACGTGCGTAGTAAAGCATGCCCAAGGTGATTTTTTAGAAGTGCATTGCTTGAACACAAGCTCAACTACTGCTATTACAGTCACTGATATGAATTTTGTAATAACTGAAATAAACTAATGGGAATAGTACTCTTTATAGTCGCCGTATTTCTCGGCGGAATTCTATCATGTTTTGGTTTTATATACGGCATACTCAAAGCCGTATTAGGATATTGCAATACCATATTGTTACTTTGTGCAATAGGTATAGACCGAATGGGTAATGTGATATGTGCAGATATGTTCAATGATATGCTTATCAAGCATACTCCTGATGTCCATAAATTTGGTAACATGAATGAAACTGTTAGTAGAGTGTTAGGTATAAATAAAAAAACTAATACACTAACTAAGTTTGGTAGAGGAATTGCAAACATTTTAAATTGGATTCATCCTAATCATGTAGAGCTTGCTTCAAAAGAATATTGGAAAGAAGAATTAATTATATCAGATTTTAACGATAATAATAACTAATTATAATTTGTCATAAATTTTTAAGATATTTGTTACATTATTAACAAATATCTTTTTTTATGACTACCAAATCCAATGTCCAATTATTATTATCTACCAACTTTAATGACTTAGTATTTCAAGAACAAGAGCATATATACAAAGTAAATAATAAAGCATTACCTTCTGTTTCTGCACTTGTTAAAAAACATTCACAACCATTTGATGAAATGTTTTGGGCTGATATAGTTGCTAAAAAACAAAAAGTAAAAGTTCAAGAAGTGTTAGATAAGTGGGAAGTTAAAAGAGTAGTTGCAGCTAACAATGGTACTAAAGTACACACTTATGCTGAAAACTGGTGGGAAGATAATATATTAGAACCTACTTGTGAACAAGAAAAAGCTATAAGGTTATTTTTAGAATGGTGTATTAAAGATGGTCAATATAGTTTATTAAGTACTGAACTTCAAATGTATTCAAAAGAATTTTGGTATGCAGGTACTTGTGATTTATTGTTATGGAATAATAAGTTAGAATGTGTAGAACTATTTGATTATAAGACTAATGAAGATTTAGATAAACAGTTTGATTATTTATTATCTCCTTTTAATTATACTCCAAGTACACCATTTAATAAATATCAACTTCAACTTTCTTACTATCAAATAATGTTAGAGGAAATTGGAATTCCTGTAGCTAACAGATATGTTGTTTGGGTAAAACCTACAGGTACTTATGAATTAAGAAGTTGTCATAATTTTACAGAAGAATTAAAACAATATTTACATGAAAATTAGTGAAGCAATACAAAGAATTCAATCTTTATATTCTTTAGGAGTTCAATCTGATGATAGTAGATTGAAAAGCAGACACGTATATAATAAGATGAAAACAGTCAGGGGAAGATTGTTATATGAAAAAGCAAATAAAAAACAATACATTGCTAACAGTAATTATCAGATTCTCAATTGTGTAGAACTTATAAAAGCTGAAGTACATGAATGTCCTTGTATTCCTCCTTTGGGTTGTTGTATCTACAAAACAAAACATCCATTACCTGCTCCTTTATCTTCTTTCAATAGACATCTTATTAAAAGTGTAACATCATTAGATGGTAATATAAGATACTCTGAAATAAGTTGGGAAGATAAGAAGTATAAACAATATGATAAATACACATCAGCTAAACCTGATTATATCTTAACAGGTAATCATCTATTAGTTACAGGTAAAAATGATGTTGAAGTAATAAGAGTTGAGTTATTATTAGAAGACCCATTAGAAGGATATAACAATCCATCTTACTGTAATCCTGAAAATGATTGCATTTCTAATTATGAAAGAGAATTTCATTTAGATAACTCTATGTTTGATGCATTAGTAGAGTTAACAGTTCAAGAGTTAATTCAACTATTTAGACCAAGAGAGGATTCATCTAACAACACTAAAGATACTCCTGAACAAGAAACTAAATAATAAACCATGAGCAAGGGTAAAAAATTAGAAACATTCAATACAAGTTTTAAGAACTACAAAGACAATCAAGGTAAACTTACTAAGGTAGAATACCTTAATTTAATGAATGGATTTGCAGAGTTTTTAATGGATTGTATATTAGAAGGTGAAACAGTTCATCTTCCTGAAAAATTAGGAGCTATTCAAATTGTAGGAAGAAAACTACAAAGTAAAGTAACTGATAAAGGTATTGAAGGATTAACAGTAAATTGGGGAGCTACTAAAAAACTATGGAAAGAATGTGAATCTTGTAAAGAGAAAGAACAAAAAGTTTATCATTTTAATGAGCATAGTGATGGATTAAGATACAGATTCTTTTGGTCAAGAAATACAATGATTTTAGCAAATAAAGTTTACTACACTTATTTACCAAATAGAAAAAGTAAACATAAGTTGTTTAAGAAAATAGTAGAAGAACAAAAAGAATATTTAATAGTTGAAGGTAAATATGCTCCTCGTATTAAATTTCAATCAAAAAATAAAATAACAAAATGAGTAATGAAGTTACACCTTATGTTTCAGTAAACAAAATCTTAGCTAAACTTAGAAGAGATTTAGGTTCTACTCAAGAAATAAATGAATCTGATGCTATAGAATGGGCAGCAGAAGCACTTCAAGCTATTGGTGCAATTACCTTATATGAAGAAGCAGTTGCATTAATTGAAGTTGAAAATCATCAAGCATATTTACCTAATGGATTACATGCTATTGTACAAATTGCAAATAACTTATGTTGGGATGATGTAAAAAAATGTGGTCTTTGTCCTTCAGATATTATAAGTATTGTAGAAGAATCTGAAAGTGATGTTCCTATTCCTGTTGCACTTGATTGTAATGGACAACCTATAAATGCTTATGAGTTAGCTTACTATAGACCTTTCTTTGATTTAAGAGATGAAACAGGTTACTTTACATCTTCTTATCTTTTTAATAATTGTTTTTCAGTTGTCAGGTTAGCAAATCATAGTTTCTTTAACTCTTTAGTTTGTAAGTTTGATGAACAAGAAAAACTATACAATGAAGCTTCAGGATTTTCTGAATATACAATTGTGAATGGAGATACTTTAAGATTGTCATTTGAAAGAGGACAAATAGTACTATCTTATGTAAGACAACAAGTAGATGAAGATGGTTATCCAATGATACCTGATCATTACTCTTACACTACTGCAATAACTAAATACATTATCATGAAGATGATGGAAAGAGAGTTTTATGCAGGTAGAGATGGAACAGTTACTAAGTTACAAAAAGCAGAACAAGATTGGCATTATTACTGTAAACAATCTCGTAATAGAGCAATGATGCCTAAAGGTGTAGATGCTTGGCAAAATATTCTCGAACAAAGACAGTATCTTTTACCAAGAATAAACAGATACTATGGTTTCTTTGGTAAAATGTCAAGACCTGAATCACGTAAATTTAATGATTCTGATAATAGAAATTACTTTAGAGGAAGTTTTAACAGATACTTATAATGGAAAAAAATGTAAATAGACCTCATAAGGGTATGATGCAGGATATTAATCCTGTTGACCAACCTAAAGAAACATACAGATATGCATTAAATGCTGTCAATGAAAGTAGTGATGGTAATAAAACTATATTACATAATGAAAAAGCAAATGAAGATTGTTGGTCATTAACTACTGGTTATTACCCAATAGGTAAAGTGTATACTCAAAACAATGAAGTAGTTATCTTTTCTACTAATGGCACTAATAGTGAAATAGGTGTAGTTAAAGATTGTAACTATACTACTATAATTAACTCTGAATGTTTAGGATTTGATATTAAGTTTCAAATTGATGCAACATACAGAGTTAGAAGAGGATGTGAAACTGTTATATATTTTACAGATAACTATAATCCTGTAAGACAAGTTAACTTAAACAAACTTGAAAACTATTATAGTGATGCTTATATAACTTATTTGTCATCAGGTGACATTAACCCATTTGTAGGTGAAAAATGGAATTGTGATTTATTTGCACTTATTCCACCTTATTCTATTCCTTGTTTTAGTGATGCACAAATAATTACTGGTGGTCAATTAAATGCAGGTTCTTATAACTTTGCAATTCAATATTTAGATGAAGGATTTAATCCTACTCCTTGGATAATTACATCTCATCCTGTAAACATATATCATGATGATGTTAATGCACCATTTAATAATATAGATGGTTCATCTCAATTAGAAGCTGATGGATTAGGTGGTGTAGCTAACTCTACTAACAAAGCTATCAAGTTAGAACTTTCTAATTTAGATGATTCATTTACTTATTATAGAATTGCAGTAATTCAAGCTACAGGATTTACAAGTAATGTAACTAAAACTGTAGTATCTTCAGAGATTCCAATTACTCAAGATATCTTTATTTATAATGGAGATTTGAATGGTTATACTGAAATATCTTCACAAGAAATCAAACCTGGAAGAATTGACTTAGAGTATGTTGCACATTTAGAACAATTAGAAAATAGACTTATACTTTTAAACACTAAAGGTAAACAAGTAAACTTCTGCTCATTTCAAAAGTTTGCATCTAAAATTCATTCTCGTTATGTAGTTAAAGAAGTAGATGCTACTGATATTGATGCTGTTGGTAATCCTAAAAATCCATTAACTCCATTTGAGTGTATGGGATTTATGGGTGGAGAAGTATATGCTCTTGGAATTGTTTATGTATTTAAAGATGGATTTGAATCTCCTGTTTATCATATACCTGGTCCATCTGCAAATCAAAGATGGAACTGGACTACAGAACTTTGTGAAGTAGTAGCAGATACTACACCTGTAACTCCTTGGAATTCAGATATAGAACACTTAGTACCTGCAAGTGATGCAGCAGCTTATAATGCACTTCCACCTGAAGATAAAATACCTAAATGGAGAGTGTATGAAACTGCTATAAATGTAAGTGCTACTGAAGGACAAATGGCATATTGGAAATGTTCTAACTCTGTATATGAAGTAAAAGAAAGTTGTGATGGTGAAGATTATTGGGGTCAAGATGTTTGTGGAAATGATTTAGTAAATACTTCAATTAGACATCATAGATTTCCTTCAAGAACTTTAGAACCTCATGTAGATAATGATGCTTCAGTACAATCTTATTATAAGTTAGAAGTAACTGTATCTTTAAAAGATGGACAAGTATGGCCTATAGGTATTCCAAGTATTGATTTAGATATTGACTATGATTATAATGGTGTACCTCAAACTACTTTTACAAAAACATTTGTTGAAGCTGATTTTGCATCAGGTTCTATTACATTTGTGGTAGATATTCAACCAGGTAATTCTCCTGCTATTTTTACCAATGTTGTATTTAGTGGAACATTAGTTACAACATATCCTCTTGTATTTGATATAACTTATACTACTTTATTTGCTTATTCTAACTTTGTTGATAATTCAGTAATAAGATTATTAGGTGTTAAGTTTAGTAATGTAGATTACCCTCATCCTGATATTGTAGGTCATTATTTTGTAAGAGCAGAAAGAGATTCTTTTAATAGAACTATTCTTGATTCAGGTATTGCAGGTAGAGCAAGAAGTAAAAGTACAAATGCATTTGATTATATTACTTTTTCATACTTTACAAATAACAATAATGATGCAGAACATCATTATCTTTTTAATCCTAAGTTTCTTTACAATAAAGAAATATTAGTTCCTGATTATTTAAAAGTAGAATCAGAGTTTGATTTTAAAAATAAAGATTTAGGAAGTGAAAGATATGATGCTGTTGGTACATTTATCATAGATGTAGATACTCTTATAGAACATAGAATACAAAACTATGATGGACTTGTATTAACTAATGGAGATAAGAATCATTCTAAAGAAAGAATGTTATCTTCTGATGCTCTGTCTTATGATGATAATTATGAACCTGGAAATAGACAATATAATTTATCTCATTCTAATAGAGCACAAATGATTAAATTAGGAAGTTCTTTACCTAAAAATGGTGATGATATTCCTTATGTAACTCTTAGAGTAGATAGAGATGTGCATTGTAATCTTGATGCAATTAAGTATTATAAGATGCATAACTGTATATTTGAAGGAGATGAAAGAGCTGAAATATTTGGAGGTGATGTAGTCATTACACCATTCATGTTAAACAATACGTTAATGAGAGAATTATTTAATTCTCCATTAGCAAGTGTGTTAAGTGCATTACTCATAGTTGGTGCTGCTGTTGCTACTATATTAACTGCTGGTGCAGCTTCTCCTTTAATTGTAGGAGCTGGTGCTGCATTAGGTGCTACTATATCTGCTACTGCTGCAACAACTGCTGTAGTAATTACTGCTATAGTAGCTGCTGCAATTGGAGTAACTGCAACTGCTGTAAGTGCTTTATTCAAAGCTTATGCAGAAACAGATTTAGATGAATTAGCAGAAGACTCTGAATTAGATGCACTTAATACTTCAGCTACATCTTTCCTTGCTTATGCTAATGAATCATTAGTAGGTCTTTATGTAGAATCTGAAATTAATACCTCTTTAAGACAAGTAGAAAATCATGGATGTGGTAATTACTATAATGGCACCTACTACATTAATGATTATTTCAGAGATAGAATAATGTACTATGACCAAGATGAAGAAAAATGGTTACAAAAAGGAATAGTATGTCCTGAAATTTATCATTTCAACAAAGACTTTATGAGAATGGAAAAGGAAAAAGTATATTTTCCTTTAGCTAAATCTTATGATTGTTGTTCTGATTGTTTAGAAAGTTTTCCTTCAAGAGTTTATTATTCAGAACAATCTTTTCAAGAAGAATTAAGTGATAACTACAGAACTATTCTTCCTAATAACTACAGAGATATAGAAGCTGAACATGGAGAAATAACAGGAGTTGTAAGAAAACATAATAACTTATTTGTATTTTCTAAAGAATGTTTATGGCATTTGCCTCAAAATGTACAACAAGGAGTTGTAAATGAAATAGTTACATTTATTGGAACAGGAGATTATTTTGCAATTCCTCCAAGAAAAGTATTAGATTCTGATATGGGTAGTGCAGGTACTTTGCACAAATGGAGTATTGTAAAATGTCCATTAGGAGTATTTTATGTTTCAGAAATAGAAAAATCTATATACCTTATTAGTGGAGCTGAAGGTGGAATTCAAAAAGTTTCATCTGAAGGAATGGATAATTGGTTTACTGAATATTGCAAGTTGTATCTTAACTTACAGTTTTATGATTTAACAGGTTATGAATTTCCTAATTTAAATAATCCTAATAATCCTGATGGTATAGGTTATCATTCTATTTATGACCCAAGACATAAAAGAGTATTGTTTACTAAAAGAGATTACTTACTTAAATCTCAATATGTAAATAACTTTTCAATAGTTTCAATTGTAGGTGGGGTACCTGAAACACCTCTTACAACAGGTGCTGTATTTTATGATGATGTAGCTTATAAGTTTGCTGTAGCTACAGGAGCAGCTACATTTACTTATATATCTTTTGATTCTTCTTACTTTGAGAATAAATCATTTACAATTAGTTATTCTTTAATTTCTCAATCTTGGGTTTCATTTCATTCTTATATTCCTTTGTTTTATTATAGTGACCAAAATACATTTTACTCTTCACTAAGTAATAAGATATGGAAACATAACATTAATGGATTGTATCAAAAGTTTTATGGAACATTATACTCACACATTATTGAAACAGTATCTGTATCTAATCCAATGATTACAAGATTGTGGGAAGATATACAATTACAAACTGTTGCAAGAAAATATAATAGTGCTTCAGATGAATATTTTGACCAATTAAATACAACATTTAATTACATTACTCTGTATAATAGTAGACAAGTAAGTGGTGAGTTACAAATGATTGTTAAAAACTTACAAGCTAATCCTCAAAATTATTTCCTTAACCAAACAGTAAACAGTAACAGTTCTATAGTTATAGATAGAAAAGAAAGAAATTGGCACATCAATGATTTTAGAGATATGAGAATTAATTATACAATTCCTATGTTTACTAAAGACTGGACTTCTGTTGGAGCATCTTACCCAATTGATAAAGTAGTTAATCCTACTGTAATTGATATAAATAAAGATTGGTCTGAACAAGAGTCTTTCAGAGATAAATATTTAATTATAAGATTAAGGTTTGCTAATTTTGAAGATATAGAATTAAGTACTAACTTTGTTATTGAAACTGAACAACAATCTTTTAGATAATGAAAAAGAAAACTAAAAATACACCAGGTTTGCCTACTTCTGTAATTAAAAATGAAACACTTAGAAGACAAAAAGAAAGACAAGATAGAAGAAGTCTTGATTTGGTAAGGAATACTTTTAAACCACGTTTATCTATTGAGGAACAATTTCAAAATCGACAAGATGAATATTTGATTAAACTCATGGGCATAACCGATGAACAGTATCTAAATAAGGAAACTCCTTGGGATGATAAACAGAAGGAAAGAGCTGCCAAATATGATTATGTCAAGGAAGGAATGTATAATAGTATTGCAAATGACAAACGTGATGAGATATTAGATTTTAAAGGTGCTGCTTATCCTAAAGCTCCTACAGATGGTCAAACTATTATTGATAGGTATGAAATGGCTAAGAGTCATGGGATGTTAAAAGGTAAGAATCCTGAAACTTATGCAATGCCTGCTAATGAACGTAGAAAATCTGAAAATGCCCTTGCATCTTATGCATTAGATGAACACATTTACAACCAACAAAAATCAGCATTTGGAAATCAAACATTTGAAGAGTTTTGGAATCAAAAAGGTAAAGATGCTATCAGTGTTATAAGTGATAATTTAAACAATGTAACTGAAATGAAAAAAAATAAATATCAAAAAATGGGAATGGGTGGGCAAGTATTTGATGTTGCTTCTGATTTATTAATAGGAGGAACTATGAATGCTGTTACTAATATGTTTAGAGATATTCAAAATCCTGAACATGAAAGTAGATTAACTACTAAAAATACAGGATTTGTAATGGCTAATGGTGGGCAAGTTCCTGTAGAAGTTGAAGGTGGTGAAACATTTCATTCTCCTAATGGACAAATGGGAGAATTTCAAGGGCCTAAACATGAAGCTGGAGGAATACCCACAGAACTACCTCAAGGCACTAAAGTATTTTCTGATAGACTTAAACTTGAAGGTAAAACAATGGCTGAAAGAAAAAAGAACAGAGAAAATAAAGTTAACAGATTAACTAAATTATTAGAAGCTAATTCTTCTGATGCATTAATTAAAAACAGTTTAAAAAGAACTCAAGCAATTAATGGTCTTGAAGAACAACAAGACATGGATATTCAAGAAGGAGTTAACTTTTTACAAGGCAATCTTGAAAGTGTTAAGATGGCATTGGGTGGTTATGTTTCAGGTTTACCTAAGTTAGCTAATGGTACACCTCCACAAGGAGTTGGTGATGGGGATATTTATAATCCTACATCTACACATCCTAATATTTACTATCGTAATAGTGGAGATAGTTGGTACACTTATGATGCAAAAAATCCAAAAGATGATTGGAAAATTGTTGACCCAAAACATTCAGCAATACCTCAATTAAATTCATGGAAAGGAAAACAAGATAAAATGTATTTCCAATCTAATCCTGAATTTATGAAAGAGTTTGAAGGAATGACTACTGCACCATTGGGTGAAATTCCAGTTAATAACTTTATGCCAAATTTAGGAACTAACATTCTTACTAATCCTGAACAACAGTTAAGTAATAAAATTCCTAACAATACAGGATTTCCTACTAAAAGAGCTTATAGTGTAACAGACCCAAATGCTGTAACTACTTTAAATCCTAATGAAAGGTTTGAAGGTACAGAAATGGTAGATGGTAAGATGATGCCTATCATAGGACAAAAAGGTGTTGCTAACTTATCACCAATGCCAGGTATTAAAACTATAGGTAATGACCCATTTGATACACAAAACATTCAAGATATGGCATCAATGGGTGAATCACTTACTACACCAAATGAAGGAAGTTCATCTAACAAGTTAAAAGATTTAATTAAAAAACTTCAAGGTAGTTTAGGTGGTCAAGGACAAGGAGAAGATGGAGAGTTACCACTTACAAGAGGAGATGCTATGGGATTAGCAGGTAATTTTCAAGGTAAGTTTGGACCATTAGCAACTACACTTTTAAATAAGATGCAAACACCTGCAAATGTTAACATGTTTAAAGAGTATGGTACTGAAGGTTTAAGAGCTATGCAAGAAGCACAAGCACTTGCTTCTATAAATAGAGATAAGCAATTAGGAGATATTCAGTTAGCTGAAAATACTTCAAGAAGTAGAAATAGAAATACTGCAAGAGGTGTTAATACTATGAGAAGTTTAGATATTGCAGCAGACATGGGAGCTACAGAAGCACAAGGAAATGCTTATAATCAGTATGCTCAACAAATGATGCAACTCTTAGGACAAAAAGGACAAATGGAAAACCAACAGGATTCTATGGTTATGCAAGGAGAGCAACAAAGAGATTTAGCTGATAGACAAGATGTTGATAACTTCTATACTAACTTATCTCAAAATGTTGCTAACATGTCTGAGTTTACTCAAAAGACAGGTAGAGATTTGAATCAATCACAATACAATAAAGATGTAATGAGTATGATGCAATATCTTTCTAAGTATGGGGTAGCACCTGTTTATAAAAATGGTAAACTTGTATTAGAACATAAAGGAAACAAAGTTTGGACAGAAGAAGAAAAGAAAGCTAAAAAAGCAGAAGCTAAAAATAAAGCAACTATTGAAGCAAATAATTCAGGAACAACTTATACAGAATAATCATGGGAAGATTTTATAAAACAGCAACACCAAATAAAATAGATTTTATGTATCAGGTTCCTGAAAACATGATGCTAAAAGCTATTGATGCTACAGACCAAAGAATTGCAGGTGATGAAGCAGCTATCTATGATTTATATGGAAAGCTGCAAGCTTCTGCATTAGAAAAAGATAAAGGAAGAAGAGATGAATTACTTAAAGGATATGAATCTAAGATAGATGAATTATCTCAAAAGTTTTATGAGAATCCTTTACTTTATTCTAACAACAAAGGAGTTACAAGACAGTTAGCTAAAGAGATTCATGAAGATTGGACAAGAGGAGAAATCTCTAATATAACTGGTAACTACAATGCAAGAACTGAATACATCAAAAGGTATCAGGAAGAAGTAACTAAAGGAAATGTAAAAGCTGCTGACTTTAACAATGCTTTAAGGTATTTTGATTCTCAATTTGGTGGTACTAATTATGATAAAGAAAAAGGTAAAGGTAACATTTATGGAACTGAAGACCTTGTTGCAAGAGTATCTGTAGAAGATATTGCTGAAAAAAGAGGAAAAGATTATGTATCTGATTTAGTAAAAACTTGGGGTGCACATACAGATGGACAATATATTTATAAGTCAGTAGATTCAAAAGAAACTATTCCTTATGAACATATTTTACAAGGAGTTTATAATTCTTTAACAAATGATAAAGATGTACAAGATTATTATAACCAACAAGTTAAGTTTGGTGTAATGACTCCTGAAGAAGTACAAGCAAGTTTACAAGTTGCTGCTGAAAGAGTTGCACAAAAATATGATAAAAATCATATTGAAAAAGGACAAACAGATATTAATGCTAATCCTTATGGTTTACAAAAACAAAAACATGAACTTGATAAGGATATGCATGCTTGGAAAGATACTTATGAAAATCTTAAACTTATGCCTTCAGATAGAAATAATGAACAAGCAGGTTATGATGTTAGTATTGGTACATCAGTTCAAGAGATTGAAGGTAAGTTAAAAGATTTTGATTACAAAGCTAAAGAACCTTTAAATAGTTTAAAGTTAAACTTGTATAGTGCTTTAGATGGTAAGAATCTTAGTCCTGCTGAAAAAACAAAAATGAAGCAACAGATTGATGCTGCTTATGATGCTGCTAATTCAGGTAACTTTAATGCTCTTAATGAAGTAAGTGGACAATTAGGTTATGGGGCAAAAGACCCTAAATCAGGTAAATGGGTAGGAACAGGTGTGTCAGAAGCTGAAAGTATTTATAGAAATTATTCTAATGCAGCTAAAAATGAAAAAACATTATTAGATGCTTTGAAGAAAACAGCAGAGGAAGATGCCAATATTGAAATTGGAAAACAAATAAATGCTTACAAAGAACAGTTAGTAAAACAAGGATATAAATTAGACAACCCTGATGGTACACCAAGTAGATGGTTCCAAGACCAAGTTGATAGAAGAAGAGCAGAACTTGAAAAGAACAAACCAAATATGGTTACTCAAAAAGTTAACTCAACTTTAGCTGACCCTACATTCCAAAAATCTTATGAATCTGTTTACAGTACAGCAGGTAATTACTATGATATTCCTGAAGTTCATAAAAAGGTATTCAATGATTATATGCAGAACTTACCTAAGAACATGATGGATTTCATTGCAAGGAATGGTAATAGTAAAGTTATTAGAGGTGAAGTTAAGAAAGGAGATAAGATGGAAGCAACATCATTAGACCAATTGATTAGAGATGGATTTATTACTCATGAACAAATTGAAGAATTGAGTACTAACCCTGATGGTAAAATTACAGTAGCTTCACGTAGTGGAGGTAAACCTATTACATATAAAATTGGTGGAACAAGAGTAGTTCCTCAAGACTTACCTGGTGGTTTAGGAAGGAATGCAAAACAATTAACAATTGAAGTAGATGACCCTAATAGGAAAATTCCTCAAACAATTACTTTGTATGTTCCTGAAAATGACTTACCTTCGCCTGATGCAATTCAAGAAGTTTATAGAAGTCAAGAAGTTAATACTATTGCAGATGAAATGGAATTGTTTGCAAACATTAAATTTGGTAATGCTGTAGGTAAAAACAAAATTAGTGTAGAAGATGCAAACTACATCTCTCCTTATTCTGACAATGTTACTTATAATCGTTTTATGGTTTCAAGTGATGGTGTAAAAGGTTTATGGACATTTCAAAGTGGTGGTAAAACAGTTAAGGTGTATGGTGATGCAGGTAAAGAAATGTATAAACAATCTTTAAGAGCTGCTGGTTTAGGTGATGCTTATAACCCTGAAAAGATGAATGAATTAACTGGTGTTAAAACAAGTACATCAGGTAGTGAAAGTACTACAAGAGTAAGATAGAATAAAATAAACTTAAATATTTAACTTTAAAAAGTTTAACAATGAATCCTGATAACGGCGAACTTGCAAATCAAAATACCAATCCTATTACCTCTCCTTCACAAGAACCATTAACTATAAATGTTAATGGTAAAGAAGTTGTTATTAATCCAAACCAAGTAGCTACTGGTATTGTAGAAAATGGAGTATCTAAATCTAAGATGGCAGATGTATCTTGGAGTACTGGTAGTAAATCTAATGACCAAATTCAATCTGAACTTAAAGGATATGAAGCAAAGTTTGAAAGAGAAAATAAGATAGCAGAAGCTGATGGTGTTTTAGAAACAGCAGGTAAGTTTACTGAATCATTTTTAACATCAATGGCAGCAGGTATGTGGGATATTGCAAGTGCATTTGATGTGGGAGATTGGAGATTACCTGAAATGTATGGTGCTGGAACTGCTATGAATTCTGTATTCAAAGCAGTTGACAATACTATTGGTGATGGTGAAAAAGAAGTAGGTAACTGGTTTTCAAGAAGAGCTGCACTTATCAGAGAAGAGAGTGCTATCAATGATAAGATGAATACAGGTAACTCTTATGTTGATTATGGGTTAGGTATGGTTGCAAATGTAGGTGGTTCTATTGCAGGTATGGGTGGAGCATTGAAAATGTTAGGTATGGGAATGCATGCTTTAAGAGCAGGTAAAACATTAAATACTATTACAGGTACTGTAGCTGCTACTTATGGTACTGCATTTTCAATTGCTGAAGGAGTTAAAGATGAAGTTTATCAAAGAACACTTCATGACCTTGCTCCTGATTTAAAATCACTAGAACAAAATACTCATGGAGAAACTTATAATAAAGCTCTTGATGAAGGTAAGTCAGCAGAAGAAGCAGAGTATTTAGCAAGACAAGCAGTTAAAACTGTAAGGGATGAGTATGCAAAATCAAATCCTTTACTTCATGAAGCTGCTATGAGTAGTGCAATGAAAGGTGCTGATGCTGCTATTAAATTTTCTACTATTGGTTTCTTACTCAACATGGGTCAAGCTACTCAATTTATTAAAGGACACTATGCTTCAAGAAAAGTATTAGAAAGTGCATCTACATTTTCTACTAAAGAAATATTAAAAGAAGCAGGTCAAGAAGCTATTGAAGAAGGTATTGTAGAAGGAATAGCTGAAGACTATGGTGTTAACTATGGAATGAAAGGAGAGTATGGAGTTAATGATGCTCTTAAAAAGATTTGGAGTTTAGAAACTCTTGAGTCTATGGTTATTGGTGGACTTGCAGGTGGAGGTATGGCAGCATTAGCACAATACTCTAACAAGAATATTAAAGGTGAAGATGGATTAACACATGCTGAAAGATATCAAAAACAACAAGGTTATATTAAAAAGTGGAATGAGATTGGTGCAACTGTTGGGCAACCTGACATGATTGACCAATTAACTACTCTTAATAAAAACTCTCTTGAACTTACAGAAATTGTTAAAGAACAAAAGAAATTAGTAGCTCAAGGAAAAGAAGAAGAAGCAAAAGCATTAGGTTCTAAGATACTTTCAGTACAAGCATCTCAAGCATTTGCATCAGGCACAACTGCATCACTTATAGAAAACTATGAGAAGATTGCAAGAGATAGTAGTTTTAAACCTGAAGTAAGACAAAGAGCACAAGAAGCTTTAGTTCAAATTAAAGACATGGAAAAGGTTTATAACAAATCTTTATCTTATTCTAATGGCTCTGATATTTATTCTAACAGAGTTAATGATTATTCTTTGTCTAAAGCTGAACAAGAACTTAAAAATAAAATTATTGAAAAGAAACTTGAAGCAAATACTGCAATTGAATCTTCATTGAGAAGTGGAGAAACAAGTTTAAAAGTTAAAGATACTTTAAAGGTAGTTGATGAATACAATCAAAGAGTTGTAGATGAAGAGGTAGATAGAGATTTGAGTTATAACTTAGATACTTTGTTTGAAAATCCTTATACAAATCAAACTGAAGCTGATGCTTACAGTTCATTTAAAGACTATGCTTCTAAAAACATTCAAGCTGTAAGAGAACTATTAGATTTACAAGGTCAACTTAAAACTATTCAACAACATAAAGACGAAAACAATAAAACATATAATAAGATAACTTCTAAGCAATTTCAAAGAAGTTTAAAATTCCAAGATTCATTAACTCGTGATATCAGGTCTAATAAAGAAACTATGGATTCTTTTAAAGGTACTGATAAGTTTATGCCTTATCTTGATAACATACTTAAAAAGTATAAAGGTAAAATTGATGATTCCACTTTGGAATACATCAAGGATAGGTATGAGTTAGAAAATGAAGTTACTAAGGAAGCATCTAAAAAAGCACAAACTGAAGCTGTTAGTAAAGCATTAGGTAAGAAGGGGGAAGAGAATAAACAAGTTGCACCTACTACTAAGACTGATGATAAACAAACTGTAGAAACTATTGCAACTAAAGTTAATTCAGGAATTGAATTGAGTAAAGATGAAAAAGAATTCTATACTCAATTCCCAACTCAAATTGATGATAGACTCAAACAATTAAAAACAAGTACTGAAGGGGAAGGTTCTCAATCAGGTACTATGCAAACTAATGAAGATTTAGAAGTTGATGGTCAAGACACTCTCAACCCTGAAAGACAATTAGTAGCTACAAAGCTCAACAATATTACAAGTATTGTTGAGGATAGTTTGTTTGAGGAAGAAGCAGAAACAGTAGAAACTTTAAGTCCTGCACTTACAAGTAAAGTAGATAAAATTAAATCTGACCCTTCATTTATACAAGATGGAGTATATAAAACATCTGCACTTAAAAGATTCTTAGGTAAAGATTTTGATACTGTAATGGATTCATTAATGAAAACAGGTACAGTAGAATTTGATGGTACTAATTATGTAGTTGCAGGTAAACAAACTGCTAAAGTTACACCTAATAACAATGATATTCAAATAGCTAAAATTGAAAGTAGAAGATTAGAAGAATTAAATGCTACTAAAAAAATAGGAGAAGATAATCTTAAAGAAGGTAGAAAACTTACTAAAAAAATAGTTGAATCATTAAAACAAAGGTACCCTGTAACTTCTGCAAAAGGTATTATAATTAGAATTTTAGAAAAATTAATTGATTTTAACAAATACTCTACAATTGTAGATTCTAAATATATTAATGGTCAAGGAGCAAGTGGTCAAGCTACATGGTTTGGTATGATGATTTCTCAAGAAACTCTTGATGGAATTTTAGAAGGTAAGGAACATGAAGTTCACACCTTTATACATGAATTCATACATGGTTTCACTACATCTAAAATATCAGATTATAATATTGAAAAGCTTGGTTTAATACCTGGTTTTAAATCTAAACTTACAAGTAAAGAAAAAAATGCAATAGAGCAACTTCAAAGAATATTTGAAAAAGTTAAAAGAGATAATCCTAATCTTAAAGAATATGGATTTACTAATTTAGATGAATTTATTGCAGAAGCATTTAGTAATGAAAGTTTCCAATACACTTTAAAAAATACAAAATCAGAAGGTAAAAAATCTAATTTATTTGTAGAATTTATAAATGCTATTGGTGATATATTATTTGAACAATTAGAAAGATGGGCTAAAAGACAAAATAAAGAAATTCCAAATAGAGAAACTATTACAGGAATTTTAGAAGATGTATTAGCTTGGACAGAAGAATTGATTGACCAAAATAATAAACTTGCTTACATTGGAACTGCTGAAGAAATCAATGCAAAATATGATGCAGAAATAAAAGCATTAGGAAATACTAATCAAAGTACTAAACCCACCACAAAACCAAATACAGGATTAAGTGGATTAGCAATATCTATTATTAACTCCCCAAGTTTTCAAGAAACACTTGAAGATAGATATGAGTTAAGAGTAAATTTAGATGATGATGCTTTTAGTGATGCAGATGGTAATTTGAATTCAGCAGGTCAAGCACAAGAAGCAGGTTTCAATGAGATTAAAGAAGCAATTGATAAAGGAGAAATTACAGGTATCAAAGCTATTAGAAGAGGTAACTCTTCTATCATTACTTATGTTAAAACTAATGTTCCTGTAAGTTATGACCCTGATGAAATCTCTTATGAACCTGATGAAATTAAAAAAGATTTAAGTGCTGAAGTTAAAGAACAAGTAAGAGAACAAGTTGAATCTTATGTAATTTCATTAGAAGGTGATTTAGGTAGAACTCCTACATTTGAAGAGTTTATCAAAGACTATATTAAAAATGGAGGTAGAACAAATACTGATAAGTTATTTAATGTACTTATAAAAGGTTGGGAATTAAATAATTATCCTAAATCTGATTACTCTTCTATTTATAATAAATTATTTAAGGATAGAAAACAAATGGCTAATTCATTATTAGAATTAGCTGAACAAGTTATTACACCTCAAACCAAAGAAGAAATATCTGAACAAATAAAAGAAGAAGCTAAGACTCCAACTCAAGAAAAGAAAGTAATAGCTATTAGTCCTGAAGGTAAAGTTAGATATGAACATTTAACTATGACTTCTGAAGATACAAGACCTAAGTTAGGTTACTCTTCAAGAAAAGCTGCTCCTGTATTTTATACTGAACAAGATGGAGATATGCAAGTTATTCAAACTGATTTTGAATATACAGAAGAAGGTTTGAGTGAAAGTGATTTGGTTAAAAGTTTAAAACTTCTTAACCCTGATAAATATTTGCCAGGTGAAGAACTTGAAGTTGTAATTCCAACAGGAGCTACACTAATGAATATGACTATTCCTGTATATAATGATGAAGGAATAAGGGCAGGTGAAACTACATTTGGTGAATGGTTAAAAGGAAAGTTGTTAGAAAATCCTGACTTTGAAAGTACTCAAGAATATGAGGATAGAGTACCAATGTTAGTTAAAGATAATGAAGGTGATTATGTTGCTTATGTACATGAACCTGAATGGTATCATCCTTTAAAGTTTAGAGGTGATGTAAGAGAAGCACAACATAATGCAAGAGTTATTAGAAAGATGGCAATGAAAGCCAACAAAGAAGGTAACTCTGCTAAATTGAAAATTACTTCTAATCAAGGAGGTATGTTTCAACCTATGATTATTCCTAATACTCAACCTTGGGTTAAGTTAAAAGATGCTAATCCACAAGCTAAATCAGGTATTGTTAAAAACAATGAAATACTTATAGATGGAAAACCATTTAAAGGTATTCTTGTAAATGAAAAAGATTTTTTAACAAATACAAATAACAAACCTGTAGATGTTAGAAGATGGGGAACTGATGAAAATGGTAATCCTACTTATAGAGCATTTCAATCTACTATGCAACCTATTGAAAATGAACAAGTTGAAACTGTTTATCAAGCAGTATTAACTTATCTTTTTAATAAATCTTATAGTAAAGAACCTATTGCATTAGAATATAAGAAAGTAAAAGATATAGTACAAAATACATTAGGTGCTAACTTTAATCTTGGTGACTATACAAATCTTGATAACTTTTTGAAACTATTCATAATGGTTTCAAATAAGAAAATGGATTCAAATTTGACTGAAGCTCAAATTGCAGGAGTAATGAAAGCTGACCCTTATGTAGGAAAAGGATTACCTTATATTTTTACTTATCAAGGAGGAAATGTAGTATTTGGTGTAGGTGGAGAAGCTACTGCATATAAAATAGCTCCTTCAGATTTGAAAAATGGAATAAGTGGACAAGTTCAATCTAAGTTAGATGAATTAAAAAGAATACTTCCAATGTTTAATCAAAACATTGGAATGATAGGTGGTGCAACTTATAATGGGAAAGTATTACATATTGACAATAAAGGTAATGTAAATACTGTTAGTCCTACTTACTCTAAATACATTGGTGATAAATACTACACTAATGTAATGTCACATAATATTGGTACTGATGACAAACCTAACTATGTTACAAGAATTCAACCTTCTATTTATTTTGAACCTACAGGTGAATTAAGTAGAAAGAAAGAAGCTGTAATTGCAAGTAAAGAAGAAGTAACTGAAACTAAAAAACAACAAGTAACTAATACTGTTGAAGTGTTAGAAAATGTTGAATTAGAAGAAGTTGTAACTAAGTTAGAAGAGAAAGATTGGAAGTTTGCAGGAGATACATTAGAAGAAAAAGTAGAAGACTTAAAAGAATTGTTATCTACTCAAAATCAAGAAGCTGTTGAAATTGTAGAAACTATAAAGCAGGATGATGACTATCATAGAACTATCAAGAAAGCATATAACCAAGTAAAATGGGTAGATGAATATTTTGATAACTCTGATGATTTATCTTATGAACCTGTAGAAATTCAAACAGAAGAAGTTAAGGAAATGACTAAGGATTTATTTAAAATCCCTGGATTATCTCCTAACCACCAATCACAACTTGTTGATTTTGTTTTCAATAGTGCATCACAAGAATTTTCATTTGACTATGAAGAAGCTGTTGATAAAGATAAACTTAAATCAGGTGTTACTAAAAAGTTATTTGCAAGTTTAGATGCAAATCTTCAAAACTTAAATTCTACTTTAGAGGAATTAAGAAAGTTAGAAAGTAATAATGTAGTTGATTCTCTTATTAAGAAATATGAAACTGCTATTGATAAGATTAATTTAGTTAAAGATAACTCTGATATTATTGCAGAAGAAGGTTTAAATAAACTATTCAAATATGCAAACATCAAAGTAACTGAAATTAAAAATGAAGAAGGTGATGTAGTACAAGTAGTTGAAGAAGGAACAGATTCTAATACTGATAATGAAAAAGAAACTAATGAAGATGAAAACTCTGCATTATCATTTGATGAAGTATCTACAGAAAGAGAAGATAACTATTCTCAAACATCTTTAGAAAAGAATCCTAAGAATAGTGTAACTAAAGAACTTAGATTGTTTATGTCTGCTGTTGAAGACATAAACCCTAAAACCCAACTCCCAAATACAGGAGTTATGGGAGTGCCCCTCTATGTAGGATTTGATTCAGTTTATGATACTGTACAAAGTTTCTTAGCTGATTCTCCTTCTGACTTTAATACAATGGTTGGTATTTTAGAATTACATAAAGATTCTCATGCTTGGATGCCTACATTAATTGAAAGGTTAAAGAATGCAGATAATCAAGTTAAGAAACAGTTTGTACTTACAATGGGTACCCATGCTCTTAAAATGGAATTCTTAATGTACTCTTTCAATACTAAAGATGGTACATATTCTTTGAAAGTAATGGACACTAACAGTTCTGCTATTACTAAGAAGATTGAACAAATGTGGAAAAATAACTTACTCTCTTCCTCTATTGTAACAATGGAAGATGGTCAGTATGTTACTAATGTTGAAGTAGCTAAAGAACTTTATAACCAATATAACTCTTGGGTAGAATCTCCTGAAAAACTAAAAAGTAAATATAACAGCCTTTTACCTTTATTTAAAGGTAAGGTTAAGAAAGGTGAAACCACTACAATAACTTTCAGTGAACATTCTGCAATAGATAAGAAGTATGTTGCTACAGGAATATTAAAAGACATTGAGGGTGGTAGGTTAATAACTATTAACCAAGAAGAATATGTTATCTCTAAATCAGGTGATAACCAAATAACTATTAAACCATTTGAAAGAAGTGTAGTAGGTAAAGCTATTTCTAAATACCAATCTCTTACACCTGAAGAACAAGCTTCTGCAATTGAAGAAGTACAAGTTTGGTTTAATAACTTTGGAATTGAATTAGCTGATAATGCTATTGACCACATATTTAGAAATGGATTATATACTAACAATGGTGCATTGAGTGTTAGTCAATTCTTTGAAGAAAGTAGTGCAACAAGTTCTCCTATGGGAATCTTAGCATCATGGTTAAATGGTGTAGTTTCAGGTAACATTGGTACAGATATATTTGATGAAAATAATGAAAAGAATAATCCTTTAAGAGATTATTCAATTGAAAAAACATTAACTAAACATCAAAGTAAATATACTAAAGCAATTGTAACTAATTCATTTAGAGATGGTAAGAAATCTATATTTGGATTTACTGCTACTAAATTTATTACTGATAGATTCCAAGATTTAAAAACTAATGAAGAACTTCGAGGACAGTTAGGTTCTTTATCATTCTCTAAACATTCTATGTGGTTAGAGTTTATGGGTACTGAACTCTTAAATAAGTTTAACTTATCACATCTTGGATTAACTGCAATTGCAGAGTTTGGTAAAAAGAATTATAAGGATAATAGTATCACAAGTTTAAGTGATGCAGACCATGAACTTATTAAGATAGGTATGTTTCAAGATGTAAAACAAGGAGCTACATCTAAAACTTATGGTAGTATGAATATTGGTTTAAGAGTTGCAAAGTTCTTATTCCCTACAATGTCTGATAAAACTACAATGACTGTAGTTCAAACTCCTGTAATTGATTTAACTGAAACAAGATTGTACTTAGATAATGCAGAAACATTACAAGAACCTGTACTTAATATTGTATTTCAACAAACTGTATTACCTGAAATTGAAAGGATTATTAACTTTAAAAATAATGTAAAGAAAACTAATATCAAAAGTTATGATGATGGTGCTAAGATGTTAAGCTTTATGCCATTCTTAAATGACTTAGAAATTAAATTGAATGAACAAGTAACAGTTTCCTTGAGAGATTTACTCTTAATGGAAGAAACAACTGTTGAAGATATTTTATCACAAAAGGTTAGAAATCAAATCATGGGTGAAATTCAAAACTATTTGAATAAACTTATGAATGATAAAGTAGAAGTATGGAAAAACAATGGATATATAGTTGAGGAAGAAGGAGTTAAGAAGATTAAATTTATGGATGGAAAGTATCTATCTAAAATTGAAACTGATAACTTTGATGAAAAAATGAAAATAGCTGCTTATGATTTTGTAGTAAACAATGTTATAAGTAATGCTAATGCTTTTATGACTATCATTGGTGACCCTGCATTATATTATAAATCTAATACTTCTAAAGATTTTATAGCTCAAAGTGAAGAAACTTTTATCAATGTTGGTAAGAGGTTAGCTGCTATGATAGCACCTGGTTCTAAAATAGCAGATTCACAAAATGAACAATACTTACAAGTGTTCTTAAAAGATAAAGTATCTTTATCTGAAAACATTGATTTCTTATGTAAGCTTTTAGATGGTAAAGCATTTGACACAAATGAATACAACAGAGTAATGTCATTACCTGAAAAGGGTGAATCTGAATTACAATCTAAGAAACTACAAGTAGAAAAGAAAAGACAAATAGATGCATTTTATAATCAATATCCTAACTCAAATGGTTACTTTGACATAGAAGGAACTGATGCTCAAGAATATACTACTTGGCAAGAACACTTACACATTTTAGAACAAATGGGTAGAGTAAGTGATAATGCTGCTTCTATTACTCCTGATGAAATAAGAGAAGCTAAAGAAATGTTTGCAAGTGGAATCAGTATTGATAACATGAGTTCTGCACAAAAAGAAGTGTTGAAGAAAGTACTTCAACCTATTAAACCTGTATATACAGGACAGATATATGATGCTGACCAAGATGTTATGAGAATGATGTACATTAAAAGTTCATCATTCCCTCTTATTCCACAATTAACTGAAGGGTTAGAAATCAATAAGTTAAGAGTTGGATTAGAGAAAATGCAAGAAACTACTGGTAAAAAAGTAAGAGCATCTTATCAAACTGCAAATAAAGTTGGAGCATTAACTACTCCTCTAAGTCTTTTTAATGCTGATGGTAGTATTAAAGAAATTACAGAAGATAACCTTAAAGCTTCAACACTTACTCTTAATAGAAAAGATTTTAAAATTCAGTTAGATGTACCTTTTAAATCTCTTAAAAGAAATGAAGACACTGTTACTTTAGGTACTCAGTTAACTAAACTTCTTTTTGGTAATGGTATCATGGATGAAGTTGGATTCATGTTAGATGGTAAACCACTTTCAGGTAAAGCACTTGAAAAAGAATATACTGATACATTTATTCAATTAGCTAATCTTAAAAAGAAAAAACTATATAATGAATTAGGAATTGATGAGTTAACAGGAGAACCTATTGACTTACAAAAAACTGCAATTAAACTTCAAAAGCTACTCAAGGATGAAGCTATAAGTAAAGGTTACTCTAAGCAAGATATTGAAGCTTTAGAGTTAGAACCTGTATATAGTGGTGGTAAACTGATAGATATTAAATTTAAAATGCCTTTGTGGGTATCTGCAAATGCTAACAGATTTGAATCTTTACTCAATGCTATTGTTACTAACAGACTTGTTAAGATGAAGTTTCCTGGTAATTCTTATGTAGTTGGTTCAGAAGAAGGATTTAGATTTCAAGATAACTTAGAAGGAGTAGATAAAAATAAAATTGTATGGACTAATAAATGGACAGGTAAATTACAAGCAGCTAAATATGATGCTAAAGGTAATTTAATGTACACTCAAGTATTGGCACCATCTAAGTTTAGAGATGCAAAAGGTAAGTTAATTGACTTACTTGCTAAGGATAAAGATGGTACATATAAATATGTAACTCAAACAGGTAAAGGATTTATCATAAAGAATGATAAGTTCTCTGAAGAGTTATTGTCTATAACTTCTTTTAGGATTCCAACATCAGGTCACGTATCTGCATCTCAAATTGAGATTGTAGGTTTCTTACCTCAAGAAGTTGGTGACTTGATGATTGTACCAAGAAACTTAACTAAACAAAAAGGTCTTGACTTTGACATTGATAAAGAAAACACTTATCAATTATGGCACATTGAAACTGAAAATGGATTTAGACCTCTTCAGGAAGGTGATGATGTACCTAACATTAAAGAGAAACTATTACAAAATAAACTTGTAAACATTCATAAGTCTGTTTTATCTAATCCTTCCACTAATGTTCAAAAGAAAATCAATGGTATTCTTTCTATTAAATTTGCTCAAGACCAATCAGAAATGATTAATGAATGGGTTGAAGGAAATAAAGATAAAAAGTATTTTACTCCACTTAGTGATGAATACCAAAAATCTAAAATGTTTTTGGGAGCAAGTGGTAAAGTAGGTACAGGTGCATATTCTTTAGATGTAACTTCACATTCATTATTTGAACAAGCTAAAGCTAAAGGTACTCCTTTAAGATTGATTGATGAAAATACTTTCATTATGAGTTTTGGAGATAAGTACAAATCAACAGGAGAATTGGGAGAATCTAAAACTATTGATGGTGATAGAAAAATAGCTGAAGTATTAGCTGAAAGACAAAACATTGCAGTAGATAATGAGAAAGAACAAGTAATGGGTAAAGTTAATCTTAATGGTTTAACTTTAGATGTAGATAAGGTATTGTGCATGTTAGGATTTGATAAAGGAGAAGATGGTAATTCTATTCCTTTCCTGTTCTTATCTCAACCTATTCTTAAAGATTATGTTGCTGAAATGTCTAATGCTTCTGCTAACATTGCAGAATTTTCAAAAGATAAAGAATCTAAAGTTATTCAAAAACTATTAGAAAAATATGGAGTAGAAGATTTTGAAATGGGATTAGAAACTGATAAAGAGTTTGGTGAAATGATGACCAATATTAAAATGGCATCTGAAATTCAAAACAAACCTGATGGAATGTTTCAAGCTGCAATACTTAATAGATTTTTGTTATTAAAGAAATATGGTGCAGAGATTAGAGGTGTACAATCTACAATCAATATTGACTCAGCAGGTTTAGGTAAATCTGTTGCAGAGAATGCTGAAAAGATGAATACTGTATCTCGTTTATTTAGTAATACAACTATTGAAAATGCAGGAGCATTATTAGGTCAATCAGTAAGTGAAGAAGATATTACTGCATCTGAAAGACAAGAACTTATCTCTAAAGGTTATGTTCCTTTTATGGGTTTGTTAGTTAAACCTACAACCATTAACGGTATCTTTACCATTAATGCCTTAACTACTGCTGATAAGTTATGGACTAAACATTTCCCTTATCAAACAAGTGTTATGAATACCTTGTTTAGTGAGATTATGCCATTGATTTCTAATTCAGAATCTTCTGATGCTAAGAAAGCAGAGAAAAGACAAATTGTAATGAAAGAAGTTAAGAAGTATCTTAATACTGTCATGGCTTCTAAAACTATATTTGAAAATACATCTGCACAAGAAGAAAGAAAAAGACTGTTTATTGATAATGATGCTACTAACCATCAATCTTTAGCTACTTATCTTAGAGATGCTATTAAACTTCCTGTACTTAATAACAATAAACTGTTACAAAGATTTGAATTTGAAGTAAATAAAGATGGTAAACCATCTATCATTAAGTATAACAATGCAGCAGGGGCTTCATTTGATGAAGATTACCTTAATAATGCACTTCTTGAATTAATGGAAAGAAATGTACCTATTTCATCTTTTAATGGTGAAATATATACAACAAGAAAATTAGCTCAAGACCTTATCACTTATTCTCTGTTAGAGGGTGGAGTACAAGAAGCAATTCAGTTTGCTAAATTTATTCCTTTAAGATACTTAGATAAGTTAGGGTTTACAACTGCAATGTCTTCTGTAGATTTTAATACTGCAAACAGAACATTTGGTATTAACTTATCAGATAAGAAAGAACCTTGGGATGTAAGTACATTTACTATTCAGTTTGCACAAAACAATCCAAGAACTCTTCCTAAATTAGAAAACATTACAAATAAGAAACCTGAAGAATTAGTGAAGATGGATACATTTAATTTAAGTGCAATCTCTGATGCTCCAGGTGCTAACTTCTTTTCATTAAGACATGATGGTAAATTCCATTTATGGCAAAGAGTTGCTAATGATACCTACATCAAAATACCTGTTGTTGGTACTCATGGTATGTCTGAATACAATAATGAAAGAGGAGCAGTTGAAACTGTTATTAAACCATTAGTTGAAAAAGATAAATCTAAAAAAGGAAATGAACCTAAAGGTGAAACTAAGTTTATAAAACAACAATTGTTTGGAATTGAAGTAGAACCTACAATGACTGTTTTAAACAATATCATTAAGGATTCAAGTACACCTAATGATGTTAAAGTAATAATGGAAAAGTTATTAGGTGACTTTGACCAAACTGTAAAGATTGTAGTAAAAGAAATAAAAGGTAGAGGAGCTTATGATTCTAATACAAATACTATCTTTATTCATCCTGAATATTTAGCTACTGCTTCTAAAGAAGAATTATCTCGTACTGTTTTAAAAGAAATGGTTCACTCTATTACAGATAAAGAGTTACTTAAATATGCAGATAGAGATGGTAACTTAATTATTGAAGATGCACCTAAACACATTGTAGCTTTAACTCAATTGTTTAAAAGAACTAAGGAAATACTTGGTGAAGATAGAATCAATGAAGTAAAGGAAAAGTTCAAAAGAGATAAAGGATTAGAACCTATTGAAAAAAGAGTAATTTATGGTGGTACAAACTTGTTAGAATTTGTTGAGATGATTATGACTCAACCTGAATTCCAACAAGAAATGGCTAAACATAAAATGGCTAATGGTAAATCATTACTTGATAAATTTATTGAGTTTGTTTCTAATTTATTAACTGTATTAAATGTACCTTCTGATAGTATTACATCTGAAGCATTGAATAACATTTTTAACATGATTCAAAAACCTGTTGAAAGTAAAGTTGAATCAACATCAAATTTCAAATTTGCTCAGTTTAGTGAATTTGAAACAACAGCAGAATTCACAGGTGAACAATATGCAGATGATATGGCATCTCCAGGTGATGTAGTTATTTATAAAAATCAAGAATATTTAGTATTAGGATTGTCAGATAATGGAGGTTTAAGACTTATGGATTTTGATGGAAATAAGTTTTCAGGCACACCTCAACCTGATAAAATTGATAAACTTGTAGCAATGTTTGACACTATAAAGTTTGAAAATACTGATTATATTGTACTTGATAAAGATAACATTGTATCTACTGCTACAGGTAAAAAAGTATTTACTTCTAATGATAACTCTACTGTCACAAGAAAAAGAAAATTGTTAGAACTATTTAATGAAGAAGTTGGATTTTACCCAAGTGTTGAAACTCAAGAATCTAAAACATCTAATGCTTTTAAATCATTTACAAAAGATTTATTCTTAGAACTTGATGCAAAAATAAATGAAGATTATGGAAGTGTAAGAGTTACAACTCCAAACATTGCTAAGTTTCAACAATATCCTTTAATTCAAAAATACTTTAATGCAGGATATGATGTAAGTGTAGATGAATATAACTTCATACAACAAAATACTGAAGAGTTTAATACTTTACTTCAAGAGTTAGGTGTATCTGATGTAGTTGAATTAACTGATAAGTTAAAAGATATGAAAGTAGAATCATCAACTCCAACAGTAGAAATTAAACAAGAAACTAATGTAGAAGAAAAATTAATTGAAAAAGTAGAATCATTAGAAGGTATGAAAAAGTATGAATTATTCCCTGGAGTATTTGCTAATAAAGAACAAACAGAAGCAATTGATAAATTAGATGAATTTGTTAAATCTCCTAAATCAGGTTCATTTGTTTTAATTGGTAGAGGTGGTACAGGTAAAACTACTATTGTTAAAAAGGTTTTAGAAATGAATCCTAATGCAAGAATAGTTGGTGGTACTATGGGTCACAATGCAAAACAAATATTGCAAGAATCTTTAGGTAATAAAGCTAAGGCATACACAACTGCATCATTAACTGGTAAAAGAGAAGATTTTCAAAATCCTGGTAAGTATATTCAAGATAAGAACTTTGACCCTAACAAATCTCCATTAAAATATGCTGATGTATTTATCTTAGATGAAACTTCAATGATTGATGAAACAATGATGAAAGAACTTTATGATATTGCAGGAGTTAATACTAAATTTATTTTCATGGGAGATAATGTACAATTACCACCTATAAGAGAAAAAGGTTCTAAGTTTGAAGGTCAAGATTCTCCTACATTTAAAGAAGGTAAAGGTAACAACTTTGCTAAACTTACTCAAAGAATGCGTCAAGGTGAAGATTCTCCTATAGTTGGATTGAGTGATATTATAGCTACAAATGTAGAAAGTGAAAATGTAGAAAGAAGAGTTATTAAGAATAGAAAAACTAATTTCAATCCTTCCACTAATAAAGGTGTAATCTTTACTACTGAAAAAGATATGTTGTCTGAACTTGAAAAAGATATTAAGTCTGATGTTTATAATACTAAAGCTGTAGTATTCACTAATGCTAAACGTGACCAAGTAACAAAAACTATTAGGCAAATGTTATGGGGTAAAGCTGCTGAAAATGAGTACAATGTAGGTGAAGTTATCATGTCTGTTGATAATAAAAAGATTGGTGGATTAAACCCTGCTGAAATCTTCAATGGAGAATTTTACATTGTTACAAATGTAGTTACTAAAAATAATGCTTTAAGAATTGAAACATTTAATAATGGTAGAATAGAATCTGAAAACATTGCAGGTTATGTATTAACAGTTCAAAAGAAAGATGGAACAAAAATGAATATAACTGTTCCTTCAACTTCTGAAAAAGAAAGAATTGCTAAATTACAAAATACATTAGCTAATGCTGCTAAATCAGGATTAGCTCCTTGGCAATATTTTTGGAATAATAAAGAAGCTATTATTGCTGTTGAATATGGTTATGCTATTACATCACATAAATCTCAAGGTTCTACTTTTAATAACACTTATGTTTTTGAAGATGATATTTTAGGAGTTACTGCTGCATCTAATAAAACTGTAAATCAATCTTTGTATGTAGCTTTAACAAGACCAAGAAACAAAGCTGTAATTATTTCAAGGGAAAATGAAAATAATGACATACCTGAAATTACAGGTGATGAAGAAATCTTATTATCATTAGAGCCTAATGAAGTAACTCTTGCATTAAAAGAAAAAATTAATAAGTTATTTAAAGAAAATCCTTCCTTATCAAAAATTGGTTCTGTTGAGCAATACAGTAATTATTTGAATACTATTTTTCCTAACAGTAAAGTAAAAGATATTTTATATCATGGTACTCCTGATGGAAGATTTGAATCTTTTGACATATCATTTGCAGGTAAAGCAACAGTAAATGTAACTAAAGGAATTTACTTAACTGATAGTAAAAAAACTGCTGATTTTTATGCAGAAGGGCACATTGATTTTAGTGAATTTGAATCTCGTGAAGAATATGAAGAAGTGAAAACTGCTAAAACATTTTCAATGATAATAAATGCTGAAAATCTTAAATTTGTAAATGACCCTCAAGCACAACAAAAACAAGGAAATGCAATTTTAAGAACTGAAGAAAAATTATCAGACATTGGGTATGTATCTAATATTCCTGATTTAGCTCATCAATATATTGTTTTTGACCCTGAACAAATTCACATTTTAGGAGAAAATAAAGATATTGAACAATTTAAAAATTATGTAAATTCCCAATTATCTTATGAACCTAATGAAATAGTTTCTCCAACAGTTGAATCTAAAGCAGGATTTAGAAATACAGATGGTAGTAGAAAAAGATATTTAAAAGAAGAAATGGCTTTTAACAAAGCTAAAGAGTACAATAAGAAAAATACTGAATACAAAGCATCTGTAATTAAAGTAATGGGTGAAAAAGGAGATTCAAGAGTTTATTATGCTGTTAGTTTACAAGTTAGACCATTAGCATCTGCAACAGAAAAATTACCTTCTCAACAATTTATAGAAAATAACATTCGTAAAACATTAAAACAAGCTTATTTTAAAAATTCAGATGTAAAAAATGCTTATGAAATAACAGAAGAAATTGCAAATTCAAAACATCCATTGAATAAATTAGCTGAAAAACTTTTACCTTATGTTAAACTCAATAATGTAAAAATTTCTATAGTTCAGGGTGAATATAAATTTACAAAACCTAATGGAGTTCAAACAACAGCAGCAGGTTTATATCTACCTAACACAAATGAAATACAATTGTTTGGAGAAAATGTATATACATCAAGTCAAATTGAAAAACTTATTTTGCATGAAATATTACACGCATTAACATTTAATCATTTAAGATTAGACAAATCTACTGTAAATGATTTTAATAAATTATATGAGTACACTAAGCAAACAATGCCTAATACAAGTAATGTTTATGCAATGAATACAGTTGATGAATTTATAGTTGGATTATTTACAGATAGTGCATTTATAAAAGAATTAGAAAAATTACCTTCAATGAGTGGATTAAAAAAATATGATAATTTACTACAAGAGGTTTTTGATTATATTCTTTCTTTATTGAAAATTACACCTAAATCTAATTTATATCAACAAGCATATAGTGTAGCAACAAATGTACTTAATGAATTTAAAATGATTAATGAATCCATGCAAGAAATTTATCCTGAAGAATACTATGAATCAATGGAAGATTATGAGCCACAATATGAAGAGTCAAAAAATTTAACTACCTTTGATAATGAAATAGATGAATTAATTAGACAAGGTATTATTAAATCAACTTGTAACTAACATGGGATGTACTTATGAAATCTTTGGTAAAACATACACTAAAGAACAATTAGAAAAAGCATTAAAAGATAAAGGATTTCAAAATAGAATCAAGTTGGCTAAGGAAAACTTAGCCAACTTATCCTATGACCCTGATGAATTATCTGATACAGATGATAACCCTGTACTTTCAAAATATGATAAGTTAGTTCAATATAAAAAATCTCTCATTGCAAAACTAAATGATAGAATTGCAAATGTTAAAGGAGTAATATCTTCTTCTGATTCAAAGGAAGATATTAAAGAACTGACAAAGTTGCAGAATGAAATGAAGGAAAGAGTAAGTGTTTTAGAAAGTGAAATTGAATCATTTTCTATAGATGGACTTAGTCTTGAAACATTTAAGTTTCAAACTTCACAAGATTTTGAAAGAGTACAAAAGTTACTTAATTCAGGTTCATTAGAAGATGCTAATGAAGCTAAGAGGATTATTAACTTTTATAAAGCATTGGAAATCAATGTAAATAAAGTAACTGTTGATAATGTTTCTATTATTGACCATCCTTTCTTTGAAAAAGATGAGATGTATGATAGTGCAGGAAATGTAATATTAAGTGATGAACTTGTAACATTTTTTGATGATGTAGCAAATACATTTAAAAAAGAAGAAACTAAACTTATAAATGTACAGCAAAACATTGTTGAAGATATTATCAATTCAAATCCTAAAGTGAAAGCATTATATGACAAATTGTCTTATGCTCAAATTACTGAAGCTATCCCTGATTTAAACTGGGTAGATATGATGATTATGGATGTTACTAAAGGTATCTTTTCATCTAATGGTATTATCCCTCAAGTAATGATGGATGTTACTCAATCTGTATTTGCTGAAAAAATAAGTCATGCTAAAAAGTTTGAAGAAAAACATAATGCACTTTTACCTAAAGTAGAAAATACACTAAGAGTTTTAGGTTATAAGATAGGATTTGGTAAAGAAGTATCATTTGATTTATTCTTTCAAAAAGCATTAGGTAGAAATACAGGTAGGTTAGTACATAGATATGACCAATCATTTTTTGATAAAAGAGCAGAGATACAAAATGATTTTCATAATGAAATAAGAAGAGCTAAAACTTATGAAGATGAAGAGTCAAGAAACAAAGCTCTACAAAAAGCATTTAATAAAAAACAACAATGGTATAGAGAAAATACTATGGTGTTTGATGTAAGAAAAATTCAAGAGATTCAAGATGAGTTTCCTGAATTTGCTGCATTGTTTGAAAATGCTGATGGTGAACATGAAAAAGAAATGATTTCACAAATTGGAATGAAGGGTTATCAAGAAGAACTTGCTAAACAGAAATCTGAAATTAAAAAATACATAGCTTGGAGAGATGCTTATAAAGAAACTTATTTACAAAGTAAAGGAGTAGATAATGTAGGTGAACTTTCTGCTGAAGACTTAAGTACACTTCAACAAGTACTTATTACTCAAAATCCTTTTTATGGTGCTAAGTATTTTTATGAAACAAGTGGGTTAGTGTTAGGAGATAAACACCTTAACAGTAGTATGAATTATAATATAAGTATTCCAAGAAAAACTAAAGCTTCTGCTAAATATAAAGCAAGTGAAACTGAATGGGTACTTACTGATACAAAAGAATCTACTGGTTTTTATGATAATGACTATCAAAAAATAGAGGAAAATCCTGACCTTAAACAATATTATGATTTAATAAAAACAGAAATGGATTTCATCATGAATTCATTTCCTCAAGAAATACAAGACCAATTATTTACAAACTCTTTACCTCTTGTTAAAAAATCTTATGCTGAAATAATGGCAGACCCTAATATTGGATTCTTTAGAAAACTATGGAATCTTGTAGTAGATATGTATGATAGAATAAGAGCAGGATTTGGTATTAACAGAGAAGAAGGAGTATCTTATGAAAATACTGACGTAATTAGTGGTAAAGTAGAATCAACAATTAATGCTGACTTTCTTAACAATAATAAAAAGAGAGTACAAGATAAGTTTGTTGTAGAAGCTAAGAAGATTTCTAATTTACTTAAAGCATCAGGTAGTAAAATTACTCTTAGAACTACTACTACTATACCATTAGATAACTTACCTCCATCTATTTATAATGAAATATCCAAAATTACAAGAACTCCAGTAACTAAAGAATCTTTAAAGAAACAGTTTGGTAATACAATTCCATTAGGGAATATAGTTTATAAAGGAGTGATGTCAGATATGATTGAAGAACACTCTACTAATCTTCCAAAGATTGTAAAATATTACAGTATGATGGCTGCTGAATATTCAGCAAGAACTGAACTATTACCTTACATGGAAATAATGAAACAACATTATGAAAGTATTCAAACTACTGCTACTAATAATGTTGGTGAAAGTGTAGTTAATGCTTTTACAGGTAAAACTCTTACTAAAGGTTCTCGTAAAAGAGCTACTACTCAAATGGAAGATTGGTTTAACAGGGTAATTCTTGGTAACTATGGTGTAAAAGAATTTGGGTTAAAGAAATCTACACTTGATAAAAAAGATAATGCAAAAGATAAAATTAAATCATTTGTTACTGGTAGAATTTTATCACAAAAAGAAAAGCATTATAAGAAAGAGTTAGATGATTTAATTAATTCTGAAACTGATGAATCAGAAAAACAAAAACTAATAACTATTAGAGAGAAGTTAGGTAAAGAGTTTGCATTAAGTGCAGCTATTGATAACTTTTTAAATTACATTAGATTTTTAGGATTAGGTTATAACTTATCTTCAGCAATCACCAACTACCTTGAAGGTCAAACTGCAAATATAATTATTGCAGCATCAGGTGATTTCTTTGAATCAAAACATTATTATAGAGCAATGAACATTGTAAAAGGTTCATTTGTAAAAGCTATAACAATGGGTCAAGTACAAACTAATGGTGCTAAAAAAGTAAAAACATTAATAGATAAGTTTAACATACTCCAAGATTCTACTAATGAATTACAAAAAGCAAGTACTAAAACTGCATTTAACTATTTAGAAAAACTTCATCCAATGGAGTTAAATAAGAAAACAGAATATTTAAACCAAGCTCCACTTATGGTAGCTGTAATGTTAGATACTCCTATCACAAGTATTAATGGAGAAACTTCTAATGTGTATGATGCCTTAGATACAAATGGTAATTTAAAACCTGAATTTAGAACTGAAGAAAATATAAAAACATGGGAAGAAAATACAGGTGAAGCATTTACTACTTTTAAAAGTAAAGTAAATCAATCTATTGTAATGGCACATGGTAATTATGATGCACTAAGAGGTATGATGTCTAAAACATCTGTTGCAGGTAAAGCATTTATGATGTTTAAAACTTGGGTAGGTTCTGCTCTATATTCAAGATTTGCTACTGAAAAAGATGATGTAGAATTAGGACAAAAAGGTTACAAAGGTAGATATTGGTCACATACTTCTTCATCTGCACTTTTACATGGTACTATTGCAGGTTTTGCAATTGCAGGCCCTTTTGGAGCTGGAGTAGGTATGGGGTTAGGTCTATTTATGGGTTCAGGATTTGGAGTTAAATCAGACCTTTCTTCTTTAAGAGAAATGAGTTTCTTAGTAAAAGCTTTAATTAGAAAAAGTATTGCTACTCCTATTAACTTTATTGCAGGTAAAGAAGTAGTTCAAGATTTTGTAGGTTATGAACAACTACAAGGTAAAGGATTTACTGAAAGAGATGTTAAAAACATGAAAGCTACTATAGCTGATATGTCTGTATTACTTTCTTGGGTTGCACTTACTTTTCTTACTAAAGCAATGTTTTGGGATGATGACGATGAAGAAGATTCTACAAGAAGAATAACTCATAACCTGTTAATAAATAGAACTTTACAATTATCTTCTTCTGCAACTTCTTATATGTACCCACCTAAAATGTGGGAACAATTAGTAGGAAATATGGCTATTTTAAAATGGACTGAAGATGTAAATAAAACTGTAGAAGCCATCAATGAATATGTAGAAGGAAATGATATTCTTACTACAGGTTCAAATGCAGGGGAATCTAATCTTCTAAACAAAGCTACTAAAGTTATATTACCTTCTTTAGCAAGAGATAATAAGTTTGGATTTGGAGGTCAAGCTGAAAGACAATTTGAGAAAAAGTCTTTTGATGATTGGTTTTGGGATAGTACTAAGAAAGAATCTAAAATCATTAAAGGTAAAAGAGCATTACTTAGAATGGAATTAGAGAAACAAGGATTACCTGAAAAATGGGTAGAGAAGATTCTTAATAAAAGATTACCTATACCAAAAAATATAGATGATACTGAAACTAAAGATTAGTGACTAAAAAGAAAAAGAGGGAAATCAATCCCTCTTTTTTTATTGTGGAAAATATATTTCCATTCTTTTAATGTTGTATTCAGGTTGCTCAAATATTGTTTGAACTACTTCACATAATGTACCATGTGTATCAAATACAAATTCCCATTTGTGCCACTCATTTATAAACACTACCCTTTCCTTACTGTTCAATACTAATTCAAGTAAATGTTTGTCATTCATGTTATTAAACACTAACTTGTAATTCTCTCCTTCATTATCAATGTATGCTCTAACAGGTTTATCTGTTAAACCTTTTTCATGATAAATCTTACAAGTAAAATCTATTCTTCCTGATTCTACAAATTTATTGTAACCTGTTGGTTCCCAAATGAACATAAACATCATTATAAAAAATGTAATGAATGCAAGTCCAACAAATAAAATATTATTACTGTTCATACTTAAAATCTAATTAAATTGTAAGATAATCCCACACCAATATAAGGGGTAGGTTTTAAATTTGAAGTTATACCATATCCAACACTTACACCTATACCAAATCTTTTAGGTTTAGGCATTGAAAGAGAATATGCTGCCATATCTTTTACTGTAGAATATGGATTCTTATTACTAACTATTGCTTCATACTTTCCTTTCTTTTTCTTTACTGTTACTCCATACTCATTAGTCATCTCTACACTAAGTTCTGTAGTTTTAGAATCTACAGTTCCATTTACTTTAACCCAAGAATCATTAAAAGAGAAACCATAAGCTATTTCTTCTTTATGCAATATAGTATCTGTAATTCTTGAATACATTGTATCAGTTTGAAATGTTGTATCAAATACTGTATTGGTTTGAAATACAACTGAAGTTACAGTATTATTTTTATACTTCTTTACTTCTTCTTGTAGTTTTTTAACTATTCCTTCAGATAGTGTTAGTTTAGTAAAAGCATTAACATTAAAGGATTGTAACACTTGTACTTTACTTTCTAAGTTACCATTTTTATCTTTGTAAGTAACCATTTGGTTTTCAAGAACTTGTAGTTTTAAATTCTTATCTTGTAACTTATATCCAGTATCACAATTCTTAGTTAAAAGAATAATGATAATGACTACAAGTGAAACATTTAATATTCTTGCTATCATAATATATGTTTTTTAAAAGGTGATAAAACTAAAAAAGTGGAGTATTTCTACTCCACCTCCATTTAACAACTATGAGTATTATATTCCAGTACTTCCAAATCCACCTAACCTATGAGTTTCATCTAAAGTATCTTCTTCATGAAATTCTGCTTTTACATAAGTAGTAAGTACAGCTTGTGCAATTCTTTCTCCTAAGTTAATTCTAATAAGAGAACCACTTAGATTACCAATAATTACACCAATTTCTCCACGATAATCAGAGTCAATGGTGCCAGGTGAGTTCATTACCTTTAACCCTTTCTTTAAAGCTATTCCACTTCTATCTCTTATTTGAAGCTCATAACCTGCTGGAAATGAAACAAATAATCCTGTACCAATTAATACTCTTTCTCCTTGTCTAAGAGTAATGTAGTTTTGTTCCAATGAATGTTTCATTACTTCATCCAAAGGTATAAGTTTTTCTCCTTTATAGAGAGTCATAAATGAATCAGCTACAAGGTCAAAACCTGCACTTCCTTCTGTAGCATATTGAGGAATAGCTACATCCTTGTGTTTTCTTTTTACTGTTATTCTCATGTTTCTATTAATGCTTTTGATTTATATGCAAATTTACTATTTTCTTTTAAATTAAAGAAAGTAACCTCACCTATTTTTTTATAAACTGGATGACTAAAGAACCAATCTTTTATTCTTTTATTTTTAGGATTCTTTAAAGTGTAATCATCACAAAATGCAAATACATTTGCTAATTCTAATTCAACTCCTTCTGTAAGTAATTGAATTGCAATCTTTTTATGTACACTTGTAGGTTCTGCTTTCCACCAAATATATCCTTTTCTATTAACTCCTGAGAAAGAGCCTTTTTTTAAAATGGATTTAATTACACCCATTTGATTTATTCTTGTATGGTTTAATACTACTGCACCTACAAGATATATGCTTTCAGTATCTGTTGAGTCAGCTACTTCAGACATAATTACTTTAGCTAACCAATCTACATCTCTCCATTTGTTTTGAGGTATAGAATTAATGCTCCAGTTTTGAAATTCAGGTTCTACCTTTGGTTCAATTTTAATTTCTACTTCAAGTTCTATTTGTTTAGGTACAAACTCTGAAGTTTTAAGTTCCCCCACTTTATCAGTAAAAGAGGTTGTCGTAATAAGGAACAACAATAAAATAGCATATTTCATTATCAATTAATTATGTGAAAAAATAAGGTGTTGAGATACCCAACACCTTTTAACCATGCAAAGATACAAATATTATTTACATTTGCACTCATGCCATATACATTTACACTTTGGACAATATTTACCTGTCCAACTTAGTATTCTTTTTATCAGTTTCATACTCAGGGTAATTTAGTTTACTGTCAAAAGTTTTAATTGGTTCAAAGTTAGCATTCCAAATTTCTCTCATTAATGAAGTTTCTTCTCTTAACTTCTTTAATTCTTCTTTTAATTCTTGTTCTTTTTTGCTCATTTTTATTGTGCTTTTCAATACCTCCTTCTAAAAATGAAAATCCTTTTCTTCTTAATTTAGCTAAATTTGAAGGAGTACTCATTTAATAAAATTCTTTAATGTGTTAATATGGTCTTCAAGAGTTAAGTTAATTCTTGAAAAGTCAAGAACTTCCACTTTATCATTTACAATATCTTGCAATACAACTTCATATTCAGTCCATTTAATAGCAAAATGAGAATCTTCAGTTTCTAATTGAAAAGAAAAAGGAAGACTTGTAAATCCTAACTCTTGACTTTTTAATAAAAATTCTCTAATTTGTTTTAAATTATTCATAGTACTTTTTTTTCATTTATAAAATCAAGTATTTGATTTGCAATTCTTTCTGCATCACTTACAATCTTTTCTTCTTTAGTTTCAATTTTCCAATTGTTTAAAAGAAGTCCTAAATGTACAGTTTCATGCATAATTGCAGTTCCATCTTTGATAGACCCATTTAACCTATTTGTGTTAATAAATATAAATGGTTTTTCATCTATAGGACTATAGTTAGTTAATCCCATAATATAAGCATCTTTTGAAGTTTCTTTATATTCTAAAGCTGCTTTCTTAGATAAACCATGTAAATTATCTACTCCAAAATAATTAAATATGTCAACTGATTTAGTACCAAGTACTAATATAAAACTTTCAAAAATCTTTGTAGCTACTATCATAATGTTATTTATTTAATAATAACTACAAAGATAAAGTTTTATTTTAACTAATCAATCATCCAATAATCTTTCCATAATTGATTATGGTGTTCCAAACTAAATTTTGCCATTTCTTCAGTTTGAAATACAAGATGATAAAATCTATTATAAAGAGTAGTGTACCTTAATCCATCTTTAAATCTTTCAACAGTATATTTATAAGTTTCAGCTTCCCAATCAGGTACCCAATCACCATTCATTACACTAATTAATTGTGAAAGTTGTGCAAAAGCTAATGAAGATTTTGCTTGTTTTTCTATTGCAAATATACTTAAATGATTATAATTAGCATTTTTAAATTGTCTAATTTCTCTAATTTCAGAACTTGAAGTAATATAAAATCCACCAATAGAACTTAATGCACCCCAAGATTTAGGATATGAACTTATTTTTTCAAACCATTCTTTATCTTGTAAATCTTCTTCTGCAAATACAGGACACCATTGATTTTCAGGTGAAAACCATGTAGCTGTTGCTGTATTTACACCACTTGGTAAACTTTCATTTGACACTTTAGTAAATATTGTACCTACTTTAACTCCAGGTAAATCTTGTAATAATTTATATTGTGTTTTCATTTGTTTATCATTTTTAAAGATTCAATCAATGCTTGTTCAAGTGCTTCTTCGTATGTAGGGTAACTACAAGAAATTATATGACTTGATAATGGTTTAAAGTTACCATTAACATTCCCGCCAAATAACCTCTTACTATCTCTTAACATTACAATACTATTCACATCAACATAGATACTGTGAACTTCTCTTAACCATTTTTGCAATAAAGCTTGAGTTGGTGCTGAATAAAGATTTATTACATTCATAGACAAGTTAATCATGTGGTAATCTCTTAAATAACCATCATTGACATAGACTTTACTGCATTTTTCATCAAACCCTTTTTCTTTAGCTAATACTGCTGTTTCATATTTTATTATTTGTTCTTGCATAGTTGTTAAATTAAAACAACAGGTAAAATACATTACCTGTTGTTAGTTATTCAATGTTCATCTTTTCTATAAACTATTCTTGGTTTTCTTGGTAAGTTACGTTTTCTTAGTTTTTCTCTAATTAAACATTCTATTTGTTCAATAGCCCATGTTTCTGAACTATAAGTTTTTATAGTTTCAAAGAAATCAGAATGATGTTTACGTTCTGTATAATATTCATAC
>Ga0068876_10000242_pt1 | contig 42875 bp, 60 predicted proteins | sample NOAtaG_6_FD_66442 | JGI IMG/M metagenome (GOLD analysis project Ga0068876, IMG submission 66442) | Freshwater lake microbial communities from Lake Erie, under a cyanobacterial bloom - NOAA_Erie_Diel5S_2200h metaG | ecosystem: Environmental > Aquatic > Freshwater > Lake | place: USA: Ohio, Lake...
GGACACGGAATATGTAAAAGATATGGTAGTTATTACACATTTGAATATTATAGTTATTCCTATTAATGTAAAATAGTTTTGACAAAAACACATAAAAATGTAAAAAGTAATTAAAGTTATGACAAAAGAAATCACACAAGAAGAAATCCAAGAGATTGAAAGATTAACTGGTGGGAAGATTGGGACACACACATTTGGACCAAACAACGAACATACATTAGAGAATTCATTTTTATCACCCGATGGTACATATATCGGTAGTATTGAGGAAGCTAGATGGTATGTTAATAATGAAATGATGGTAGATGAAGAATATCCACACGGTGTGGCTGCCGTAATCACTAAAGAAACTTATGGAACTGATAACCCTATTATTGAAGGGATGTATGGTTATACTCACAGAGGTGGTAGTATGTTTAGAATTGGTGACAGATTGTTCGATTCAAAATATAAACCAGTTAAAGAAGATTATCCTGAAGATGAATGGAATGGATATGAAACAAGATTCAATGAATTATATGAAGATGAAGATGAACTTGGTAAAAAGTGGATGGATGACGATGGTATATCATATGTCATACCATTTAGATTAAGAGGTTCAAAAATTATTGAAACAATGGAAGAGGCGTTTGATGCCGCTAAAAATATGTCAAATTATTTATAATATTATGAGTGATAAACAAACATACGACTACGGATGTGTAATGTTATATTTTGATTTCCCCGAAATTAAAAATCTACATTCACTAATTGATGAAGATGATATCTACACCGAAGAAGGTGATAGAAGTTTTGGTTTAGAAGATGAACCACACACTACATTACTTTATGGGTTACACAATGATGTAACTGAAGATGATGTAAAAGGGGTTATTGATAATTTTGATTATGGAACTTGTAGAATCACAAATCCATCATTATTTGAAAATGAAATGTATGATGTATTAAAGTTTGATACAAGTGGACCAAACCTTCACGAAACAAATAAGGAACTTACAAAGTTTCCACACACGACATCATTTCCTGACTACCATCCACATTTAACAATCGGGTATTTAAAACCAGGTATGGGTAGAAAATACGCAAATAAACTAAAAGGTATTCAATTCAAATTGGAACCAACCCATGTTGTTTATTCTATGGCAAATGGGGATAAAATAAATTATGAATTATGAAAAGTAAAAAAATAAATGACCTAATCAAAAAGGGTGAAGAATTAGCAAAAAAACACGAGGAAATCAGAAATGAATTACCACAGGAAATTAAAGACAAAATGGGGTGTATAGCTGATTCCATTGCGGAGGACAATAAAATTGTTACTGATATAATGAGAAAAATAAAAAAATCATTTGATGAAACTTATAATGAAAATGTTATTATAACTCCGATTATGTATAACCCTGAAAACTTTATGCCTGTATTAGGTGTGTTGGTTAAAACAGATACGGGTGCATATCATAAAAAATATACAATATCAATATCTGAATAATTATGAAAACAAAAGTATATTCAGCATTCCCTGGTGTAGGGAAAACAACTTATTTCAAAACAACAGATAAAAATGTTTTGGATAGTGACAGCTCAAAGTTTGATAAAAAGAACTTCCCCGCAAATTACATTGAACATATTGAAAGAAACATTCAAGACCCCAAGGTTGACAAGATTTTGGTTTCATCCCATAAAGATGTAAGAGACGCTCTTGTAAAAAGAGGAATACCTTATGTTCTTGTTTATCCTGACAAAAACATTAAGGACGAATATATCCAACGATATAAAGACAGAGGAAATAATGACACATTTGTTGACTTATTAAATAATAATTGGGATAATTGGATGAAAGAGATGGAGGACCAAGAGGGTTGTGAAAAAATAACTTTAGGTTCTGGACAATACTTAGCTGATGTAATAAATTAAACAAATGAAAAAACTTATCCTAACTTTAATAATGTTGTTGACCACATTAGTGTCAAATGCTCAAATTGGTGTTATAACCATAAAGAAAAATCAAACTGTTCCACTTAATATGTGGTACACTATCCATGAAAAAGATAGAGAAAATAATATCTACATTACATTTGAGAATGAAGATTTGGCGGTCTACACACTTGAGAATTTATTAGGTCAATTTGATATGGATATTGAGTTACCAAACGATAAAGATGTTGATGGTGACCCCTATTGGAGTGTAGAACAAGAAAATGGTTTTATTAGTGACATTTATTACATTAAAGAAAAAAACTTTCCATTATACACAATAACAATCGTCTCGGCTTGGGGTGGAGAATAATTTAAAGGTTATGAAAAAGTTAATTAGTCTTTTATTTTTATTATTTTTATTTGTTGGTCATTCTCAGATTGCACCACCAAAACAACAGATAAAACTTAATTTACCACCTATTAATAATACGACCCCAAAAATAGGTATGGGACCTGCTATGATGATTGGTGGTGCAATTTTAACAACCGCAGGTTTGTTAACACCTCCATTAATGGTCGGAGGGTCAACAACTCAAAAACAGCCCTTCTATAAACAGGGGGGTAGAGCGGCAGCAATTGTTTCAGGTGCGTTAGTTTTTACCATTGGTGTGGGAGTATCAATCGGAGATTTATGAAAAAAGTAATGGTAAGATTTCCAAATGAAAGTTATTTCATTGAGATTGATATGGATATGTCACAATTCAAACCTGAAAAGGAATTTGATGACCAAATATTTGGGTGGTATGGGGATATATACATCTCAGTTAAAAAATAAATCATCCCTCTATCGTAATATTGGGTTTTTTGATTATCTTTGATAAAAAATTAAGAGATATGGAAAAATTTTCAATGAACCAAGTGATTAAAGACAAATTCGGTGAATCCGAAAAAAATGTTAAAACTGCAAAATCAACTAAAAGAGCAAATAACAAAGTTGATGGGAAGTATGTGGTAAAGATTGTGGATGGTGTCAAATATATGGTATTAAAATGAGAACAGGGTTTTTTTTATTATGTTTGGTGTTGTTTGGTGTTCTACACTATTTTTTAGAACCGACCAACCAATTTGAGATTAGAAATAGTAATAAGATTACTATTAACGATACAATAAAGGATACATTAAAACCTAAACAAGAATTTGTTAGGATTAACAATTTACCGCATAATTTTGATACTGTACCTGGCGCTAATAACGTATTTAGGTCAAGTCAACCATCTGTATCACAATTAAGAGACATTCTTAACAATTACGACATTGACGTGGTTATACGCATGAATGCTGAGGAAGGTACTGGTGTTTCTACCTCATCTGAAAAACAGTTGGTTGAGGGTATGGGTAAAAAATATGTTTGGGTTAACGCACATCTTGGATATGTTAAAGGTAAGGGATATACTAAATCGTTAGATACATTACAACCTTATTTACATAAAGGAAACGTATTGATACATTGTGCTCACGGTGCTGATAGAACAGGATATCAAGTGGCAAAATATGTTCAGGATAAATTAGGTTGGGATAGAAAAGAATTGTGGTACTATACTATCAAATATAACAATTGGGAAAAATCAATACCGAGGGGTGAAACAGGGTATATAAAGTATATGGAGGCCTTTTATCCGTATGACTTGTGGAAAAAAGAAATTGATTAATTTAATTAAAAAAAAAATGAATAGAGATTTAGAAGAAGAATTGCCAACGACAATAATGGCATTAAGAACTGTTGATGGGTACAAGAGGATTGAGGATACTGATGAAGTAAGTGATTATGATACACCTTGTTGTTGGAGTAGTTTAAAGAATGATGAATATTCTCCCGCTTATCTTACAACACCACAAGTACCATCTGGTGTTTATGAAATTGCTTGGAACGGTCAACTTGGGACTCATACACTGAAGAAACAACCATTCAATACCGATGAGTTGTATGAATTACCATCACCTGAAATAACTGATATTATTACCGATATTGAAAACTTTTGGAATAGAGTTGATGTATATAAAAAATACAACTTTGTACACAAACGAGGTATTTTATTGTACGGAGAACCAGGGTGTGGTAAATCAGGTATAATTCAGTTACTATCAAAACAATTGATGCAAAGAAACGGTATTGTTATTAATATAAAAGATGAAGAAGATTTAGAAAAATTCACATCATTTATACCCACCTTTAGAAAGGTTGAACCTAAAAGACCGTTAACTGTGTTACTTGAAGACATTGACTCAATCGCTGGGGAGAATAGATATTCAACGTCAAGATTATTAAACATTTTAGATGGTGTTAAACAGATTGAAAACGTTGTTTACATAGCAACAACCAATTACCCTGAGAAACTACAGGAGAGAATCACAAATAGACCTTCTCGTTTTGACAGACGTTATAAAGTTGAGTTACCAAGTGACGAAATTAGAAAATCATATATTGTTAATAAACTTAATGATGAAGACTTGGCAACAATTAACATTAATGAGTGGGTTAAGAAAACAAAAGGAATGTCATTGTCTCATCTAAAAGAAGTTGTTATCTCAACTATTATTATGGGTAGGGATTTTGATGAAACAATTGATAACCTTGAGGGTATGAAAAAGACCCCTACGGTTAAAGACAAAAAAGAAGTAGGATTTGGTAAATAACAAAAAACCCCCTTATTTTTTAGGGGGTTTTATTTTGTATTTATAATCAGTCTCAATTTTAGGTAACGGTTTACTTTCCATTATCTTCTGATAAAGTTCCCAATTATCTGTGGGACTTATTAATGGGTCTATTATCCACTCTGTTTTGTATTTAGGTTCTTTTTTCATTTGTATTAGATTTAACATAAATTTTTCTAATGATGTTTGAATGAGTATCTTCAGGGTCTTGGGCCATTTCATAAAGTTTACCAATCTTTTTCGCCATTTTTTCTCCTACAAAATTAAACAATTTAATTTCATTTTTATAAAAATTTAATGGGTTATTTTGATACTTTGAAAATTTTGATAAGTTTTTATAAAAATATTTACCTTTATCACTTTCAGGGTCAATCCCTCCCATGAATTCCATAAATTTTAAAAGACTGTCCTCTTCCCCCGATATTAATAAATGTTTTAACATCTCACCCTTATCGTTAGTTAAGTTTATATAACCCAACTCTAAGATTAGATTAATAATCTCATCATCACTTTCAGGGACATCAATATCACTGTCACGTAAACGAGTTTTAATAGTTTCAATATCAGATTTCAACTCTGACACTAAGTCCTCAAACGTATAGTTTTTTAAAACCATAAATTCTTTAAAAGTTTTATCATTTAAAAGGAATTCTAAAAATTGAGTTTTATTGACATCGGATAATATCATTCTTGAGGCAACTTCAGTTGGTTTAACTAAAGTCTCAGTTAATGTTGCCAAATAAAGATAATGGAAAAATATTCTTAAAGGTTTAATACCAAATGCCCCGAAATTGGATGTTGTACCATAGTCAACAATATGTGTCAATGGTTTTTCAGGTTCTTTAAAATTGTCATATGCGTGTTTTAATTCGTGAGATAACGAAGGTAAAATCTCTGTTTTTTCATCTTTTAAAAATTTAATTATTTCAGACATATTAACATCCCTTTCAGGTAAATAAAGAGAAACGGAAATGTATAATTCTGAAAAATCTTGTAAAGACATACTCACAAATTTTTTAATGTTATGAGTATATCTTGGCGAAAAACCCATACCTGCCATTAAAATTTTATCGGTATCAACAAAATCCAACTCAATCCGAGCATGAACTTTTTTAATATTAAGTTCATTGATTTGTAAATTAGTACTGAACCCTATATCAAATTTACTATCCTCGTCAAATGTTTCATTTGATTCATACGATAATTGTTTTAATAAATCTTTATATAATTTCTCACCTGACAACAAAATGTTTTCAGGAACACCTAACGCCTCTAATATATATTTTTTCATTATGCTACTCCAAATGATTTTGATGCCTCAATGGCTTTATTTCTATGACCACTTCGTTTTTTTCTTGCGTTTTTGTCGGCAAAATAACTTGCGGCATCTTCTTTACTTGAAAATTTAGGTATACTTGATGGTGATTGACCATCTAATAAAAATGTAACCGCAATTTTTGCAGCAATGTCGTTTCTATTTAGCATTTCAGGATTTGACTCAAGACTCACCCCTGAAAGTTGACCGTATTTTCTGTAATTACCTCTTCCAGTCAACTGATTAAATCCTCTACCTCTAAAATTCCACCCATCACCACCTCCTTGATTACCCGCAATTTTTGCGTAAACTAAATTAAAGAACTCTTTTGCGTTACTTTTTAACTTATTTAGTTCACCATCGGAAAATTTACTAACTCTTGAACCAAAAATTTTTCTAATTCTTGAATTATCTGTATTAGCGTATGAAACCTCACCTTTAGGTTTAAAATTGGATTCTTTTTTAACGACAGATAACATACCTATTTGAGCTAAAGGGTCGGTTATTCCCTTTTTTTTCATTTCATCAATTAATAAAGAAATATTATTTTTTTGAATACTATCAAAGTTACCTAAAAGTTTAACTTTACCAAATGACCCTGAACCCTGAACATTTTCAGTACTATCAACAGGTTCATCTGAATTGTCGGTGGATGATGAATCGGTAGGTTCCGTTGTTTTTGCGTTCTTTATACCTTTTAGTATTAAGTTACCAATAACACTTCCTGTATCTCTATCTGTATCAATAAAATCGGATTCAATTAAAGACTGTCTAATTAAAAACTTTTTTTGACTCTCAGTTATAACTAATTTCATTTTTTTTATCTTTTTATATAAATACTTCCCTATCATTAAAGTTTATATAAGATATTTATAAAAGACGTGAAAGTAACCATTATACATAAAAATTCGGGTATTGATAAGAATGAATATGAATTATATAATAAATTCATTAATTATCTTCAAGATAAATTTCCTTTGAATCGGGATTTAAAAGTTATATTTTTAGGTGAGAGAAACGGTAAAATGACTACAGGTAGTAGATTACCTCAAGAAATTAGAGTTTTATCTAAGAACAGAATGAATCGTGATATTTTAAGAACTTTGGCTCACGAGTGGGTTCATGAATATCAAATGGAGGTAGAAAAAAAGGAAATGGGTCCTGATATTGGTGGTAAAATTGAGGATGAAGCAAATTCAGAATCAGGTGCCATTATGAAAAAATTTGAGAGAGACGTTCCTGATTCTGAAGATAAGCTTTACGATTAACTATAATATAGTCGGTCGTATCCATTTGTTTTGATAGTCATGATTTTTAACACAATACCTAGCGTAATCGTTAATCATTGGTCTACCTGTATTATAACATCCGCATACTATTCCCCAATCATGATACTTGTTATATAGTTTTCGTAATAATTTCATACTAATTTCAATGTTTAGTCTGATATCATTTTTTAAAATTTCATTTGGCACTCTACGTTTCTGTATTAGTTTAGCGGTACCTGGCATTATTTGCATGGGACCCAACGCTCCAACACAAGAAATCTGACTTGGATTGTAACCCCAATGAAATGGTCCTTGATACCTTGTCTCCAAATAAGATATGTTGTACGCTATATACTTGGGTATATTGTATTCGGTAGAATATTTCTCAATATTTTCGTACATATACATAGGTATTGGTGAAACAATTTCATTATTACTTTTGAATAACTCAACTTCTTTTTTAAACTGAATTGTTGTTTTAAATGAACCCAAAGAAGTTAAAACAATCAATAACGATATTGTAAACAATGACGTTAAAATTAAATTTTTTGTATTCATAATTTAAGGTTTAATTTTATTAATCACAGGACTATGTTGACCCCAAACATTTGCTGCGTATAGTTTAAAGATTGTATTACCGATTGAATCTTGGTACACAGTGTAATCACCTGTATTATTATTGATGATAATTAAATGATGACTTTCATCAATGGCGATTGTTACATCATTTTTCCTAACTTTAACAATTTCTTTTTTAGAAATCACAGTTTTGTTAGTTAATTTGTGATATGTAAAACCTACAATAAATGATGCTACCACCGAAATAACAATAATACCATAAACCATTGCGTTTTTAACAACTTCTTTAGCCGTTACTTTTCTCTTTTCTACATTCTCTTCCATAATTTTTAAATTTAAATTGTTAATAACTCTATACAAATGTTAATCAAAAAACGGGAAATGTTCAATGAAACCCCGTAAAAAAAAAGAACCACCAGTTTTTAATTGGTGGTCTCTTGACTTTTTAATTTTTTTGTTTTACTCAACCGTGACAAGTTCTAAATCAAAAATTAATTTTTTACCTGCCAAAGGATGATTTGCGTCAATTATTACAACATCTTCCTTTATTTCTGCAACCCTAACATTAACAGGTCCCATAGGTCCCTGAGCTTGTAACATATCCCCAACAGAAACACCTTCAGGGATTTGTTCCTTTGGTACCTCAACAATCATTTCTGGATTAATATCTCCGTAAGCATTTGTAGGCTCAATCTCAATCGTTTTTTTGTCACCCTCATTCATTTCTAATAATCCGTCCTCAAATCCTTTAATTAAAAGACCTTGACCTAATTGGGCTTTAAGAGGTTCTCTACCTTCAGTTAAAGATGAATCAAAAACAGTCCCATCTTCTAATCTACCCGTGTAATTAACTACAACGGTGTCACCATTTTGTACTTTTTTCATAAATCAGTTTTTTAATAAGTATATGTTAAAACTTTAATGAATCAACTTAATACATCACAATTTTATTCTTTTCATTATCAAAACGAATGTCATAAACATAATCATATAAATTAAGGACGTTTGTATTTTTAGTAATAAAGACATCACCACACTCAGTTTTTAATTTAGTAATTAAACTTGCTGCAAAACACCCCATACCCAAAAATGCATCTCCTAATCTTGGTGTGGTAAATGATATGGCGTCAATATATCTACCATCATTAATAAATCTTTCTAATTTGGTTTTAAGTCTCTTACCCCCATCGTGTTGGATGTGAATACTTATAAGTAAATCATCCTTTTCATTATAAATGTTAATTAATGCGGTTGTTGCCATAGAATATTATTTTTTGACAAATATATTAAAAAAAATCAATAGTTGACATTAATTGAGTATTTTCAGGTACCACCATAAATTTCCAAGATTCATTCATTAGGTAATTTAACCCGTCAGGATATGTCTCATTTAACTCTTCTAGCACAGTCTCTTTTGGAATCATTAGTTTACAGTCTATCATATATTTTTTTTGATATTCGGAAAAATGTATCCGATTAATAAGAACATAACATCCTTCACCATATAAAAGCTCAAGGTCTTTTTTAAAAACTTTATTTAGTAAAACCTCTAATGCTTTTTTCATAAAAAAATGTCTTATATTTTAATATAAATAGTTGAGAGTATATGGTCAATTATTTAATTTGTTTTTAATTAAATTATTTGTTACATTTGAATTATGAAAATATTTTTAATCATTGTTTTACTTATTGTTATCTTTATACCGTTAATATTTATGGTATTAATGTTTTTACAAATAAAGAAACACATAAAAATTGATTTTAAAGATTTTAAAAAAATTAAGGGTATAAAAAACAACCCAAAAATTGACATTAAAGAAATTTTAAAGAAAAAAATAAAATAATATGGATTTTTTACACGTTGAGAATGAATACAAATGGGTGTTAAAAGTGTTAAATTCTTGTTTAACAATCACTCATTTAAAAGTTGCTGATTTATTATTTAAGACTTATAAACAAAAATGGTCTTATGAGTTATCCGACATTAAGTTGTTGACAATTAATTCTGATTATGAACGACAAAAATCGTTAAGACTTGATGAGATACAAAAAAATCTGTCCTAATTAAGATTACAGAGTTAATTTTTTTAAAGACTCATATATTTATTATTACTATCACTCTCATCTGAGTGCCTATATATAAGAGGGGATTGTAATTTTTTACAATCCCTTTTTTTATCCACAAAACTTTATTATCTTTGTCACATGGAAACAGAGAAATTAAACATATTTGAAAAGATATCACTTTGGTGGAAATTTGATGGGAAATACATGCACAAGGAATTTGCTCGTGGCGTAAAAAATCTTTGGAGATGGTTTCCTACGATTTGGAAAGACCGTGATTGGGATGATACCTTTATATTTGAAATTCTCAGAGTTAAATTGGAGAATCAGGCAAAATATATTGGAGGTCGTGGAATCCATGTATCAGCAAAAAGAGATGCTGAGAAAATGAGAATGGTTGCGAAGTTAATCAAATTACAACAGGATGATTTCTATCATATGGAATATATGGATTATCAAAAAAGTGAATTTGAGTTTGTACCAACCGACGAAACCAAAAAATGGTTTACAATGGAGAACACATTGATTTCTGAAAATTACGATGACTACTTTAAAAAGTACCCAAGAATCTTCAAAGAGGTGTTGTCTGAAGAAGATTTTTCTGATGAAGAACTTGTTGATGTTGAAACCAAAAGTAAAATCGCTATGAAAATGTCGTATAGAAATCAAGACCGTTGTAGAAAATTGATTTTTAAAATAATGGAAAGTGAGATTTCTCGCTGGTGGGATTAAAATAATTTTATTATATTTGTAATATGAAATACAAACTAACATTAATTTCTGACACGCATAATAAGCATAATAAGTTGAATGGGGACTTACCTGGTGGTGATATCTTACTCCATGCTGGCGACATATCCTCTATGGGTTATGAGCATGAAATCCAAGGGTTTGCAAATTGGTATGATAAAATCAATATTTACGATTTTAAAGGTTTCATCGCTGGTAACCACGATTGGGGGTTTCAAAATAACACAGAGAAAATCAAAGGATTATTAACTGGTTATAAGACAATTGACTACATCCAAGATGAGGTTGTTGGATACCAAGATGGTGACAAACCTGAAATAAAAATTTGGGGTAGTCCTTGGCAACCTGAGTTCTATAATTGGGCGTTTAATCTTCCTCGCAATGGTGAAGAACTTAAATCAAAATGGGATATGATTCCTGAAGGTATTGACATTCTTATCACTCACGGACCAAGTTGGGGGATGAATGATGATGTTGAAGGACGACGAGGACAACACCTTGGATGTGAATTACTTGCTGAAAGAATCAAACAAGTAAAACCTAAAATCTTTGTTTGTGGTCACATTCATTCAGGACACGGACACTATTTTGACGGAACTACACATTACTTCAATGCTGCGGTTCTTGACGAGCAATATCTTTATGGTCACACACCTTGGAGTTTTGAGTGGGACCCAATCACAAATGAAATATTTTGGTAGTAAAAAACCCCTCTTTGGAGGGGTTTTTCTTATTTTAAAAGATTATAAAATTCTTTAAAATGTTTTAATCTATCAGCAAGACCATTATCACCACCGTTTACTCGTTTTGTAACCGATTTAACAACCGCATCATCGGCACCTTTATCACAAATACCCCATAGACCATTCGCATCAAAGAAATAAGCTGCGGACGCTAATGGATATTTTGTTGCAACTAAATCAGGATTCGCCACACAATCTTCACCAACAAATTTACTGAAGTTTGTATAGTTATTTTTTCCTGTTAATTGTATAAACCCTCTCCCTCTAAATTTAAAACCTTCTTTTGTTGATTCATCACCATTACCCATTCTTCCACCATAAACTCTTGAAGCAATTTTTTCAGGTTGTTTCGCATATGATTCAGCTAAGTTACCTGGAAAATATTTTCCGAACACTCTTTTAAGTGCGTCCGCAGAATAATGTAGATTTTCTGAAACCGCCCTAAAATTTCCACTTTCGTGAGCACATTGTGCTAAGAAATGTGCCAATCTTAAATTAGATGTAATATTAAATTTTTTTGCCGTCTCGTCAATCTGAGACAATACTGAATCAGGTATGTGACCTTTTAATTTACTAATGTTTAAACCACTTGTTGACGGTATAACAACATCTTCTTTAATTATTGTGGTCCCATATAGTTTTTCCAAACTTTTTTGACCTACAATTCCATCGGCAGTTAGACCATTACTGGATTGCCATTCTTTAACTGCTTTTTCGGTACCAGGACCAAATACACCATCGGCCTTTAAGCCTAGTTTGGATTGTAATTTTTTTACATCCTCACCTGTTGAACCAATTTTTAACATATCTATTTATATTTTTAAATAAATATCCTAAACGGGGTAACAATGGGGTTGAATTAGTTTTTTTTTCATTAAATAGTATTTATTAAGTATGAATAAAATATCAAAAATATCGTTATTCTTTGGGATTATAGGTTTAGTTTCATTTTTAACGATGCATACCTTAATATATACCGAATTAATGTTAGTTACGGAGAGTGTTTTAAGGTTTAGTTTTTATTCTAAAGCGTTCATTGTTTTTTGTTTAATAGTTTTTATTATTGAATACCTAAAAAGAAATAAGGTTATTGAAATAGAATCTGAATATACTAAAAAACTAATTGATGTTTTAATATCCCAATCTCATAATCCTTTGTTTTATGTTGGTAATACTATTGATGGTGCTAAAATATTAACAAATGAAGTGACTGAAACAATAAACACTGATAGATGTTCCATATGGTTATATAATGAGGATAAAACATCAATAATTTGTGAACAATTATTCGTTAAAAGTGAAAATAAATGGTATAGTGGAACTGAATTATTTAAAAAAGATTTTGAGTCTTATTTTACGTCATTAATATATAATCCAATAATAATTGCCAATGATGCTGAGACTCATCAGGCGACAAATTGTTTTAAAGATAGTTACCTTAAACCATTAGGTATTAAGTCTATGTTAGACGTTCCCATAATATATGGGGGTGATATTATAGGCGTTATCTGTATTGAAAGTCTAACTAAACGAGAGTGGACTAACTTAGAAGTTAATTTTGCGCAAATTTTATCATCACTTTATTCATTTGCGTATTCAGTTAAAATATCAAATAACGTAAGTAAAAATATTAAAGACATTGAAGGATTTATTGACTATTCAGTATTGGTTAGTAAAGCGGATAAAAATGGTAAAATAACTTATGTTAATAAGAGGTTTGAAGAAGTTTCAGGTTGGTCTTTATCTGAAGTTTTAGGTCAAGACCATAATATTGTTAATTCAGGGGCTCACCCAAAAAAATATTGGTCCGATATGTATAAAACAATATTAGTGGATAATAAAATATGGAACAATGTCGTAACTAATAAAAATAAAAACGGTGAATTGTATTGGGTTGATTCATATATTAAGGCCGAATTTGATAGCGACAATAACCTTACAGGATTTATGTCAATAAGATATGATGTAACAGAGTTAATGAAAACTTTAAAAGAGATTGACAAAAAAAACACCTATTTAGAGCATGCGGCAAAAATACTAAGACACGATATGCACTCAGGGATAAATACTTACATCCCAAGAGGGTTGAGTTCACTAGAACGACGATTAACTAATGATGATATTGAAAGGTTAAAAATTGAAGGTCCTCTTAAAATGTTGAGGGAAGGGTTAAAACATTCGCAAAAAGTATATAAGGGGGTTTATGAGTTTACTAATTTAGTTAAGAAAGATGCTGTTTTAGAAAAAACTGTTTGTAACGTAAAAGAAATATTAGATAGTTACTTATCAAGTACATCTTATAAGTCACAAGTCGTATTAGAAGAGTTACCTACATTAGAAGTTAATGAATCTTTATTTTGTACCGCAGTTGATAATCTAATTAGAAACGGGTTAAAATATAATGATAGTGATACTAAATTTGTAAAAATTTATAGTGAAGAAAGTCACATTATCATCCAAGATAATGGTAGAGGGATAACCCAAAAAGACTTTGAGAAATTATCTCAACCGTATACTAGAAAGGAAGGACAAAAAGAATCTGGTACAGGGTTGGGTTTAAATATTTGTATTGCAATACTTAAAGAACATGGTTTTGAGATATCTTGTGAGAAGAACAAAATAGGGACCAAAATAAAAATAAAAATAAAAAATTAAAAAATGATTGATTCAATTTTGTTAGTGGATGATGAGGATTTATTCCATTTAGTATTTGAAGATGCGTGTTCTCTTTTGGACATAAGTTTATCTTTACAATCAGTTACTAGCGCAGACGAGGCCGAAAAAATGTTTAAAAAATGGTTTGAAGAAAATAATACCGAGGACAAACCTGAATGTGTGTTTGTTGATTTAAACATAGTAGGAAGTTCATTTGATGGTATTGAACTCATTAGAAAAATAAATTTTCAATATGGAAACCACGTAGTTATTGGGATAATCTCTTCATCTAACGAGTCTGAAGAGCAAGCTAAAGCAGTACATGCTGGAGCTCAATTTTGGATTATTAAATCGGATGAGATAGAACCTAGATTAGAAGAATTTAGAAATGATTACGATGGGTATAAAAATAGAACCGCACCATTTAAAATATACAGATGATTAAAATAGATTTAAATACTAAAAAAACGTTAATTGACTTATATAATAAAAAGGGTATAGGTCTTGAGGGTAATATTACCAAACTTATTGATGGTGAGGATGATGAAGAGTTTAAAGAGTATTTAAAAACTTGTCAAACTAAAGATGAAGAAAAAAGAAAAAAACGTCTTGAAATGACAAAAAAAATTCAAAAGCAAAACGACGAATTAACTAACGCCAATAATGAAAATGAAAGAATACTTGGGGAATTACAAGAAACTTTAAGAGAAGTTGAGGAATCAAGGTTGACTTTTGAAGTCCAAAATAGAGAACTTAATGAGTGGAAACAAGATAACCTTAGATTAACTGAGGAGCTAAAAAATGAAATGGTTAAGGCCGAACAAGCTAAGATTGACGCTGAAACCGCAAAGCAAAGTGCCGAAAACGACTTAGACTTACTTCAAAAAAGAACCCAAAACCAATTAATTTCAACTATTGTTAGAGTTGCATTATGGATTATTGTAGGTGTTGGGTTTATTACAACAGGGGTTTATGTATTCACTATGCTCATGGGTAAAGACACACAAGTTATAAGTGCCGCTTGGTCAAATATGTTTGGTATACTGTTAACTAACGCTTTCTCAATTATAGGTACTATAATGGGTATTAAATATGCATCTAAAGAGGAGTAATTAAATTTTACTCCTCTTAACACCACCTTTTCTTTCAACCTTGTATTTTATTTCAACTTCACAAGGATTAATCATACTTTTTTTACTATCATACTTGAATGTGATGATTGTTTCATCATCCTCAAACACTCTTTCCCACTTTTTGTGCTCTATTTCTACCTTTTTCTTTGACATATCACAAAATTAATAATATTTTTAATAAAACAATACTGACACAAAAAAAAATTATACTGACAATTTGTCAGGTTTTGACATTTGGTATAATTTTTATTATATAAATAACGAAAATAAATAAAAATAAAAATAAAAACTATGAGTAAAATTATTGGAATTGATTTAGGTACAACAAATTCGTGTGTTGCGGTAATGGAAGGTAATGAACCTATTGTTATCCCAAACAGTGAAGGTAAAAGAACTACACCATCAATTGTGGGGTATGTGAATGAAGGGGAAAGAAAAGTGGGTGACCCCGCTAAAAGACAATCTGTGACAAACCCAACTAAAACTGTTTATTCAATTAAAAGATTTATGGGGTCAACCTACGACGAATCTAAAGACGAAGTTGGTAAAGTTCCGTATTCCGTAATTAAAGGTAAGAATAACTCACCTAGAGTTAAAATTGATGGTAAGGAATACTCACCACAAGAAATTTCAGCAACTATCCTTCAGAAAATGAAAAAGACGGCTGAGGACTATTTGGGTACTACAGTTACTGAGGCGGTTATTACTGTTCCTGCGTACTTTAATGATGCTCAACGTCAAGCAACTAAAGAAGCGGGTGAAATTGCGGGATTAAAAGTTAGACGAATTATCAATGAACCAACCGCGGCGGCATTGGCTTACGGACTTGATAAAAAATCAAAAGATGCCGTTGTCGTTGTATTTGACTGTGGTGGTGGAACTCATGACGTTTCTATCCTTGAGTTAGGTGATGGTGTTTTTGAGGTAATGGCAACTGATGGTGATACTCATTTGGGTGGTGATGACTTTGACCAAGCAATTATTGATTATTTGGTTGGAGAGTTTAAAAAAGAACATAATATTGACCCAAGTCAGGACCCAATGGCATTACAAAGACTGAAAGAGTCTGCTGAAAAAGCAAAAATTGAGTTGTCTTCATCATCATCAACCGAAATTAATTTACCATATTTAATTCCTGTTGATGGAATCCCAAAACATTTAGTGTTAACATTAACAAAATCTAAATTTGAACAACTTGTTGATGATTTGGTTAAAAGAACTATTGAACCTTGTAAAACAGCGTTGAAAAATGCGGGTATTAAAACAACTGATATTGATGAAATTATATTGGTTGGGGGGACAACAAGAATTCCCGCAATTCAAGAGGCGGTTAAAAACTTCTTCGGTAAAGAACCTTCAAAAGGGGTTAATCCTGATGAGGTTGTTGCGTTAGGTGCGGCAATTCAAGGAGGTGTATTGGCTGGAGATGTTAAAGATGTCTTGTTATTAGACGTTACACCACTTTCATTAGGTATTGAGACTATGGGTGGGGTGTTTACTAAGTTAATTGAATCTAACACAACAATCCCAACTAAAAAATCTCAGGTATTCTCAACAGCAGTTGACAATCAACCAAGTGTTGATATTCATGTATTACAAGGTGAAAGAGCGATGGCCAAAGACAATAAAACTATTGGTAGATTCCAATTGACCGATATTCCACCATCACAAAGAGGAGTCCCTCAAATTGAAGTGACTTTTGACATTGACGCTAATGGTATTATTAATGTATCGGCAGTTGATAAAGGAACAAATAAAGTTCAATCAATTAGAATTGAGTCTTCATCAGGTTTATCCAAAGAAGAAATTGATAAAATGAAGGCAGATGCCGAAGCAAATGCTGAATCAGACCAAAAGGCGAGAGAAGAAGTTGAATTAATTAACAAAGCGGATTCTACAGTATTTCAATCTGAAAGGTCTTTAAAAGACTTAGAGGAAAAAATATCAGAAACTGATAAGAATGAATTAACAGAACTTATCAGTAGTTTAAAAGAATCTGTAGATAAAAAAGAGTTAACTATTTTGGAATCTAAAATGGAAACATTAAACAATAAATTCCAATCAGTTTCTCAAAACTTGTATGAGAATTCTAATAATGAATCAACCAACGAATCAACAAATGATACTGATTTTTCAGATGTAGAATTTGAAGAAGTCAAGTAATTGTTAATAACTCCCGTGAAAAAAATCTCAGGCCTTTTATGGTTTGAGATTTTTTGTGTATATTTGTGATATGAAAAACAAACTACCATACGAAACAACAGGACGAGCAATTAAAGGATATACTGAATCTGCAATTGCTAAAGGTGAGACAAATGATTGTGTTGTAAGAGCATTTGCATCTTCATTTGAGATTTCTTATGATTACGCTCACAAGTTTGTTGCTGAGGAGTTTAAAAGACAACCAAGAAGAGGTACTTTTTTCACGGCATCTAAGATGGTTAAGTTGTCAGAATGTAATATCAAAGTAAATGGTAAAAAAGTTTGTCCTGTTGGGACACCCACAAAAAATCCTTTACTCCCTCATTCATTATCTTATCCTGTTAAAGTAAAAGTTACTGGTACTGATAAACTATATAAAATTGTTAACAGACAAATGACCGTAGGAACTTTTGTTAAAAAGAATCCAAAAGGAACATTCTTTGTATTGGTTAAAGGTCATGCCTTTACAATCAAAGATGGTGTCGTAATTGGTAATCCTGAAGATGCGGTTAAAGCGAGACGACCAATGAGAGCGGCGTTTGAAATTAAATAAGATATGAAAGTAAGTTTTGATTTTGATGGGACATTATCCCGAAAAGATGTTCAGGACTTTGCCAAAGAATTGATTGGTAAAGGAATTGATGTATGGATTGTTACCTCAAGGATTTCAACGGAACCCGCATTAGAAAAAGGGTGGTATTGGATTGAAAAACAAAATGATGAGTTATACAAAGTTGCTGAGTCGGTAGGTGTAGTAAAAGATAAAATTGTCTTTACAGAACACATAGATAAAATTGTTTTTCTAAAAGATAAAGGGTTTGAATTTCATTTAGATGACGATGAACATGAGTTAATTTTAATAATGCAAAGTAAAGATTCTTGTGTTCCACTTAATGTTGGTCACTTTTCTTGGAAAGAAAATTGTTTAGAGGTGTTAAATAAATAAGTTATGAAAGTATTATTTTTAGACCACGATGGAGTTATTTGTTTGTCAAATAATTGGGGTGGTCGTTATAAAAAGAAAGGGTTTGATAGCAACCCTGAAACACCAATGGATATCCGAATGGATAATTTTGATGTGAAGGCGGTTAAAATTCTTAAAGAAATTATTGATGAAACAGGGTGTGAACTTGTTATATCATCTGATTGGAAATTACACGGGACTTTAGACCAAATGAAAGAAATGTACATCACTCGTGGTATTAAACCTCCTATTGATTACACTCCCAATATGAAAGACTTTGATGAGACTGGCCACGCTATGTTACATTGGAAGGGATTTAGTGAAAGTATCCGTGTTTATGAGGTCAATGAATACTTAAAGAATCATCCTGAAGTAACTCATTGGGTTGCGGTTGATGACCTGAATTTGTCATCACTTGAGAATTTTGTAAGAACAACCAAACCTTATAATGAGGGAATTAAACAGTCAGGTGTTAAGGATAAAATCCTGAAATATCTGAAATAAAAAAGGGGATGGTAGCGAACCTCCCCTTTAGTTGTTACCATAACGATAACGGTCCTAAAAGTCCTCTGTAAAGAGGATTATTTTTCTTTTACTAACTGTAAACATCTTTTTAAATATTCTTTGGCTCTTGACGATGGGTCAGGATGAGAAAGAACTTTTTCAATATCTTTCACTAATTCTTCACCGTGTTCATTTTCTTTATAAAGCTCAAGTACTTTATCCATGGCACTGTGACAATTACCTGTTGTCTCATCTAAATAATTTTTACCACGAAATGTGTTAAGATGATTCATTAAATCGTAAGATAAATGTTCACCAGCATCTGTAACATCAGGGTGTAATCTTATGGTTCTTAAAATATCCAAAGCGTCTACCATACCTCTAATACCACCACTTCTTTTATACAACTTTGAAGTGTAGTTTTTAAACCCATCATTTAAACCGACAATTTCATCCAAACTAACTGTGTTAGTTGTAAGGCATCTTTGTTTTCCTTCATTAGGTTCTTGAGTTGAGTCTGACTCAAGAATATGCTGTCTAATTGCTTTACGAAGTTTATTTTCGTCAATTATGTATTTTTTCATACTAAATGTTATTTATATAGATAAATATTAATATAAATCAAAATAACTCAACATTTGGTTTATATTAATATTCGTAATTTTTTATTACATAAATGTTAAATTAACATATATGGACGATGATGAATCGAATCAAGACGTGGAGACAAATATTTTTGGGGAATCTTTCAATAAAGTTCCTTATGTTAGCAATGTTCTTCAATCCATTTGGATTCGATGCGGTTCAATATTATCTGATTGTTACGACAGGGAGTTTATTTTATGCAAATTTAATTTTGTATTGCGTATCGGGACTATTTTTTGGTCTTTATTTCTTATTTCGGAAATACTCTAAATAATAATCATTCATCACTATCCGATTTTTCTTCAGGTGCTGGTATTTGGGTTAAAACCCAAATATCAAAAATCAATAAATAAATCCACCAAGTTAATGATGAAACATCATATTTCTCAGGATATAAACTTGTTTGTAAAAACAATAGTAATAGTTTTAAAACTATAAAAATTCTAAAAAATAAGATTAATGCCGCTAGTAAAGGGGAGTACTTCATAGGTTAAATTCAAATCGGGTTTTCATTGAGTCAATAATATTATCAGGAACATTGTGTACATTCTTACCACCGTGTCTATTTTCCACAATTATTGTAAAAACTTTATACCCAAATTCTTTAGCAATGTTGAAATAATATTCCATCTCCCATTCTTGGGTGAATGTATTTGACACGGCAATTTTTGGAATAGATGATTCCATGGCGTATTTTACATTATCTTGACAATCTTTATGAGCGTCTTTGATTTTTGTAAAATCAAATTTGTATTCACCATTTTCATCAATAAAATATTGGTCCGCCTCAAATACGTTTGAGGTTAATTGTCTTGCAAAAGTTGATTTACCTGAACCTGGTACTCCCCTAACGATATATAAAACTTTTTCATTCATAACACAAATATAGGGATATTTATTTAAATAAAAAAGAAGTTATGAAAAATTTAGATTTATTAATAGAATCAGTTTTACGTGAATATAAAAACCCACCTATGAAATTAAAAAGAGGTGTTGACGTTTCTCCTGAGTTAAAATATCATTTAGAAAATAAAGTTAGTTTAAGTGAAAACGTTTTTAGAATATATTCATCAAAATATTTTGATTTGATTAATGAAGCTAGAGAACTTTATAATCAAAATTTGTTATCATTAAACGAAAATGATATATGGTTAGTTGAATCTGATTTAGGAAAAAAAGTTATCCTTGAAAATGGGGATGAGGTTTATTTGGACGCACCTATTTATGAAAATGACCTTGAGGATGTTTTAAATGAAGCGATACACCGTGGTAAAAAAGTTAAATTAGGTAGTCCATTTAGAACACCTGGCGGACCAAAAAAATTCGCAGTTTATGTTAAAACCCCAAAAGGTACAGTAAAAAAAGTTACATTTGGGGACCCAAATTTAAGAATTAAAAATGCTAGTAAAGGCAGGGCAAAATCATTTAGAGCGAGACACAAATGTGACCAAAAGAAAGATAGAACAACTGCTGGATATTGGTCTTGTAATGTGTCAAGATATAGAAAAAAATTAGGTTTAAAATCGTCAAGAAGCTGGTAATATGAACAAACGTTTAAACGTGTTAAATGAAAATAAAGTCAAAGAATTTTTCAATAAACACAAAGAATCAATAAAAAAAACATTCTTAGAAGAACTTAAAAATTCAAGTGATGATGCTAAATCAGCATATTCTAATTTAATTAAATTGGTTAATAGTGGGGAATCAATTAGTGAAGAAGAACGTGAAAAAATTGGTAATGAACTTAAGAGTGTATTTAAAAGAACTTTAACTAAATTAGGTATGGCGGGTATATTTTTGTTACCTGGTGGTACTATATTTTTAATATTAATGAAACTATTTAAAAAGAAAAAATCAAAAGTTAATGATTTACCATTTGACGAAATAAATGAGGGTAATAAAAAAATCCGTGTGTTTAGTGAAAATACCGAATCTGATGAATTAAAATGGCACAGAGATAGAGAGGATAGATTAGTCACAGTCCTTGAAGGTCAAGGATGGGAAATACAAATGGATAACGAATTACCAAAAAGTCTTACAAAAGGCCAAAAATATATAATACCTGAAGGTGTATATCACAGAATAATTAAAGGACAAGGTAATTTAAAAGTATCCATAGAATTTATTTAGAAAACCTTTTTAACGCATTCTCAGTGATAAAAACATATTGGGATTCTCTAAACTCAGATAAAGTCCTTGAATTAGTGTAGGACATTGCTGATTTAAGATAATCCTCAAAGTTTTCAACCCAAGAACTTAATTTATATTCAACCTTATTAAATTTAGATATCCCTTCAGAAGTTTTTAATACTGGTCTATTCCATTTTCTTTGAACTTCTTTGGTTGACATACCCCTAAAATTTTTATACATGTGTTTTCTAAGGTACGGACACTTATCCCAAATTTTAACTGAAGTTTTATAACTGATTGGGATTTTTTTGAATAGTTTAGTTTGAGAACAAGACTCTAAAGTTTGATTTAATAATCCTCCTAACATAACATAATCGGCACCTAACATAATCGCTTTAATTATGTCATCGTAATTCCTAAACCCACCATCGGCAACTATGTTTGTAGTGTAATTAGATAATTGTTTAATCCAAAAACATTCACTTATTAATGATGCCATCGGATAATGAACACCTGTATTTGCTGAGGTTAAACAACCACTACCACCACCAATGCCAACTCTAACATAATCAACACCAATCTCACAAAAACGTTTAAATGTTTCAGGATTAGCAATATTCCCAACCATAAGTTTGTGAGAATCGGTCGGTCTCATTTCAATAAACCTTTTAGATAAAGTGTGGATTTTTTCCATATGACCATTTGCAATGTCCACCAAAATATTTTTTGGTTCGGTCTTTTCAGGTAATAACTCTAAGTACCACTCAAATTCATCCAAAGACAGTGAAAAAAACGAATTAGTGTCAACACTTTTAACACCTCTAGGTAAACAAACAACTAAATTATTTTTAGTAAAAATTTCTTGATTATCGTAATCAATTACAGTATCCATTGGGGAAACAATAATTGGTAATTTATTGTTTTCATCTTTAACATTAATCTCACTTCTTGAATTTATTGATGAAATTGATTCTGGAATAATTGTAATGTCTTTAAAATCAAATTTTTGTTCCATATTAGTTTTTTGTTTCTTCGTTTTTAATTGAGTCAATCATAGTTGTTATACGTTTAATTGATTTTTCTTTTAATGGTAATGGCGCTCCATCTTCATCAATATACACAAATTTAGTGTGAGTTTTTAATACAATATATTGTTTTCCTGTTCTAACATTATGCGCTCTGGCCTCAATATATAAAGTCACAGATGTGGTTCCAATAGATGATGGCCACCCAAATATTTTTAATAACTGACCTTCTTTTGACGGTTTTTCAAAAACGCATTTATCTATAGATACTGTAACCATTCTAGGGGTGTCACATAATTGCATTGCGTAGGCCACAGCAGATGCATCTAACCACGCCAAAAGTTTCCCACCAAACAAATTTCCGTGAAATCCTAAATCAGATTTTTTAATAGGGTGGGTGTTTAATAATTCCATTTCTAAATTTTTAACCATTTATTATCGCTATTTAACTTAAAACTCCCTACGTATTTTTTATTCCATTCGTTAGGACCAATTAATGATAAGAAAACACTTTCATCATTTCCATAGTAAAGGTGATATATTTCACCAACAACTGGCTCAAAAGTAAATTTAGAGTTATAAATCATCTCGTTCCATAAAAATTCCTCCATTAATAAATCATAGTCTTTTTTCATTTCCTCAAATTTTGATTTAAACTGATGATTTACTTTTTGTAATTTAGATGCCTTCCATCCGTCAACATTTTCTATACTAATACTTGGGGCCCCCACATTAGAACCATAGGGTAATAAACCTGGATTATCGGCAACATTGTCAGGTTTTTTATTTTTTCGTATATTTATTATTTCCATAAAGTAAAAATAAAACATATTTATTAGTATATAAAGAGTCTCCCATGCAAGAACACGGTTATAGAATTGAATTCATTAGTAGATTACTGAAAAGAAAAGTGTTTCAGTATTCAGGTGATTTTTATCAATTCCCTAACCCAAGAAAAGAAGGTATTACATATGAATTCAAATACCGAGTTAAAAAAGTTAACGACATCAAAATGATGATTCATACTGGTGATTGGAAACCTGTCATATTTTTGGAGGTTGAGCTTTTTGATTTTGATGATGAAATGGATTATACTTTTAAAAATCTTTTAAAGGCATTAAGGGGTTCTGATAATGTGGAAGGACTTTTAGATATTGTTGCAAAACCCACATTATGGGAAATAAAAGGAGAAATCAGGGAATATTTGATGTCTGCAATAGGGTTTGAGGGGACTATCGCGGTTACTAAAACCGACATACAATTCAAAGAAACCGAGAGTATTAATGAAACTAAGGCACACAGATTACCAATTCAAAAAATGATTAAAGACGTTGTTTCTATATTAAAGAAAAATCAAGAGGGTGAATTTTATTTACCTGAAGATATTAATGATGAAATGGTATATAATTTTACGAATGTTAAAGATATTTCAGTTGAGTTAACCGTTAGAAAAGATGACGACATAAAAAGATTTGCAGTTAATGGAAATTATGTTAAAGACCAAGATGTTATTGAAGTTTTAGTTGTTGTTAATCCTGATGAAAATATTAATAAATTACTTTACGATATTATTGGCGAACTAAATGATTTGTTTGCTCACGAATTAGAACACTACAGACAATATAAATCGGGAGAGTTTGAGTTAGGGGGTAATGCGGATATTGAAGACCCATTAGAATATTACACAAGACCTGAAGAAATTAAAGCACAATTAAAAGGGTTTAAACGATTATCAAAAATTCGTAGGATACCTTTAAATGCAACAATTAGAAATTGGTTTGAAACTCATGAAGATATTCACCATTTAAATAATAAAGATAAGGAAAAAGTGATAAACACTTTGTTACAAAACGCTTAATTTTGTAATTTACTAATTAGTTTCTTAAAAAATTCACTTAAAACTTTACCTGATAAAGTAATTAATTTTGACATCCCGATTGACGAAACAAATAACATAGTATCGTCATACGTAACTTGACCTGTTTGTACTAAGTTTATAATTGGACCTAGTGATGGTATCATAAAGGCGTAAGATAACATTGTCACCATACTACCAACATTAATATCAATTGATTTTAAAAATGAAATAAAAGTTTTCTTTAAATTTTTAGATTTATTAAGTGCGATTTTAAATACATCAAACAAACCTTTTTCTTTAATTTTATCAATAATATCACCAATAAAAGTTCTATTATTCATAAAAATAGTTCCTACAATACCTAATAAAATTAATGTCGTATCTCTATCACTTAATTCAGGATACTCGCCTGATAAAAAATCATTAACTGGTTTCATAAAACCACCAATACCCGCTCCCCAAGTAATTAAAAATCCAAGATTGTTTGAAAACTCATCTTTAGAAAATTCTGTAATTCGTTTAAAAAGATTATAGCTTTGTTTCACATCATCTTCTATTTCGTTATTAAGAGACTCAACAATAAGTTTTCTTTTTTGTTCTTCAGTAATTAAAATTGTGGTTTTCATATTAATATAAATATCTTGTTATATTTATTAATAAATATTTTATATCATGTTTAAACCAAAATTACAAGAAAAGGATAGAATTAGATTATTAAATATGGAAGGTGAAACCAATCCTTACCCTGGTTGTTATGGTGTAGTTAGAGGTGTATTTAGAGACCCTGACGATGGTTCTGAAGCTTACTATGTTAATTGGGATGATGGTGATAAAGAAAATATTGGTAACATCATATCAACCAATAATCTATTCTCAACTACAGACAGATGGATGTTAATTAACAGAGCAAAATCCCCAATTGAAGAGAAATGGTCTCAAAAATATAAAAAAAGTATTGATTGTAAAAACCCAAAAGGGTTCTCTCAAAAAGCTCATTGTCAAGGAAGAAAAAAAAGAAAGGTAAATGAAGACCGTGATATGGATACCTTTATTAAAAATGCCGATGTCGTTAAATACTTTAAAATGAATAATAAAAATTACCTCTTGGAATTAGTTAGATTTTTAAAATTAATTAAAAAGTCGGGTATAGTTAATATGTTTGGAGCTTCTCCGTTCTTATATATGGGTAGAGATTATATTGATAGACACTATGGTGATGGAACGATAGGCGACGATGAAGCGTTTGAGGAAGTATTAGATATGGCAGATGATGCTAGAAATATAATGATTATGGTCACAATGAATCTAATTGAAGATAAGTACAAAATTGATTCAGAAAAATTAGGTGATGATGAAGACGAGGATTCTATGGAACAAAGTAAAATATTAAGATTGGCTAATAGACATATTAAAGATTTGGCAAGTAGAGTATTAAGAATCTATATGACAAGTTTTTAATTGTTATGGTATTGTGAGAAAAACAGGATTTTGTTCACCAGCATATAAACCAAGAATATTAAAATCGTAAAACTCAATGGCCTCAATCTCATCCATTCCGTCCCTTTCAACTAAAACATCAATTATTTTACTTTTAGAATAAAGAATACGAGGACCGTTACCAAACTCCTCAACAATACCAATAATCGCACTTTCAAGACCATCCAACATAACAGCACCTTCAGCGAAAAATTCCAAATCCTTATCCATATTTTAATGATAAATTTAATATTGTTGTTAATCAACATATTTATAAATAAAAAAATTATGAACGCTTATTTTTTCAATATTACAAACGAGGAAAGAAATAACATATTAGACAAGCATAAAGAAATTTATGACGGATATGTGACTCAATATTCAAAACCAAATGAACAACCATTATATACCCAAGATTTTGCAAATGATAAAAACGGTATTACCGTTAATAATAGAGGTGAAGTTGGTGAGTATAGAAATATGAATATCAATGAAATGAAATATGATGGTAAAGATACTGGATTGTTTTCCGATGAAGCAACTGAGGACGTTTATTCAGGGTCTCACGGATTTGAACCTGAAGAAACATTTGAAGAGTTAGATGAAATGCAACTAGATACAATTGGTGATGGACCCATGGATTTAGAACACGGAACTGTTGACTTTAATGAGGAAGTATGTTCAATTTGTGGAATGATTGACTGTGAATGTGACCACCACGACGATAGTATCTTTGATGAACTTGACGACGATATGGTTGAACCATTACAAGAACAATTAAATAGAACTATTGACATGTTCAATAGATTTAAGAAATATTGAAATGGAAATTAAGGAATTAGTGTCGTTTTACATTAATGAATCATCGCAAACATTAGACGTAACTTTTAGAACTTTATTAGATACTGACGATGAAATTAGAACTGACCAAATAAATTTTAGTGAAATTAAAAATTTTGGTTATGATGTTTTACTTAATAGGATTGATGAATTTGAAGACTTGTTAGATGAGGACGAATTTGAATATGATGATTTTGACGAACTTTTTGAAGATGATGAATTAGAAGATGACGTAATTTCGTTTTTAAATGAATATTACTTAATAAATTCAGGTAACTTGCCTAAGGCCGAATTTTTTTAAAAATATGAAAAATAGAATTAACATTAATGAAAGGGAATTAAAAACCTCAATTAGAAAGGTTTTAAATGAACAACTTTTAAACAAATCGGTGGAATCAAAATTGTTCCCTAATGTCATTGATAAAATGAAAAGAATGAATGATGGGGTTTATAAAGATTTTGATAAGTCTTACGATTACAAATTAGAGAATATGAAGTGGTTCTTTAAAAGAAAAACAGATAAATCAAACAATTGGGTTAGTTTAGAGAAATACCCCGTAGCATTAAAAAAATTATACGGACAATTATCATCAACTTTAAATAAGAAATATCAAAAAGCGAATAACCAAAAATTCATTATGGGGTTCCAATTATGGATGAATAAAAATAAACCCAATTGGTTTAAAGGTGGTAAGTTACCTAACAATTATCTAGGGACATATGGTCCTGAAACAAAAAATGCGATGAAAACTTACAAACAATCTTATGTGAGTGCTCTAAAACAAGAAACTAAAAAAAGTGGGACACTTTGGGATGATGTGAAAAACTTAGCATCTGTTGCGGGTGTTGCGTTAGATGCGTTTTTAACTTTTACGTCCCCAGCATACTCTGGTGTTAAAACAGCGGGAAATGCGGCGGTCAGAGGAGTTAAAAAGTTTTTAAGAAAACAATTTCCAAATGTTATTCAGTTATTTTATTCAAGGGATTTAGACGAGTCCGACTTTAAACCTGACCAATTGGCGGTCATTAAAACTGCGGTTAATAATGCGGTTAAAAGAACTGGTAAAACTAAATTAGGTGCTACCGAATATGTTGATTATGGTAAAGAAAATGCCGATAAATGGTTCGGACCTGGTGGTGTAAAATCTGTAGATATGGTTTTGAATACTTTAAATAGTAATCCTATATTTATGATAGCAACAACTTTAGGTAGATTTACTTATAAAATTGAAAATGGTAAACTAAAAGTAACCGACATTTATGACTTTAGTCCTATTCCTGATGCTAAAACAAATTTAAAGGAACTTGAAAACTTAACATATCCGCAAAAAATATTAAAAATAAAAAATGAAAACCCGAAGGCTGGGTGGTACGCTTGTATTAGACATTTGGCTTACTTAGAACATCCTGACACCAATGTTAATAATAAACCAAAAGTAAATATTACTATAGATTATCCTCAAAATGTTGCGTAATTGAAAAAATCCATTATCTTTGTAATAATAAAAAGACAAAGAGATGAAATTCATAAAATCAATTTATTGGGGTAGTGTTATTTTTTGGTTAGTCGTTTTTTCAGTTATTTTACTTTGTGGTAACGAATCTTACGTTGTTAGTCCGTACCTTTTAAAAGGATATTCATACGATTCATATCTTGATTTGTTCGCGACTTTGTTTTTAAAAGATAATAATCTGACTTTATTTGAAAAATGCTGTGATATCATCAACTACATTGGTAGAAATTACGGGTATTCATATCAAGACATTAATATTATTATATTTGTTATTATATCTCCATTACTGATGTTAAATTTAATAGTAATTTCAGTGTCTCAATTTTTCTTCATACTATCTAAAAAATAGTTTTTAAAACCACCCCCTCAATTAGGGGGTTTTTTATTTCCATTAATATTTATAACTATGAGAAGTGAAATTGACAATATAATCTCAGTTATGAATATGGTTATTAATAAATCATATGACACAGAATTAAGTGAACAAGATACCACTACGGCGGGCGGAGGAGATACTGGTGGAGATACAAAACCAGATTATCCGACAGTGACAAAATGGGAATCAGGTGTTGCTAGAGGACCTGCCAATCAAATAGCGATAGTTAAATGGGCGGACATTGTAAAAGTTAACAGAGGTAAAGCTAATACTTTATTGTAAAATTTACTTTTTTATATTATAAACTATTTATAAGATAAAATAAGATATGAAGAAACTGTTGATTACAGAATCGGAAAAAGACAATATATTAGGTTTATACAATATAACCGCAACTAATAACATTAGTGAGGAAATTGTTATTACCGATTGGTTATCTCCCGATGAAAAATACATCATATTTTTGGATGAGTTATATGACATTGAAAACAAAACCAAACTTGGGAATATATGGGAAGACTTTAATAATTTAAAAACTTTCTTATCACACTCATTTGCTGTGTCAACTTTACCCAAACAAATAAAGGAAGAGGCAGAATTAATCCTAAGTAGTAAACTTATAACCGAAAGTACAAAAAACATTTCACATTTAAAATCAGATTTCAAGGTCCTGTTAAATGAAGGATTATGGAGTAGTTTTAAAAATTGGGCTTACGAAACAGGTAAATCCACTATTGACGGATTTAAAGAATTCGCTAAAAAAAGTGTTAAAGGTATTGGTGATATTGTTGATAAAATATCTAAGGGTGAATGGAAAGAAGTTTTTTCATTATTAGGGAAAGGAGTTTTATGGTTGGCGAGAAAACTAAGAAGTGCATTGTATCATCCTGTCGGGTTGATTCTTGACGCTATTTTAGTTGCGACAGGAATTGGTAAAGCGGTTCAGTGGATTCCTTGGGCAATAATAGTTGCTTTAGATGTGTATGAAATGGTTACAGGTAATTATGAGGAAAACTTACCTACTTGGCAAAGATTATTATTCTTAGGAGTTGATATCTTAGGTTTAGTTTTTGCGGGGGCAGTAGCTAAATCAGGAAGAGTGGCCCTTGAAGGTGCTGTTAGAGGGGTTAAAACCGCTGAAGAGTTGGGAGTGGTTGCGGCTAAAAACTCAACCGTAAAAAACTTGTTAACTAAAATTGGTGGTGCCGTTGAAAAAGTCCCTGGTCTTTTAGAAAGAGCCGTTAATTGGTTAAAAACTAAATTCCCTATGGGTGCTAAATTTATTGGTGGTATCTTAAGTAAAATTGGTAAATTTTTAAAAGGGATATCTAATTTTATTTCTAAGGCGTTACATACAATTGCACCTGGAACTGGTAAATTGGCAAGAGGGTCAAGAGCTGCGATTGGAACAACCGCTTTAGTTGGTGGTATTGGAACTTATAGTGGGTATAAACAAGAAAAAGGTGAGATGGAATTGGCATCCGCACTAACAGACTCAGATGTGAAGTCGGTATATAATATAAATAAAATATAAATATTATGAGTGAAGATTTATTAAAAAGACAATTATTGTTAATGAAATACGATATGAGTACAACATTAACTGAAAATTTAGAAAGTGTTGAATCCGTAATTTCAGAACAAGGTGTTATAAAAGATATTGTTAGAGGTGGTGGAGTTGCGGCTCGTGAACTTGAGGGTGTGCTTAAAACTATGATGAAAGATAGTAAAGTCGCTAATGAACTTAAAAATGTGACTTTAACTGATGCTAAAGGAATGAGGACGGGAGTTAGAACCGCTGAAGAACTTGCAAGTGCGATTAAATTAGGTAAACTAAATAGTTTTCTAAAAGGTGAACTTGAGTTAGCTATATTAAAATCAAGAACAACTAATAAATCATTAATTGATGCTGCAGCTAGTAACTTAGCAAGAAACAAAAGTTTTATAAACAAATATTCATCATCATTAGCTAAAGGTCAAGTTGAGTACGAAAAAGCGTTAAAGGCCGCTGGATATAGCGAAGAGGCGATAACTTCAATTGTTAAACAAACTGAAAACATTGGAGGTAAAATAAAAACAGGTGAAGATATCCTTAAAACATCAGGTAAAGACGTTCAAGCAGGTAAAAATATAAAATCTGAAAAAGATTTATTTAGTTTAAATACTCAAAAAGGTAAATGGGAAGGTTTTAAAAAATTGGCCCGAATGAAAGGGTTGAAAGTACTTGAATACGCTAAAAGACTTGGTTGGAAAAAGGTAATTATGTATGGTGCAGCAGGATGGTTGGCGATATATCTTTGGAGAAACTGGTTTTCCGCAAAACCTAAGATATGGAGTCAATGTTTAATTGATTTTGTTGGATACAACAATTTTTCAAAGGCGGTTCAGATTAAACCAGGTATTTTATCTGTTAAAGGTAAAACAGGTTTACAATCGTTAGACATGAACGGATATACTTATTTTAGAAATGATGGAACCGCAAAAAATGGTCAATTTGAAGGTACTTGGGAATGTGATGGTGAAAAATTAGTATTAGAATTTGATGGTCAAGAATATTATCCTGTTAAAGGTTCAGTAACACCTGTAGTCACAGATGGTGGAGGTGGAGGTTCTAACACAGATGGTGGTGGAGGAACAACCCAACCAACATACAGAGCTTGTAGTGGAACATATAATAAAGGATGTAAATCTGAAGTAATTAGAAAAGTACAAGGTTGTTTAGGTGTTAAAATGGACGGTTTATTTGGACCTAAAACAGAAGCGGCTGTTCAGTCTAAACTTGGTAAATTGATTTTTAGTGATTCTGATGTTGATGGAATTTGTGGTATTGCACAAAATGTAACAACCACAACTACAACTGTTAAACCTATTTCAGAACCAACAACAATAGAACCTGAATCAGTTAATGTTAAAGATTTTTTAGCAGGGATTTAAATAAAATAAAATTAATATAAAATACGATGTTATTAAAAGAAGACCAAAATACAGGATTAACAAATTTAAAAGAAATCAAAGCGAAAAAATGTGTAACCGATGATTTTAAGTTTGTAACTAACCCTATTAATAATAAAGTTGCTTTATACAAGAAAACTGAAAAAGGGAATTGGATTTTTGTTTATGAAGATTTAACTATTGAGGCAATTAATCCATCTACTAAAGAAACATTGAAGACGGGTAAAATATCTTGCGAAGGGTTTAAGTCGGTAGAACAAAAAAAATCTGACGAAGAAAAACTTAAATCTGACGAAGAAAAACTTAAAATAACTGCAGACAATAAAGTTGTAGAGGACGTTTTAAATAAAGCTGGATATACTTTAGTTGCTCCTGAGATTACTGACGGTAGATATGACAAAAGAATGGACATTAGACTACTGATGGGTGGTAAGTATAAAGATTATTATAAAGATTTAGGTGGGACAGGTGGTCCTATTTACGCATATCCAATGGAAGATGAAACACCTGAAAACTATTCATTAAAGGATAGAATCACACGTAGACCGACAGATGATTCCGAAATTACAGGTAAGATTGATAGTAAATCAGCTAAAAAACTTCTTAAAAGAGTAAAGAGTGGTGAGACATCTAAAAAAGATTGTAGAAGTATGATTAAAACTTTAGATTATCTAAGAAAAACTAACGCACAAGTTGATGATGCCGAATTAATGTCATTAAAACGTGGAGTTTTTGCTTGTTATGAACAAGGTGAAAAATTTATTGAGGGTACGTTAGGTGTTGGTGATGAAATGAAAAATATAATAGGTGATACAAGTAAGTATGGTATTAATGAATTTTTAACTAATAAAATGAATATGAAAGAATCAACAAGCATTAAAAGTGTAATTAAAGAAAATTTAATTAAAAAATCAATTGAGAAAAAAAATATTCTTATTAGTGAAACTACGGTAATTAAAAATAGATACGAAGTATTAACTGAAGGTAAAAGTATTAAAACTGAAAAAGAAATTAGAGAATTTGTTAATGAACTAATTAAAGAAACTGCCGAGTTAAATTCATTAGGGTATAGACCTGAATTAATCCAAGAAGGGTTATTTGACATGGTTAAAGGTTTATTCGGTAACGCATCTGAAAGCATCTTCAGTTACTTCAAAGAGCAATTTGCAACTTGGATTGTTGAGAAATTTACACCAATAGAATCTGATAGTTGGTTAGGGTCAATAATTATAACGGCAATAGGTAACGTTCCGATAAGTGAATTACCAAAATTAACTAATTGTAGTTTTGTTAGTAATATCATATCAAAATCAATTGTTGAGGGTACCACTAAGAAAATACAAGCTGAAAGAGGATTTGAGGGTGCGGGTTATGATATTTTACGTAACGCATTAATTGAGATGGCTGAAGACAGTTCATTTGGTCAAAAAGTTGAACAAAAAGTTAGTGAATTTATTTGTCCTTTATTGGGTGGTATTGGTCAGAAATTAGGTTCTGCAGCATCAACTATCAAACAAAAAGTGATGGCATAAAAATCTTTTAGATTTGTCTAAAAGGCTTAACATTTTAAAAGAAAGGAGAGCAAATCTAGCAAAAAGGTGTCGTTTGACACCTTTTTGTTTTAACTATAAGATTTTTTAAACTCATTCCAAATCTCTGAAATAGATGGATTAATAACTTCTGAAAATAATGAAGGTTCAAAAGGACGATTAATCAATTTCATACCAGCCTCTTCGGGTGTTTTATTATCTTTTATTCTATTACAGTTTTTACAACAAGTTGTTAGATTTAACCAAGTATTTCCACCACCCCTTGATTTAGGTAAAATATGGTCAATAGTAAGATTTTTAGATATCCCACAGTACGAACATTTAAAACCATCCCGTTTAAAAATACGTTGTCTATTAATTTTTAAAGGTTTAACTCTAAATCTAACGTAATTCAATAAACGTATGATAAGGGGTCTAACGTATTTTTTATGTCCTGATGTTATAGGGTTATCACCTGACTTTAAAACTTCCGCTTTACCTTTATCCACTAATGTAAACCCCCTAATTAATGTCGTAACATTTATTGGGGTGTAATCAGAATTTAATACTAATACTTTATCCATTGCTCATAACATTATAAGAAAATTAAATAACATTCAAGAGTAAAAAACGATTATACGTAAAATACACTATTATTTTTTTTTGGTTATATTTATTTAATATGAATATAGTTGATAAAGTTGAATATTACAACAAAGTAAAAAGATTAAATGATAGATATTGGGATAAATCTAAACATTTTAGATGGAAATATAGTGAGATTGTTGTTAATGAGTTAAAAAAAATAAATCCTAAGACCGCAATAGAGATGGGTACTAATAGAATGTCTTTAATGGGTTTTAGTGATACTATAGCGTTAGAAATTGACACAGTTGACCCTGATAATATAAAAAATAAAAATTATATTTTTGACGCAACAAAAACTCCTTGGGATATACCTGATAAAGAATACGATGTATTTGTTGCTTTACAAGTTTTAGAACATTTAAGTCCTAGTCAAAAATTAGTTTTTGATGAAATAAAAAGAATATCAAAATATTGTATCATTTCATTACCCTATAAATGGGATTGCCCTGACGATATTGAACATCACATGATTGATGATGAAATAATTAAAGAATGGACTATGGGTCACACTCCGTATCATTCAGAAATAATATCTGAACGAATAATACTTTGTTATAAATTTTAATATGGAGAAACTTAAATGTGTAATCAACAGAGATAGTGATGTTGGTACATTTTTACATGTAAAGACAATGGTTGAAGAATTATATTCTGATAATTCTAAATACCATAATTGTCTGGTTATATTAGGATATAATTTAGGTAAAGAGATTAATTTCTATAGAGAAAAATACCCTAATAAAAAAATAATAGTTTACCAATTAGAGCAACTTTTTAATTATAACCCAAATTGGTTTAACCCTAATAGTAATTCAAAACATGTGAAACATAGAACCTCTCACATTAAAAAATGGTTGGATGAATGTGATGAAATATGGGAATATGATTTATCTAATAAGTGGTTTTTAGAAACTCTTGGTTACAATAAAGTAAAATTTGTACCACTTAAATATTCTAAATCTTTAGAAAACATAAAGGTTAATCAAAACCCTAAATACGACATTTTATTTTATGGTGCAATAAATAAAAAACGATTTGAAATTTTAAAAAAAATAAATTCTAAATTTAATTTAGTTGTTATTGGTGACAATTTTGATGTAGATAACGTTGAGTTAAATAATTCGGGAATTAAATTTTTACCTAAAGATTTTTCGGATAAGTTAGATAATATAATTTCAGAAACTAAAATTATTTTAAATTTACATTTTTATGAATCGTCAATACAAGAACAAGTAAGGTTATTTTATTTATTAAATAATAGTAAATGTGTTGTATCGGAACTAAGTAAAAAGAATTATTATGGTGATTTAATCCACGAATTTGAAAATTATGAAACTTTAGAAAAAAAGTTAACTGAATTGTTGACTAACAATAAATGGTTAGATTTTAGTAGAACAATATCTCATAGGTTTAAAACTAAACAATTTAATAATTTAAAAGTTGGGGTTTCATATAATTCCTTTTATAATGTTGACGTATTAAAAAAATCAATTGAATCAATTATTAATGTTGTTGATTACATATGTGTGGTTCATCAGAAAAAAAGTTTTTCGGGTGAAATCGGCTCAATTGAAAATAATATTTTATTACAAGAATTGGTTGATTGTGGTTATATAGATGAATTGGTGTTATATGATGAAGATGTGGTAGATAAGATTATCGGAATGATAGACAAACGAAATGTTGGTTTATCTAAATGTAAAAACGCGAATTGTGATTATATTCTAACTTTAGATAATGATGAATGTTATAATGATAGATATGTTACTGATGAAATAAAATTCATGAATGAGAATGGTATTGACACATTATATTCACCAATCGTGTCATATTATAAAAGTGATAAATATTACTTTGTTGAGGACAAACTTTACGTACCATCAATTTATAAAATTGATGAAAGAAAATATGGTAGACATATAAGTAGTTCAGTTCTTTCTGACCCTGCAAGAAAAATGCCCGAAAAAAAATATTATATTTCTCAAATGTATATGCACCATCTTACTTACTTAGAAAATAATTTTAAAGAAAAACTTAATAGTAAAATTTTATTTTCGGTGGATAATAATAAAAAAAGTTTCTCACATCAAATATTAGAAAATTTAATTAATTGGATACCTGGTAATAAAGGGTTAGTTATTGGTAATAACGATAAAAATGAGAATATTTTGGTATTAAAAGATTTATTAACGTTAAATAAAATGGTTAATGAATTTGATATAAAAAACAATAAAAAGGACATATCAATCATCATCCCAACGTATAATGTTTTAAATTATTTAACCGAATGTTTAGATTCTGTATTAACATCAATTAAAGATTTAAATGTTGAGATATTAGTTGGAATTGATGGGTGCAAAAAAACACTATCTTATATTCAAGACAGTAAATTTGACCCAAGAATTAGATTCTATTACTTTAATCAAAATGTCGGACCTTATATTGTTAAAAATAGTTTATCACTGATTTCAAATTCTGATTATTTAATGTTTTTTGATTCTGATGACATTATGAAAGAAGAACTTGTCCAAGACATCATTCGTTATAAATCAACACATAAGCTAATAAAGCCTATGTATATAGATTTCAACGAAGAAGTTAAAAACATTAATTTGGAAAAATCAAATGCAAACACATATGGTGAAGGTGTTTTTGGAATTGAGAAAAAATTATTTTTAGACATGAATGGTTTTGAGGGGTGGAGATGTGCGGCGGATTCTGACCTAATGAATAGATTATATAAAAATAATGTCAAATTAATCCATACCAAATCTTTAGGGTTTTATAGAAGGGTCCATAAAAATAGTTTAACTCAACATCCCGATACTAATTTATCTTCTCAAATGAGAGGTAAATATTATAATTTAAGTAAAAAAAGAAAAACTTTTGGACCGATAGAAAATTTAGTAACCGAATCTTTTTATGAAATTTTTAATAAAAAGATTATTGATGAAGAGTATGAAAAATTCATAATTAATAAACAAAAAATAGATACTCTATTAACTGACGTTATTAAATTAAATGTTAAACCAAAAAATTCTGATTCCAAAATAAATTATGATTTAATCAATCAAGTTTTAAATAGAACTGATATATACCATCCATCAAAAAATGTGAAACCTGTTAGAGAACATGTGCCAAACGACAGGAATAAACTTATTGAAATTAAAAAGGGTACTTTGGCGGCTCAAAATAGGGAGTTCTTCCCTCAAAAAAGAAAACGTGACGACTCAAATAACCCATTTTCAAGAAAAAACAAATACTAAGTTGAACCGTAACCAAAAAAACGTTACATTTGTAAAAAAAATCTAAAACTATGTATGTAATAATCAAAAGCATTAAAAACAAAAAATCAGGTAAATGGTTACCTGTTATAATTTTAAATTCTGATAATGAAGTTTGGGAGTTTGAATCTGAAAAGGAGGCTGATAAGATGAAAGAGATATTTCAAACAAATTCAGATTCAGGTCACATTTATTCAGTGAAAAAAATATAATTTTAAAGAAATATTGATTAAACGAGGATTTTTCCTATATTTGTAATAGTTATTAAAAAACAATGAAAACATTTGGTAAACATATGATTAATTTTAAACAATCACAGATTGTCATCTCGTGTAACCGCAATTGGTATCCGAGCATGTCATATGGTAGTCCGAAGTGTTTTATAAGTTAAAAAAGATTAACTATGATATAAGCCCTCGGACCACAAGTTCGGGGGTTTTTTGTTCTTTGACATATTGGTATAAAAATTCGGAGGGTATCTGGCTGGATGAAGAGCTCGTCTTGAAAACGAGTAAGACGTGTAATAGGTCTTGTGGGTTCAAGTCCCACACCCTCCTCGCTAAAAAATAAATTATGGGAAAAAAAGAAACTATTAAAATTGTACTTGAGGGGACCTTCAACTCAAGTCAGGAAAATTTAAGAAAAGAAGGGATTAAAATTAAAGTAAAATCAAAACTTTTAAAAAAGATTTTAAAAAAACTCAAAAAGTGAGTTCACTGTCCTGTAGACGAACTGGCAAAGTCACCTCGCTTTGAACGAGGAAATTGGAGGTTCAAATCCTTCCAGGACAACAATAAGGAGAGGTTGCCAAGTTGGTCAAGGCACTGGACTGAAAATCCAGCAATGTGGGTTCGATTCCCACCCTCTCCACATAGAAAATAAAATTTTATGGTAGCTATAGCTCAGTAGGTAGAGCAAAGGATTGTGGTTCCTTGTGCCATGGGTTCGATTCCCATTAGTTACCCACTTTGGTCTCTTGGTGTAACGGACAGCACGAAACACTACGGATGTTTTAGAGAAGGTTCAAATCCTTCAGAGACTTCTACGGAGAATTACCCAAGATGGTTTAAGGGGTCACATTGCTAACGTGATAGGTCTGAAACATGATGCGTGGGTTCGAATCCCACATTCTCCGCTGAGATACCGAGGCTTAGTGGTAAAGAACTATCTCTCATAAGGATGGTCAAGTGGGTTCAATCCCCATACTCGGTACAATATAGGGTAGTTGGCCAATTGGTAGGCCGCCTCATTTGGGATGAGGACATAGTGCAGGTTCGAGTCCTGTCTACCCTACAAAAAATTAATGGTATTGAATAATTTATTTTATTTACGTACTTTGTTAAAAATGTATTGTATGAATCTATCAGAATTAAAATTAAACTATTCATTAGGAGATAATTCTAAAATATTAGAACTTGATGACAAAACCAAAGAAACGTTATTATTAGGGTTACTTAATGAGATGTCTAATGATAAAAATTCCTCATTATTTAGAGAAGGGGTGACATTGGGGATTTTAGGGGTAAAACAAAGTGTTCACAAATTAGGGTACGATTCTGACGAATACCCAATTGAAGTTAAACCAAAGAATTTATCATCAGATTCAACTAAAAAGTTTGACGGTTCAGGTAATTTCAGTGACTTTACATGGAAAAGACACAAAAAATATAAAGATGATAAAGTTAAAATGGTAGTGTCGGGGTTTTTAGATGGTAAATTATTGTTTTTAGTAAGTTTCCAATATAACTCAGTTGATTTTGTAAATGAAATAGAACGGCAATTAACTAAACACTTACCAAACGGTGATGAATTAAATAGATATGTTAGAAGTGTTAAATTTAGTTACTTACACTTTAAAAATTCAGATTCGTTTAGACTTGAATATATTTCACCTATGATTAGTGAATATGAACATAAATTTACAAAACCGTTTTTTAAATCGTTGATTGAATATGGAAATTAAAAACAATATAGTACTTGGTGATGTGTATGATGTTTTAAAAACACTTGATGAAAACATTTTTGATATGGGTGTAACATCCCCACCTTATAATAAACAAAACAATAGAAAAGGTGTCTTGGTTAAGGATATTAAATATTCGGATATTACGGATAATAAAAATGAATCTGAATACCAAATAGAGCAAATTGAAATACTAAACGAATTGTTTCGTGTTATTAAACCTGGAGGTTCGTTCTTTTATAACCATAAAATTAGATGGGATAAAGGAGAAATGTTTCATCCGATGGATTGGTTAAAAAAAACTGATTGGACAGTTAAACAAGAAATAATTTGGGATAGACAAATTGCCGCAAATATTAGAGGTTGGAGATTTTGGCAAGTGGAGGAAAGAATTTATTGGTTGTACAAACCAATAAATAAAAAAGATAATGGTGAGGAATTAAAATCTAAACATGCATTAATGACATCAGTTTGGAGATTACGACCTGAAATGAATAAATCTACGGTATCTAATCATCCCGCACCATTTCCAATTGAAATACCGACAAGATGTATTTACTCAATATTGGATGATAAAGAAGGTTGTGACATTATTGACCCATATATGGGTAGTGGAACTTCAGCGGTTGCATCTAAACTATTAGGGCATAACTATTTTGGGATTGATATATCTGAGGAATATATTATCAACGCCAATAACAGAATTAATAATATAACTGATAAAGAAATATCTGACTTTAACGATGAGGTTGCTAAACATAAAGTAAATAAAACATATAAAGACAGAAAAAAAGAAAAAGAAAATTAGTATAATGTTGCGGTATATACCAAAAAACGGTTATATTTGTTCCAAGAAACTAAAACTGTGATGTGCCCGAGCGGTGTAGGGGCTATCCTGATACGATAGTTTACGGGGGTTCGAATCCCTCCATCACAACAAAATGTCTTCGTAGCTCAGCAGGATTAGAGCACTCCACTTTTAATGGAGGGGTCAAGAGTTCGAATCTCTTCGGGGATACAAAAATAGCTCCTTAGCTTAAAGGAAAAGCGCTTGTTTTACATACAAGATAGTGTAGGTTCGAGTCCTACAGGGGCTACAATACGACTCCATAACTGTTAGGGTCGCAACCGAAGCGGTGAGTGGGTTAACGATGATAATTTGTAGTTGGCACCCGTAGTACTAGTATATGGGTCACTTAGGTCAAAGCATCTTATATGTAGTTAACAAGGTGGGTTCGATTCCCATTGGGGTCACAATAGAGGTATAGGGTTTACCCCTTGAGACGAAGTACAAGTCATGGTCACTGAATGTAAACCAACCTCTAAACAAATTAACAAGGACAGATGCCTGAGTGGTTTAAAGGGGTGGACTGCAAATCCATTATTCGGGGGTTCAAATCCCTCTCTGTCCTCAATGAAATAATTAATTTCATTATTTGCGTCTTTGGTGTAACGGCAAGCATAAGTGACTCCAAATCTCTTGGTCAGGGTTCGAGTCCTTGGAGACGCGCAAAATGACTCAGTAGCTCAATTGGGAGAGCATCACACTGTTAATGTGAACGTTACAGGTTCGAGTCCTGTCTGAGTCGCAATAGGTTGATTGGGGAAGGGTGATACTAATGACACGAGAGTGTATATCGGTCAGTATCATCGGAGTTGGGAGATATACACCAAAGTAATGCCAATCGTAAAATCAGATGTCCACACAACCATCTTCTGATTTCCTAAACTTGGGATGTTATACCGTAGGGGCAGCGGGAACGACTGTAAATCGTTTGTCTTCGGACTCGGGTGGTTCGACTCCATCACATCCCACACATAAAACCTTCAGGTAGGTGGATTGTGTTACACACCCCATTGACGAATGGGACGGTCCTAACAATAAATTGCCCAGACGTACAAGCAACGAATATGGACTAAGTGGGTTAGATTCCCACACCTGGACATTATTTTTTATACCAATTGCAATATTTATTAATATGAAAAAAGTAATTAGGCTAACAGAATCGGATTTAACAAGATTTGTTAAACGAGTAATCAATGAAAGTAAGAAAGACCCATCAAATAAAAAAATTGAATCTGAGTTAAACAAACTTATGGACGATTACGTTGGTGAAGATGAATGGATTGGTGGTCACCGTGAATCCTCAGATAAACCATACGATAGATTTATGGTCAAATTTAAACAATCAGGTGAGGATACTGAAGAAATTGCCGAAGAAGTTATTGAAAAATTAAATGATGTCTTTGAAGGTAGTTTATTTAAACTTGGTAATTGTGGTAAAAACTCTTTTTGGTTTTATAAAAAATAAAAAACCTTGATACTTTTAAAAACTCTGATATATTTAATTAAAAAGACAATGAAAAATTTACTTAACATACTTTTAGACGCGAGAACGGAGGGGGACAAGCCCTTTGTAACGGAGAAGGTATGTTAACTTAAATAATAATATTTTAAGAACCCCTCTCCAAAAAAGAGGGGTTTTTTGTTTTATGTATGTTTATTTTTTATACATTTGTAAAACAAACGGTTCTTTGACATATCGGTGTAAATAAGGTCTCTTAGTATAATGGCTTATTATTCTGGTTTTGTAACCCAGAGATAACGGTTCGAATCCGTTAGAGACCTCAACAATGCCTTCGTGGTGGAATGGTAGACACGTTAGTTTTAGGAACTAATGCTCCAAGAGCGTGTGGGTTCGAATCCCACCGAGGGTACAAAAAAAAGTAAAAAAACATTTGGCAGTCTAAAATAGAATACTTAGATTTGTAATATGAAAGACGGGGGGACAGGGTTGATGATGTGAGTGGGACCTGTCCTCCCAAAAAGAAAAAGTTCTTTGACATATTAGATTGGTAAGATAGCAGATAGACCTATATCAGCAGAATCCCACAGGGAGTTAGAAATAACGAGCAAGACGGAGCCCCTATCAGATTAAAAGGTTGAGGAGGTACTCAAAGTTTTCCGAGAGGTTAACAGGTAAAAACGATGGTTTGGGTAGAACGGATGTTAAAGGCGAGGTATAGGTAGTAAGGATGGGGTGACCCACGAATGAGTAAATCTTAAGGTCTTACCATTTTTAAAATATTGTGTTGTAAATTATTTTAACAGAACAAGGAAAAAATTCTGTAAAGCGTGTGATGAATTGATGTGCTCCGCATCAGAGTGGTAACTGTAAGAGGCAACACTAAGTATTTAACTATGGAGTAATGATACTAACACATGTAATTTACAATTGAGTACAGAGGGAATAAAAAAAATTAAAAAAAGATTTGGCAATTTAAAATGAAACCCATATCTTTGAATAAGTTCTTTGAAAGTAAAAAATGTGGTGGTAAGAAAAGGTGAACTCGTTAAGTTCATAGACCTGTTGACAAATGATGGTGAAACGAGTATAGTTGTCAACTACTGCATCACATTTTTAAAATATTGTGGTGAACAACGCGACCGCAGGAGTTGTACCTTTATGGTTTTGTAATGTGGTTTTTTTGGTCCATTGGTGTAGTGGCAAACATTCATCCCTGTCACGGATGAGCCGCGAGTTCGATTCTCGCATGGACCGCAAAAAAAAACGCTCGGTTCATCTAGGGGTCAGGATACAAGGTTTTCATCCTTGTCACACGAGTTCGAATCTCGTACCGAGTACAAAAATTGTTCTTTGACATAAAATTGTGTTGTTCCCTTGAGAAAGGAATATAAAGGAGTAGGTAGATATTAAAACCACTTAGGCATTATCCTAACAACACAGGGGGATTCTCAACCTCAAATGCTTGGATGGTGGAATTGGTAGACACGCAGCACTTAAAATGCTGTTCCCAGACGGGAGTG
>Ga0068876_10000244_pt1 | contig 42694 bp, 35 predicted proteins | sample NOAtaG_6_FD_66442 | JGI IMG/M metagenome (GOLD analysis project Ga0068876, IMG submission 66442) | Freshwater lake microbial communities from Lake Erie, under a cyanobacterial bloom - NOAA_Erie_Diel5S_2200h metaG | ecosystem: Environmental > Aquatic > Freshwater > Lake | place: USA: Ohio, Lake...
ATCTTTGCCCTCCGCAAAAAGGGAGCTTAGCTCAGCTGGTTTAGAGCATCTGCCTTACAAGCAGAGGGTCGGCGGTTCGATCCCGTCAGCTCCCACTGAAAATCAAAGGGTTACAAACTGTAACCCTTTGATTTTTACATCCGTTAACAGGCTTATCGGTTATACCAGATCAGGGTGTATCCAAAATTGTCAACCAATCGCATGATCTCATTGTACAAGGTAAAGGCGACAGACTTTTTCTCGGCCCCGTACGTCCATTTTTGAAAGGGGGCCTGTTGTCCTGTTGCACTGTCAGGACTCAGCGATCTCCATTTGAGGTTGATGAGAATATTTCCATTGTCGGTTACCGTGCTTTCAATAAAGTATTCACAATTCATTTTTTTTATTGCAATAGGAAGGGTGTTGAGCTGTAGTAGGGTGGGATCAGTACGATCCAGTCGCACTCCCTGGCTCTCTATGAATCGACTCCAGCTTCCAAATGCTGCCACTCCGGATTGACGAGTCTCTATAATGATAGTGCCGCAACCGGGGTAGGGGTCTTGTTTTCCTTGGGCCTTCAGCGGAGTATAGGCGAACTGCAATAGTGACCCTAATAAGAGTAAGACAAAGTAGTTTCTCACAATAAAAAGTTTAGTGGATGGGGGCGAAGTGGTGGAACGTACTGGACTCGAACCAGTGACCCCTACTCTGTCAAAGTAGTGCTCTAAACCAACTGAGCTAACGTTCCGGGAGAGCGAAAGTAGTTAAAATTCTAAATTTTCCAGTCTACGATCGAATTGATCCATTCTTTTCGGTAAGGAGTTTGCACTCGGATGTAGTTATCGGTATAACCCTCCATCATGCCCTCGTGGTCGGCCTTTTCGAATAAGACGGGTCGTATGGTGTCGTGAAACCGGGAGGTGAACTGTTTTGTTTTGACGAATGAGAGATTGCGTAATTTTCTGTTACGTTCTTGTCGAACCGAAACGGGCACTTTGTCGTGCAAGCTGAGGGCATGCGTATTCTCTCGCTCCGAGTAGGTAAATACATGCAGGTAAGTAACGGGTAAGTTTTCGAGAAAAGAGTAGGTGTCGGCAAAATCTTCTTCCGTCTCTCCGGGAAAACCCACGATCACATCCACCCCAATGGCAGCATGGGGCATGCACTCCTTTATCCAGGCGACCCGCTCGCTGTAAAGCGATCTTCTATATCTTCTTCTCATCAGCCCAAGTATTCGGTCGCTTCCACTTTGTAGCGGTATATGAAAGTGCGGCATAAAGCGTTCGCTCGTTGAGACGAACGAGATAATTTCTTTGGTCAGCAGATTGGGTTCTATGGAGGAGATGCGAAATCGGTCGATACCTGAAATGCTATCCAGCGTTTGCACCAGTTGAAAAAAATCCTCACCGGGCTGCCCAAAATCACCCAGATTGACGCCCGTCAATACGATCTCTTTGGTATTGGCAGCGGCTAGTTCTCGTACATTGGCGGCTACATTGGCAATACTGTCGCTACGGCTTTTGCCTCTGGCCAACGGAATGGTGCAAAAAGAACAGGTATAGTCGCATCCATCCTGCACCTTCAAGAAACTCCTGGTACGATCTTGCGATGACCAAGAAGCGGTAAATCCATTTACCTCCTCTATATCACAGCTGCAGATCTTTACACCTTGCTGTTGCGTAAGATTTTTAATATGATGGGGCAAGTTGAATTTTTCAGCAGCGCCCAGCACCAGATCTACCCCCGGAATAGAGGCGATCTCTTCGGGTTTTAATTGCGCATAGCACCCGGTGATGACCACATAGCTCTCGGGCGCTCTTCGTTGGATCCTTCTGACAAGCTGCCGACACTCCTTATCGGCATTATCGGTCACTGAACAGGTGTTGATCACATACACATCGGCATCCTCATCGAACTCTTTTTTTTCGAAACCTTCTTTTTCGAGTAATCGCCCGAGCGAGGAGGTCTCTGAGTAGTTAAGTTTGCACCCCAGGGTATGAAAGGCTACAGAGCGTACGGCAGACATGGTCGCAAAGGTAAAACATCCCGCCTAGATGGCAGCTATGGTGTAACTTTGTACTGTTTCGCCTATGAAGAAGTCCCTGTTCTTTCTGTATAACATGTATGCGCTTATAACTTTTATTGCGCTGATGTTATTGCTATTCCCTATTTTTCTTCTGTTCTCATTGGCTGGCCCACTTACGGGCGGCAATGGGGCCATCCGGCTTTGTATGGTATGGGCCGATGCATGGATGGCCCTGATCGGCATTCGTCATCGGACCAGCTTCGAGGTTCCGCATGATCCCTCGCGCCCCTACATTTTTGTGGCCAACCATATCTCTTACATCGATGCGGTTATTTTGGTAAAGTCCATCAGGCAGTATTTTAGACCACTGGCCAGGGCAGAGAGCGCCTCACTTCCCGTCTTTGGATTTATTTACCGTAATGCCTGCGTTACGGTAGACCGAAGTGACCCCGAAAGCAGGGCGGCGAGCGTATCTCGCTTAAAGAGCTTATTAAGAAAAAAGATATCGGTGTTCGTTTTTCCCGAAGGAACTTTCAATATGGGCGATCGGCCGTTGAAGTCATTTTATGATGGTGCTTTTCGGGTGGCCCTCGAGACAGGCACGTCCATCAAACCCATTTTATTTTTAGATGGCTACGATAGAATGCACTACAGTCGCTTGGCGTCCCTGACACCGGGCAAAAGTCGGGCCATATACCTGGAAGAAATTTCGGTTGATGGGTATGGAATCGACGAAGTGGCCCGTCTTCGGGATGACGTGCACGCTATTATGCATCAAAAATTGATCGCATACGGAGCGGTATGGGCCCGGTCATCCGCTGGCAGCTGAATTCTTGTTACATTAGTGGGTTGATGACAGCAGGTCAAACCAATAGTAAGCGATATGCAGTGGTCATTGTGCCGGCTGCCCTTCCCCAGAATTACACGTGGGCTGTTCCTGCTGCCCATCAGGCGCAACTGATGCCTGGCCATCGGGTGTTGGTCCATCTTGGAAAAAACAAAAAATATGTAGGCATCGTCAAGTCGATCGGTGATGAGGCACCTCCGGGACTACAGCTAAAAGAGATCGTACGGTTATTGGACGATGAGCCTTTCGTAAGTGTCGTTACCTTACGATTGTGGGAGTGGATCGCCGGTTATTATTTGTGCTCAGAGGGAGAGGTGATGGCCGCTGCTCTTCCGGCTCCTTTTCGCACTGCGGATGGTGATGCAGGGTCTGCTTTTCAACCCAAAGTGGAGCGATTCGTTACACTCGATGCGTCTTATACCGCTGAAGAAAAGTTAGCGCAACTATTGAACACCTGGAAGGGGGCACCCAGGCAGCTAGCCCTGTTACTGGCCTATGTGGAGCTTCAACAGCGTAGCGGGGACGTATCCTTATCGGCGCTTTTAGCGCGCAGTGGCGCCAGTACAGCGCAGTTGAACGCATTGGTAGAAAAGAAAATAGTTGTTGTATATAAAAAGGAGGTGGATCGTATTGTGCACATGCCGGTCATTCATTCCCTTGATTTTACATTGTCTCCCGCACAACATGATGCGTATAGCCAGATCAAAGTCAACTGGCTGCAACAATCGGTCTGTCTGTTGCACGGGGTTACCGCCAGCGGAAAAACCCAGGTATACATTCAGTTGATCAGTGAGGCCTTGCAGCGCGGAGAGCAAGTATTGTACATGTTGCCGGAGATCGCGTTAACGGCGCAGATCGTACGGCGCTTACAGCATTGCTTTGGTGGGCAAGTAGGCGTATATCATTCCAAGTTCTCGCAGCAAGAAAGAGCTGAGCTTTGGCAGAAGGTCGCCAGCGGGCAGCTTACTGTTTTACTGGGGGCACGCTCTGCTGTTTTTTTACCCTTTAAAAAATTGGGATTGGTTATTTGCGATGAGGAACACGATCCCTCCTTTAAGCAGCAAGAACCTTCGCCCCGCTATCATGGAAGAGATGCGGCTATCTATTTGAGTACGCTGGTCAAGGCCAAGGTCCTATTGGGTAGTGCGACTCCTTCGGTGGAGTCCTATCATCAGGCATTAACGGCCAAGTATGGGTTGGTGACCCTGTTGCAGCGCTATGGAGATGTTTCATTACCCCCCTTACGCATTATCGATACGCGTGCCGTTCCAGTAAAGAAAAGGGTAGGAGGATTTCTTACGCCTGCGCTGTTGCAGTCGATGGAAAGGGTATTGTCCGAGGGGCGACAGATCATATTATTCCAAAATCGCAGAGGGTATGTTCCGTATCAGATCTGCGCTAGCTGCGGTTCAATTCCAAACTGTCGTCACTGCGATGTATCGCTCACCCTGCATAAAAAAAAGCAGCAGCTGCTGTGTCATTATTGCGGGTCGGGATATCCTGTGGTTACCACCTGCAGTGACTGTGGCGCCAATAGTTTTACCCAGCGAAATTTCGGCACGGAGCTGATCGAAGAAGAGTTGCAGCGATTATTTCCGCTGGCCACTATTGGGCGTATGGATGTTGATGCCATACGAGGTAAACAGGCGCATGAGCAATTGATCCGCCAGTTCGAGCAGGGTCAGATCGATATTTTAGTGGGTACGCAAATGGTGGTAAAAGGGTTGGACGTAGATCGCGTAGACCTCGTGGGTATCTTGGACGCCGATGGCTTATTGCATTTTACCGATTTTAGGGTGCATGAAAGGGCATTTCAGCTAATGGAACAGGTAAGTGGAAGGGCAGGCCGAAAAAAGCAGACAGGAGCAGTTATCGTACAGACTTCACAGCCCGCTCATCCGGTGCTTGACTTTGTTACGGCGCATGATTATCGAGGATTTTTTGAAGAAGAGCTCAGTAAGCGAGAAGAATTTTCATATCCGCCTTTTAGTCGTTTGATCTTGCTGAGTTTTAGGCACAGTGCTCAACCTGTCAGTATTCAGGCCGCTCGCAGCTTTGCCTCTGTTTTTTCGCAGCGGTATGGTAGTTATCTGGTTGGGCCGGCTCCTGCCGTAATATCCCGGGTTCGCAATCAATACAGGACCGAATTATTGGTGAAGCTACCCAGGCGCGCATCATTGCTCTCGCAGTGTAAAAACGATATCTTGGAGCAGATCATACTACTGAATCGTCAACAGCGTTTTAGAAGTGTACAGGTTGTGGTTGATGTCGATATCATATAAAACGCATGGACTCGTTAACACATATTGCCTTAGGAGCCGGCGTTGGGGCGTTGTTAGGTGGGCGAGCACTGGGCCGTAAAGCGCTGGTGCTAGGAGCGGTCGCACAATCGCTGCCCGATATTGATTTTTTGGCGGGGCTATGGTGCGATCCGGCCGAAGACCTGTTGGCACATCGCGGGTTTACACATTCTTTTCTATGTATTGGCCTGTTGGCCCCCTTGTTGTCTGCAGGTGCTTCTCGTCTATATGCTTCGTCTGGCTATGCGTATAAACGGTGGTTAGCATTCTTTCTATTGCAGATGCTGATCCATTTGTTACTTGACGCTCTCAACGTGTACGGAACGGGTTGGTGGGAACCATTTAGTCATGAACGCGTATCGGGTAATTTATTATTCGTGGCCGACCCACTTTTTACGATCCCTTTGTTGGGGGCGGCTAGTTGGCTTTTTTTTACAATCGCTCCCGGCAAGAGGTTTTCGGTTCGTCCGATTCTGGTAGCTTTTGTGTTCTGCTCGTTGTATTTGCTGGCCGCCTTGATGAGTAAGCGAGTGGTAGAGAAAGAGCTACTCGATACTTGCCAAAAAAAGGGGATAGCGTTCTCGCGGTACTTTACGACCCCTGCGCCATTTACCTCTTTTCTCTGGTATTGTGTGGTGGCCGACGATCGGGGATTCCATGTGGGGTATCGCTCGGTATTTGACCAATCGGAAGAGTTTAATCTTTCTTATTTTCTACAACAGGATTCATTGCTGGATCTGGTCCACGATCGAGAGGATGTGCAACACTTACGAAGGTTTTCACAGGGGTATTATGTAGTACGTCACCAAGGGAACAGTTTGGTCTTTAGTGATCTTCGTTTTGGCCAACAGATGGGATGGGTGCGCCCACAGGGGCCCTTTTCATTTTACTATTTTTTGGAACATCCCGGGCAAAACGATTTTTTGATACAACGAGGTCGAATAGCAGGGTGGAGCCGATCTAATTTTATTGACTATGCCCGCCGCGTTTTTGGCAGCCAACGTTAACAACCCATGAGTTCATTTCGCCTTTATAGTATCCTATTTGTTTTTATGCCAGTGATGCTTGTTCTCATGCTATCTATCGCCGCTTCAGGGCAGGGGCCTCGGGACCCCTTTGTTGATTTTACCGATACTATTCGATCGCCATTGGCAATTGAATCTCCTCCATTTTTCTATCCGGGGGCTACCAGCGAATTAGTGGCGCATACGGCACTTCCCTCTCTTTATCGATCGCCATCTGCAAGGGCAATTTCGTATAGAAAAGCACTCGTGCGCACTATTGATAGCTTGTATAAGGTCCAATTGATTGGGGAGCCTTATCATGTTGCAATGCTACAGAAACTGATTCAGCCGCCAACTTCCTCGTCAGCTACCCGCATCGACACCTCCATGATGGCTTCCTCCTATTTTTTGGATGCTTTGCTGGCTACGGCCTTCGATTTGTTTAGAGGATACAAGGTGGCTTCTTCTATTGGATACGATAAGATCAGCCTTGTCTATCGACAAAGGGATGATAGTATCATCAAAGCCGGTATTTTAGCTGCTGCCACTCCGGAGCAACTATTTCGTTGGCTTTTTTCCCTCGAACCTTCACAGCGTGCGTATGTGTTGTTAAAAAAGACATTCATTGACAGACAGCGCGTAGCGGCAGGCGCACTCCGATCGACATCGCGCGATACCTTGTTAAAGATGCGGCATTCACTGCATCTTTATCGCTGGCTCTTTCATTTTAAGCTCAATCGGTTCTTACTTGTGAACATTGCGGCAGCCAGTGCTCAGTACATAGAAAATGATCAATTCCTCCTCTCGATGCGTGCCATTGTGGGAAAACCCTCAACTCCCACACCCCGGTTCGCCAGTTATTGCAACCGGTTGATCTTATACCCGTACTGGTATGTGCCCAGTAGCATAGCCATTGGGGAATATCTGTCAAAGATCAAACGCGATCCTGGCTGGTTGGACCGGAGGAACATGCAGGTCATAGACGCAAAGGGTAGTGTAGTGAACCACCATCGGCTCAATTGGCGTCAATTCAGCGCCGCTTACTTTCCCTACACGATCCGCCAGTCCACTGGTTGCGATAATGCGTTGGGTGTTCTAAAGTTTGATATCGAAACGCCCTATGGGGTGTACCTGCACGATACTAATCACAAGGCTGCTTTCTTGCAGACTTCACGTTTTTTGAGTCATGGATGTATCCGACTCGAGGAGCCGCTTTTGCTGGGCAATAAGCTGTTGAATGGCGGTCTTGATACCACCTACCTGCAATCCTGTTTTGCCGACAAAAAGCCGATCTATCGTTCTCTGCCGGAGCCTCTGCCGGTCTTTTGTCTTTATTTGCCGGCCAGCATAGACGAACGCGGTCAATTATGTCTTTACCGTGATGTATACCGTTGGCTATAAGGTTAGTGGTATGTTCTTTTTGTGGAGACTTTCGCTCTCGGAGGATAAAAAAGTCGTACCTGTTCTGTGTCCTAATTAGATTTCTTGTAATTTCAACGCCACATAAAATCATGCCCTGATGAAACCTTCTCTCAAGCAAATGGCTGCCTTGTTAACTCTTTTGCTGGTCTCTTTGTTTTTGGAGGCTCAACAGCCCCGCGACTACCAGGTACAGTTGCGATCCGGAACGATCATTCCCGAGGCCAACACGGGCAAACTACGATTGTCCGATCCTGTATTTCGTACTACCCAGTTTGGTCCGTTTTGGTATGCCGTACTTCAATTCAACGAAATTCCCTCTGCTGTAGTACGCCAGCAGCTTTTACAAGCGGGGATCACTCTCTTGGATTACTTTCCCAACTATGCCTATGCGGCCAAGGTCAACACATCGTTTGATATCAATACGTTTGCCTCATACTCCATACGATCTGTATTTGCCTTTGAGAATATCCAAAAGACCGTTCCCGATCTGTTATACGCAAAAGTGCCAGCCCATGCTACCATAGAACCCGGCATGGCAGATGTTACCATCATTACATTCGAAACTCTATCTCGTGCTGCGGTGGAGCCCTCTTTAGCCGCCATAGGCGCTCGATTGATAAGAGAGGATGCGCCCTACAGAAGTTTTGTGGTTCGCGTTCCGGTCAATCAACTGAAGGCATTGGTGCGTCTTCCTATGGTACAGTGGGCCGAGTTTATCGATGAGCCTAATCAAAATGAAAATCTTCCGGGGCGTTCCCTTCACCGGGTAAGCCCCATTGGGGATGGCCCCCGCAATCTCAAAGGTGAGGGTATCAATGTGGGGATTTGGGACGGTGGTGCCATTGGCCAACATCTTGATTTTTTGCCCATCGGTCGCGTCACTCAAGTAGAGAATGTGGGTCTCAGTGATCACTCGACCCATTGCTCCGGTACTATTTTAGGAAGGGGAATTGTCAATCCCATCGCAAGGGGCATGGCTCCCAATGCAAAATTGTATTCGTATGACTTCAACGGAAATGTGCCCGCAGAGATCGCAGCCGGTATACCTGCTTACAACTTGGTCGTCAGCAGCCACTCCTATGGAGGAACGGCCACCTGTGGTTTAACTGGAGCCAGTATCGCTTATTCGGCAACTTCCCGATCTACGGATCTAAATCTGAATAATTTTCCCTTTCACTTGCATGTTCATTCTGCCGGCAATTCACAAACCTCTTGTTCCGGAGGGTGGTATACCATTACCGGAAGCGGTAAATCGGCCAAGAACAATATTTTAGTGGCCAACGTTACCTCTACGGATGCCATTTCTTCTTCGAGTAGTTTTGGTCCTGTGCAGGATGGTCGGGTAAAGCCTGATATCAGTGCCATGGGAACCAATGTTTTTTCTACGTATAGCACGGGCCCTACCGCCTATGCAAGCATCTCGGGTACCTCCATGTCTACGCCAGGCGTCAGCGGGTCTGTTGCTTTATTGGTAGAACGATTCAAGCAGCTCAACAATAACGCGCTTCCTCCCTCTGCGCTGATCAAAAGTGCAGTATTAAACACGGCGCAAGACCTTGGTAATTTAGGGCCTGATTATCGTTTTGGATATGGCCGAATCGATGCATTGGAGGCCGTTCGCGTGCTCGAGACCAATCGTTACTCAGTAGGTACTATCGCTAACGGCGCCCTCAATGAAATTTCCATTACTGTACCTCCCAATACGGTTCGATTCAACGTAATGTTGAATTGGAACGATCCGGCCGGCGCTCCCAATGCCAACCCGGCGTTGGTCAATAATCTTGATCTCACCGTCACCAATAGTACCAACAATTACTTGCCCTGGATCCTTAATAAAGACAATCCCTCTGCTGCTGCCACCACAGGCGTAGATAATGTGAGTAATGTAGAGCAAGTGACAGTATACAATCCGGCGGCAGGCACTTACCAGATTAAAGTTGCCGGTACGAGCGTTGCAACGGGCACTAATCAGCAATATGCCGTTAGTTGGACCATCGATCAGCCGAGGGTAGAGATGATCTATCCTAACGGGGCTGAATCTTTTTCGCCCGGATCATCAGAGGTCATTACCTGGAATCAAATAGGGGCTGTAGGCACCCAAACTCTCGAGTACTCGACCGATAATGGAATTACCTGGGTTCTAATAGCCAATAATATTGCCAGCTCGGCCACTCGTTTTACCTGGTCAGTTCCATTGGGAGTTAATACCTCTCAAGCATTGGTGCGCATTACGAATGGAACGCTCGTCGATCAAAGTGATGCCCCCTTCAAGATATTAGGAACCGTTACCGGTTTTTCAGGCAACGGCAATAGCTGTGCCGCAGGAGAGATCAATTTTATTTGGAATGCCGTCACCGGGGCTAACCTTTATGACATATATAGATTGAATCAAACGACCGGGGCTTACGACCTTTTTGCAGGTAATTTAACGACTACCAGTCACACGGCTACCGGCCTAACGCCCGGACAAAGCAGCTGGTTTACCATTCGCTCCAGAAGTACGATCACCAATTCCGAAAGTGAAAGGGTCAATGCCATATCGGTTACTGCCTCTTCAGGTGGAGGAAATATGGGAACGCCCGGTGCCATTACTGGAGAGACCGTCATTTGTGGAACCACCCAGACCAATTACAGTATTAGTCCTGTTGCAGGGGCCACCGGATATGTGTGGTCCGTTCCGGCCGGAGCCTCCATCTTGGCAGGGCAGGGTACCAACCAGATCACCGTGTCCTTCGCTGTCGGTGGTCAGCCGGGTAATATCACTGTGTATGCCACCAACTCAAATTGTCAGACCCCTGCTGTGCAATTGGCGATCTCCGTTGGTAATAGTTCTTTGATCGCTCCTGTAAGTGGAGGTAACCAGCAGCAATTGGTTTGTCCTGGTGCTATCGTTCCTACACTCACGGCCACTGCATCGGTGCCAGTGGGGCAAACGGTAGTATGGTACACGGCCGCTACAGGTGGTACAGTGGTTACAGCTCCTACTCGAAACACGATCGGCACCGTCACCTACTTTGCTGCGGCACGCGACAATAGTACAGGGTGTGAGGGTACGGCTCGAACCGGTGTGACGCTAACGCTCACGGCTGTGCCGGCAGCCTCTATTACCGCAAGCGGCCCGACTACTTTTTGTTCGGGTGGATCGGTAACGCTCAATGCCAACAACGGTACTTCTTATTTGTGGAGTAATGGGCAAACCGGCTCATCACTTACTGTCAACACCAGTGCCACACTTACCGTTACAGTAACTACGGGCAGTTGCGTCAGCACTTCTGCAGCTATGGTTGTAACCGTTAATCCGCTGCCTGTAGCCACTATTACACCTTTGACCGCTACGCGGGTTTGTGATGGTGACAGAGTATTGCTGGCTGCCTCTACTGGTAGTGCCTGGAGTTGGAGCAATGGAGCCACCACGCAGTCCGTGCTGGTCGGAACAGGAGGTAATTACGCAGTGACCGTCACCAACAGCTTTGGCTGTTCTTCTGTTTCTGCTCCTATGGCAGTAACGATCGAGCCAAATCCGGTGGCTACGCTGCAGGCAAGTCCCTTTACAAAGGTGTTACCAGGTATCCAAACTACCATCAATGCTACGGTATCTCCGTCCGGCTCTTATAGTTACACCTGGACGCTCAACAATAATCCGCTCGCTGGAGAGACGACCGCCTCGGTGGATTCAATAGGCTGGAAGCATCCCTCCGGAAGTTATAAGGTAAGGGTACAGAATAATCCACCACGACTGCCCTGTGCCAATACGTCTGAGGCGCTAGTGATCGGAGATTCGGTTACTGCACGTCTATTTATTTTTCCAAGTCCCAATAACGGTTTGTTCAAGGTTTCTTATTACAGTGCTGTAGCCACTACCTACAACTTACAGGTCTTCGATAGTAAAGGCGCCATGGTATACAGTAAGCAAACTCCGGCAACGTCGGGCTATCCGCTTATGGAGGTAGATCTTCAAACCGCACAAGGGGGGCTATATATTGTTCGGTTGGTGAGTGCCGCCAATGTGGTGATCGCCACGGGAAAGGTGGTCATCAGTCGATAATTGTTTGTGCTGCTATAACGGCTGATCGGTATCAAATCGATACTGATCAGCCTTTTTTTATGTCCTCACAGTAGTGTTGCGTCATTGACTACTGTCATTTTTATGGCAATCCCCATACGTCATCTTGCACCTATCAACGTTGTAGGGGCCGGTTCCGAATTAATTATTTATTCAATTTTTTAAAAACAAATCTTTATGAAAAGGTTCTTCTTTGCTTTTATGGCAGCCATTAGCGTAAGTGTCGCCAGTGCACAGCCGGCTTCTGATGCCTCAGTGATCCTCGCTAAGCTCGATCTTGATAACGTTATATTCATGATTCCTCAAATCGACTTCTTGGAAGCCGATTTCGATGATGCAGGCGATTATTTGAGTCCTACCGGGCGCATACTTGAGGACATCTTTGGAAATCAGACCAGTCCCTTTCTTGTTTACTCTAACAGAAATTTCAATGTGGCCATTCGCTCCGCCACGGCTAATTTCTCTTATGTAGGGTCTGGTACCGGAAACAATGTAATGCCTTGCAGCGTGTTGCAGTACAATTTGGCTACCAATGGTACGGGTGGTGTCAATGCCACACCTTCTATGTGGAATTCGCTGAGCACCACGGCCGCTCCGCTGATCACAGGGGGTACGTTTGGTCCTGCCAAACCCTTCTCTGTAAAAATGAGAGCCATTCCCGGATGGAGCTATACAGGAGGTGATTATTTGCTGAGTGTTATTTTGACGGCTACTCAACTTTAAAGAGTAGGAGTTTATCGGGGTTGCTCTCTTTTCGAAGAGGGCAACCTCTTTTTTAATGGTCCGGCGTTATTCATCACTCATGAATCGATATTGGCATAAGGGTTCGAGCCTTCTAATGGCCCTTGTTTTGGGATTTATTGTCAGCGGTCAGCCAGGTTCTACTATTTTTTTCAAGGACTCTCTTTCTATTACGGAGGAATCTTATTTCTTATACAACAGGATCGCTCTTCGGCTTAACGGTCTTCCTGCAACGATGCAAGTTCAGCCACCTATGGGTTGGAAATTGCTGGGGACGCCGCTTTATTCTATTGATGCTTCGTCAGATTCCCTATCGCTCATATCGCTGACCCTCATTCGGCAGCCCGGGGCCTCTGCTGAATTCTCTCCTGTTCGCATTCGGCTGGAATCAGCTGTTTTGAGTACGCAACGATCAGTACTCGATACGTTCTTTTTTATCCGAGCACCTGCTATCCATTCATTTTCGGTTTCGGTACCGCAATTCGCCATAGAGGTACCTGCGGATGCCAAAAAAGTTGTACTTCCTTTGAAGGTATGGAACAAGGGTACCACTTTCGGACAATATCGTATTTCCCTTAAAACGCCCTTTTATGAGGATCCGATGCTTTTTACGCTACGACTTCATCCTGGAGCCGATTCGGTGGTCGAGTACTTGATGGCATTACCCGTTGGTGCCATGCGAAATTCCCCTCGATTGCTTTTTAGTGTTTCCGACAGCACCGGTATGATACAAAGCGTACCTATCTCATTAACCACCCCTAGAAATAGCAGTAAGGCTCATGCTTCCCCTTTCGCTGATTTTCCGACAGAGCTCGAGACGGGTGTAATGATGGTAGATAATCAATATAGCTATTATGGTGCCGCTACCGCTTCTTGGTCGCTCAAAGAGGGGAGTGTCGATCTTTCATTTCGCTCAAAGCTCTACGGGCCACTCAATACACTCGAGCGAAATGTATTCACCGCTCAATTCAATCGCAAGCGATGGGACCTTACACTCGGACAGTTAAACTCAATTCAGCATTTCTTTTCTTATGGTCGGGGCTTACGTGCGCTGTATCGCATTTCGCCGACCTATCAACTAGGCGCGCAAGCTATCTTACATACAGTTCCGGCAACATTTACCAATAATACATTTAGTGTGTGGTTACAACGTCGGACAGCATCTGCTTCTTCTGTTTTTCGCACGGTAGTCAATTCCGACGTCAAAAAAGGATTGGATGAATATCTGCTTTCTTTCGAAACAGCCTGGCAGTTCGATCAAGCCATGCATGTAAAATTCAATATTTCAGCGGGCTGGGAGCGGTTTTTGCGAGTGCCGGTAATTACGGACGGTGTAATTGCGCTGGGAGGGGGATATAGTGTACAGCGCAACGGTAAGAATTTGGAATGGAGCAGCAGTTGGCAACGTTTTCCCGCCAGTTTTCCCGGGGTGGATAAAGGGTTACAAACGCACTTACATCAGGTAAGATGGGTGCGTAAGCGGGGGTATCTCGATCTTTTTTATTCCTATAATAGCGTTATCAGTTCGCTGTTGACCGATACCGTTTATCTTTCCGATGTATTTCGTTTCAATAGCGAAAAAAGCGGTATCAGATTCGGGCGTAGAGAAAAGATGCTTGATTTTTCGTTAAGCACCGGATGGCTTCGTCAAACCGGTGTCTCGGCGGCCATATTACCTAGTTACAACTATGCGGAGATATTTTTTTCGTCGACATCGACGCTGGGTCGTTCTGTTTCCGTAAAGTCACTCCTTGGCTACGCTAACGATCGTCTGGTAAGCCGGCCGGTCTTTATTTATAATACCACGATAAGCTATCGCCTAAAGAGTAGCGGACTAAGGGCCTATTTCTTGCAGGTGCCCGTGCTAAAGGACAGTGCCGTTAAGGTGGTCGTTCGACTGAACCGAGCGCTCTCGGTAAGTCCTTATGTTGGATTTCGCTTGTGGAAACGCGTCGCATTACAATTTCGATACAATCTCTCCAAGACAAGGTTCGATGATCGGATCAATACTTCGGCAGGGATGACCGCTTCTTGGCAACAGCCGCAAAAGGGGTGGCAGCTCTCCTTCTCAGGGACGTATCCGTTTTCTCGATCCGTTGCTCCAGGGCTTTTGGGCACTAGTTTTCCTTTCTTTAATGTATCGGTAAAAAAATCACTTCGTATCCCATTTCCCCTAAAGCGGCGTTATCACGACTTGACCGTAACAACCTATGCCGACCAAAACGGAAATAAGCGATTTGACAGTTTGGATCAGTTACTTTCCGGAATAGGCGTAACTGTCGGCAAAGATAATTTCGTTACAGGGCCGGCCGGTTCTTTTCGGTTCAAGAATATGGATACCGGACATTACCGCATCTCCATTGGTGCCACGGGAGCAAACCGAGGCTGGTTGCCGCCCTCGGATAATGATCTTTCGTTGACCATGAGTTCTAGTCAAAAAGTGATGATCCCGTTCTCTAAAAGCTGTGTCATTACAGGATGTGTGCGCATTGAGTTAGATGCCTACAGTACGCAGATCATCGAGCCCGATCATATTTTGGTAAAAGCCACCGATAGTACAGGAAAGGAGTTTTCGGCGCTTACTAATGCGGAGGGAGAATATTTCATAAACGTTCCCGCAGGGGTCTATACCGTTTCTTTAAACCCCGCAGCATTTACAGGTTCCATTCGACCGGTGGTCCTACATCAGTCCGTTGATCTTCGTATTAGACAAGAAGCTACGGCAAACTTTGTGTTACAAGAGAAGAGGCGCTCCCTGCGATTGTTAAAACAATAGACGGTCAATTGATCTCTATGGTCAATTGACCTGCCTCTAGCGCTACCTCGTTACCGGCATCTAAAATGCCCGTAAGCGTATACTTGCCCTTGGCGATCTGTTCTGGAAGTTTAAAATCAATATATCGAATTTGTTCGGGAAACAGTGGAAACTCCTGGCTAGGTATTCTGATCTTACTTCCATCTTCTAGAGAGAATAGTTCTATGTACCCTGAGCATTGTAATTGTGTTTTGCCGGTATTTTGGCAAACCAGCCGATACCGATTTGTAGCATTCACCAAGGGCTCTATCTTCAGTAGCCGAATCTCTTTTTCAGTAACGCCAGGTGGTGTCTGGTAAATATGAACCCCCACGCGATAGCGATTGGCAATGGTTGTCTTGAATCCAGTGGCTCCTCCTATTTTTTTCTCCTTAACCGTCTCTATAAAAAGCATGCACCAGCTCATCTGTAGATTATCTACGCTATCCAATGGCTCCTGCAAGGTTACGGTCAATTCTTGTTTTTCGCCAGGTTCTAGCTCAAAGAATGACTTATCGACAGACACGCGCAGTGCGCAAGAGCGCGGGTCTTGCCCCGGCTCGTTAAATACGTGGCTGCCGATGGTGTCTCTTCGCCAGTCATTCACGTAGGCCGTAAACTGAGTTTTCTCACTAAGAGCATTGGTGATAAAAATCTTTCTGACCGAGCTACTGCCAGGAGTTGCCGAAAACTCAAGCGTTACAGGTTTTACTTCGATGCCAAGTTGCTCGGTCTTTTGCTGGGCTTTTGTATTCCAACAGAGAAAACAGGCCAGAGAAATCAAGATTATTTTTTTCATTTTTTCGGCAAACTATCCCGCTTATGTCAGTGTGCCTATGATATTTGTCATGCTAAAAATGATAGATATAATTTACTCGAATAGTATTTCTACTAGTATATCGTGATTTTTCTACGTAGTACTACTGAAAGTTAGCGCTAAGATTTTCACATGTTTATTTTCTGATAAAAATTTAGGAAAGAATCGTTCATTTTTAATCTGGTGAACACGAATTCTTTTATTTAAATGAATATTTTTATGAAAAGTAATTTTATCGTGCTGCTTTCCTTTGTGATGTTAGTCTTCGTTGGATGTACGCGTCAAAAAGATCTTCCGGTTGCTGGTTTACCGGCCGCTGAAAAGGTGGTATTGGCAGACCGCTACCCAACTACCCCCGAGGAGTTGAAGTTGGTCGATCAGCTTTCTAAGATCACGGGAATCTTTAAAGTGTTATATAAAGACAACGCTAACGTACGATTGGTCAATGCCTCCATTTACGCACGTGTGTTTTCTGACGAAACTGTTTTGCTGGGCGATCTGATTTTTCCTGCACAAAGCCGCCTTCTTCAGTACCCGCGCTTTGACTCACTGTCTCGTGTATGGCAGGTTGACCTTACCTCTTTTGCTCGTCAGTTTTGGAATGAGGTCCGTAAGCGAAATGATACGGAGTTTGAGCAATTTTTGCAGTCGTTAGTGCCATCTTCCTCGTTGGGCAATCAATTTGTTCCTGAAGACGGAACAGCGCCCCCTGTCTCCGTTTACTATCCTTACTCCGAGAATTTTTCGTCCACATCAGGCGGCAGTTATCTGCCAACGGTCTCACTTCTTACCGCTACTGCAGATACCGATCAAGCGCCGGGAAGTGAGCCGGTGTATGAGAATGGGTCTTTAACAGGGTATGTTCCCGTGTTGATCGACGATGACTATGCTTCATCTCATTCAACTCATATTATTGGTGTAAATGGTCCTGAGGAGCCCGTGGGTAATCCTGGTGGCGGTTTGGTAGTTTCCGTTGGCGGAGTCTGTTTTACGCCAGGTTGTAACGGGCCGATCATTAATCCTCAGCCAATCGTTCCTACTGAACTAAAGCGTTCTGTGCTAATCGATAATTACATTTTAAAAATTCAGTACGATAACTTGATTAGTTTTACAGGAAACGGAGGTGGCTCAGAAGTGCGAATTAATCGTATCTCTGCTCATTTGCAACCTGCCGTTGGTCCTGCGGTCTCTGCTTTCTCGCCCTTACCAGTACCTCCTGATTATCCTTCTGGATATACCATCGATCAAGGTTCAGCTTCATTTACACGTCAGGAAATTCGTGATAAAGTTTGGAAAGTGACCGCTACGCTGTCAGAATCGCGGTGGGACATGAATTGGGCCCAGAGTAATCACGAACAGGCCTTAGCTGTTTGGGAATACGACAATACAAGTCAGCGAGCTAATTTTAATGGCGAGTTATATACTTCTTTAACTACTCCATCTTCAACTACATCGGTCAATGGCTTTAAGTCTTACGCTATAGAAGTTGCTTCACATCATCCTCCCATCAAACATCTTCGCATTTTACGATCCACTTACTTTGGAGAGGCTAGAAATGATTTTGGATTTGGATTTCGGACGCCTAATTGTGTAGATATAAATTCTCCTTGGAATTGTAATAATTGGAGTGATTATGCAGGCTTATCAACTAGTCCCAGCCATTTTGTAGGAGTTCCTCCTATTGCCAATCAGGTTATGCGTTGGCCTGCGCGAGACGTTCATTGGGATACAAAAGCTGGTGCTGCATTTGGCTGGGTGTGGCCCTATAGGGTTTATTATGTTTTAGGAGGATATCCAAGTTGGGTATTTTAAAAAAAAATAATATGCGAAACGTACTTATTTTATCATTATTCTTACTGGCTGCCTGCACAAGAGATGTGCTGCCTCCTCCGCCACCAGATGTAAACTTGTTGTATGATAAGCAGTGGAATTTAAAGGCCAGCATCAAGAGTGGTATTATTTCTGATCATCAAGGGGTCTGGATTCGATTTTATCGAGTAAATACCCCTACTTATTGCGGGCCGGTATGGGAAGATAGCTACGGAAACGTCTTGCCGGCCTTTGTCGATAGTTGGTCTGTCTCTAATTCTTTTTATGAGTACTATATACACTATTTAAAAAAGGATAGTATGGTTCTTATGAGGACTGATAGTTCGTTTACTTATAGATTTAGTACAAGGTAGTCAACTGCCGGACTTTCGCTCTATCTTGCATCTAGTGAGTGAACTAGTCCGCCATATTGTTCTTTACGATGGAGTTTGCAATCTTTGCGCTCGTACTGTTCGCTTTATTATTCAACGTGATCCTGCCGGGTATTTTTGCTTTGCATCGATTCAGTCCACTGCCGGTAAGGCACTTTTGCAAAAGTATCTAGGTTCGGCCACCGAGGTTGGTTCGGTAGTATTGATAGCAAACGAAAAGGCCTATGTAAGGTCCGATGCCGCCTTACTGATCTTGCGCCACTTGCCCGGTACTTGGAGATTTTTATCTTATTTGATGATCGTGCCCCGGCCGCTTCGTGATTTGGTTTATCGATTGATCGCTCGTTATCGCTATCGTCTTTTTGGTGTTCGGGCTACCTGTTTGCTTACCTTGCCGGGGTGGGAGGGGAGGTTTTTAGAATGATCGGATTCATTTCGCTATGCTCAATGTTCCATGGGTGGTGGTCTTACCCAAAGCCCCACACGGCTTCGCCGTGGCGGGCTTTTTACTTCTCTGCTTAGCAAAGCGAGCTTTGCACGCATTTAATTAAAAAAGCCCTCAACACTTCGTGTTGGGGGCTTTGTGCCCGAGATCGGAATCGAACCGATACACCCTTGCGGGCGGCAGATTTTGAGTCTGCTGCGTCTACCAGTTTCGCCACCCGGGCGGGAGGAGGGCAAAGGTACAAAAATCATCGATAGGGGCAAAGCGAATGGTTGGTTATGTAGTTATTTGGGGGCTGGGAGGATCACCGATTGCTACAGTGTGTTGAGACTCTCCTTAATGCGCTCCAGGTATTTATTTTGAAAGTAGTATTCTTTTACCTTCAGTAGATCGGCTGGCGAGGTAGTATCATCCCTGAAATTTTCTATAGTGGCACGTACGGGCGCATAGATTTGCTCTTGAAGGTGCTGTAAGCGCTCTGTTAGAGAAGACAGTTGACCCGCATCTTGTTCTGTAAGAGCTTCGTTGATCTCCATCATCTCCATTAAAAAATCGGCATCCAGTTGGTATTTTTCGTTTTCGGCCAGTAATCCCTTTAATTGTAACACATAGGCAATGGTCTCCTCGGGTTGTTGAAAAATCTTCCAGGCCTTATTTACTAAGGCGATCATATCCAGCGCCTCCTCTTGTCTCTCCGGCGTTTCGTTGGTAAAGAAGTCGGGATGATAGCGGCGACTCAATTCCATGAATTTACTTCGCAGGTCATGGCTGTTTACGTGTAGCTGAACGGGGATTTCGAAGAGTTCAAAATAGTTCATATCTAAAACCGCTTAAATCGGGTTAATTTCGCCTCGATTGCAAAGGTATGCCTATGATCAGGATCGGATTGTTGCGAGAGGGTAAAAATCCACCCGATAGTCGGGTAGCACTAACCCCGGCGCAGTGTAAGTGGCTTCAAAAAAGCTTCGAACAAGTACAAATTGTCGTGCAACCTTCTTCCACCCGGTGTTTCAGCGATCTGGAGTATCAAAGGGCCGGGGTGTCGATGCAAGAGGACCTCTCTGATTGCGAATACATCTTTGGTATCAAAGAGGTGCCTATTGACCAGTTGATCGAGCAAAAGACATATTTGTTTTTTTCGCATACTAAAAAGCTCCAGCCCTATAACCAGGCCCTGTTTAGGGACGTGATCAAGAAGCGCATTCGGCTTATCGACTATGAATGCCTGGAGCATGAAGATGGTCAACGCATTATCGGGTTTGGATTTTTTGCCGGGGTAGTCGGAGCTCACAACGGAATGATGGCCTATGGAAAAAGGACCAAAAGTTTTAGCTTAGGTAGAGTCTATAAACAGCGTAGCTTCAGGGAGTTAATTCATTCATATTTCGGATTAAAAATTCCGCCGGTCAAAATTGCGGTCACCGGATCCGGAAGGGTAGCCCATGGCATTTTGGAGGTAATGAACCTCATGGGAATTCACGAGGTAGAGCCCAGCGACTATCTAAAAAGGCAATATAGCTACCCGGTATACACCCACTTAAAGGGCGCTGATCTCTTTCAGAATAAGCTCACAGGTGGCTATGATCGAGAAGAGTTTCATGCCCACCACGAACGCTATAAGACCCGTTTTAAGCCCTATGCCTATGTTACCGATATCTTGATGAACGGTATTTATTGGGAGCAGGGCATGGAGCGGCTCTTTGAAAAAGAAGACGTAAGCGATCCTAGATTTCGAATAGTAACGATCGCCGATATTAGCGATGATGCCAACGGATCGGTTCCGATCAATTTAGGCGATCAGAGCATCGAGGACCCTTTGTATGGTGTTGATCGCACCACCTTCGCTAAAACGGCTCCTTACTTGCCCGAATCTGTCGATGTGATGGCTGTAGGTAATTTGCCCAATGAGCTTCCGCGCGATGCCAGTCGCTATTTTGGGGAGCAGCTTATCAAGTATATTTTAGAGGATCTTTTTAAAGGAGGCTCCCCCCTTATCGAAAAAGCTACGCTTACCAAAGAGGGGCAGCTATCTCCGTACTATGCGTACATGCGCAGCTATGCCGGGTTGGAGTAATCCTAAAAGGCAAGGTAGTAGTCCCTTAGTAATTCCGTAAATGCGCTGCTGTACTGCCCGCTTTGATCAGTGATGCAAATTTCTTGCGCTTCTATGTGTTGCTTTAACAAGGGGGGCTCTTTTTTAATTCGTCGACCGGCAAGTAACATCCGGTGGGGCAGGTGCTGTGGAGAGGTTTTTACGTAAAGTTTATCGATCAATCTTAACTCAAAAGTGCCTAGAATTGCTTCCAGATCTTCTTCTCTTCGGATGGGGAGTAACAGATAAAAGTATCCAAGACTGCTCAGATTTTTACCGATGAATGCCAGCAATTGCGACAGCGTCAGCGTCTCCTCATGAAAAGCCCAGCTTCTTCTTTGCTCCGCTGCTTTGAGGTCGTTTTGATAAAAAGGGGGGTTGCTTATAATACAATCATAGGGCACTACCGGTGAGAAGTTGGTAGCGTCCGTGGTATGAACGTTTACCTGAACACCAGCCTCTGCTCTCGAAATATTTTGTCGGGCCTGCTCGGCGGCTAGCGGATCTATTTCTAATGCCTCTATTAAAAAATCAGGGTTTTTTTGATGGATCATCAGCGACAGCAGGCCGGTGCCGGCTCCGACATCGGCTACTCGTGGTGGCGAGGTCAGCCCAACTCCTTTCGAAGCATGCGCTCGAATATGTTCACTTGCCCAGGCACCGAACAAACAAGCATCGGTGGTTACTTTCATGGCTGCCTGCTCTTGCCAAATAGTGAACTGCTTGAAAGAAAAATAGGTATTGGCCATAAATAGCTTACCAGGTGGCTTTGGCACTGGAGCGCAGATCGAACGAAGCGAATTGTTTGTCGAGGTATTTGTGATACCCTGTAATGGCGATCATGGCCGCATTATCGGTACAGTAGGATAGCGAAGGGATCGTACACGTGTAGTGGTATCGTTCAGCCATTTCGGTTATGCCCTTTCGTAATCCGCTGTTGGCCGATACGCCACCCGCCAGGGCAATATTTTTGATACCGGTCAATACCACGGCTTTTTTTAGTTTATTCAGTAAGATCGATACGATGCGCTGTTGTATGGAGGCGCATAGGTCTGGCAGATTCGCCTCTATAAAAGCGCGCTGTTCTTCTGTTGTGGCAATGAGCTCAGGGTGATAGGCATGGCTTTTGCCCGCATTTTGTAAAAAATAGAGAATAGATGTTTTTAATCCGCTAAAACTAAAATCAAGGTCTGCGATCTGAGGTTCCGGAAATACAAAACGATCGGCACGGCCTGTTTTGGCATACTGGTCAATCAGCGGCCCCCCGGGGTAGGGCAATCCCAGAAGCTTGGCACTCTTGTCGAACGCCTCTCCGGCCGCATCATCGATGGTCTCTCCGATCACTTCCATACGTGTGGGGCTTTCGCACTTGACCAGCTGGGTATGTCCGCCACTTACGGTCAGACACAAAAATGGAAAAGAAAGATGGGGGTATTCGATCAGATTGGCTAACACATGAGCTTGCATATGATGTACGGCGATCAGCGGTTTGCCCAGCGATAAGGCCAGGGACTTGGCGAATTGACCGCCCACCAATAGCGATCCGATTAGACCCGGACTCTGCGTATAGGCAATGGCATCTACTGCATTGAGCGAAACCCCGGATCGTTGAAGCGCCAGCTCTACCACGGGGACTATGTGCTCCAGGTGTGCTCGGGAGGCTAGTTCCGGAACGACGCCTCCAAAATTGGCGTGGGCCGCTTGTGTAGCTATTTCGTTCGATAGGATTTTTCCATCGATACAAACGGCTGCGGCCGTTTCGTCACAAGAGGATTCTATAGCGAGGATACATACGGACACAGGTACAAAAATAGCGAAGTTCCGGAGTCCCTTTCTATTTACTACGAATGGCCACTACGGGGTCCATTCGAGCGGCTTGTCGGGCAGGTATAAACCCGGCAATGATACCCACTACAATGCAAATTCCGATGGCCAGTAGCATGTTGCTGGTAGAGATAAAAACCGGAAAGTTCAGTGCGCTGGTCAAGATCTGCGTTAGCAAAAAGACGAGACTAAGCCCGATCAATCCCCCAATGATGCAGAGAAAGGAGGACTCCAATAGAAATTCGGTAAGAATGATCCTGCTTTTGGCCCCGATGGCTTTTTTGAGACCGATCTGACTGGTGCGCTCGCGAACCGAAACAAACATAATATTGGCCACCCCGAACATTCCCACGATAAGAGAGAGCATAGCAATGGCCCAGCCTCCGATGTTGACATTCACGAACAGATCACTGACTACCTTACTAAAGTCGTTGATGTCGTTTAGTGCGAAATTATCTTCTTGGGTAGGCGTGAGTTTTCTGACGGCTCGCATGCTGCCTGTCAATTCCTCTTTTAGTTTGGAAGAAGCTACTCCTTCTTTGCCCTGTACCATTATGAGAGGGTCTGCCTTGAGTTCGTTCATTAACATTCTTCCAAAGCGGTAAGGGATAAAGACACTTTTATCGAATTCCCAACCTCCACCGGATAAAAATCCCTTGCCTTGTTTTTTGATGATGCCAATGACAAGCAATTGTTTACCTCGTACCTCAATTACTTTATCGAGCCCTAATTCGGCTTGGCCGAATAATTGCTCGGCTATTTCGCTGCCAATGATGCCTACATGCGCCCCGTCTTCGTATTCTCTGTCAGAGATGGCTCGCCCAAAGGCGATCTCGGTGGGCTGTATGTACTGAAAGTCTTCGTTGACGCTGTGCGTGGTCACGCCGCTGAGTTGACGTCCGGCAAACTCTACCGGATCGTTGATGCTATTGTGAAAGGCTACGTAGCGGGCCATGGGAGTTCGTTCTCTGATCTCCTGCACTTCTTGGTAACGGGGAGAGGGACGATTGACGAATTTCCACCAAGGATAATCGGAGCCGCCCCCGCTGTATTCCCATTTGTCGATGTAGATGGTATTATTGCCGAGCGATTTGATCTCGTTTTGTATGTTTTGCTCTAAGCTATTGACCGTGGCGAGGACTCCGATGATACAAAAAATGCCGATCGTAATTCCGAAGAGAGACAAGAAGGTGCGCAGCTTATTTTTCCATAACTCCTGAATGGCCATTTTAAAGCTACTGACAACTATTTCTATCGTGCCCTTGATCATAGTGCAAATGTACTGTCAATCGGGGGCTCGTGCACTAATTTTTGACAGACGGCCTGGTAGGGCTGCGACCGGCCAAGCCACAAGTGCTGCCGCCCCCTTACCTTTGCGGCGCTTCTATGAAATATCAGCCAGAAATCGCCAAGCGACGCAGTTTTGCCATCATCTCTCACCCTGATGCAGGAAAGACCACACTGACCGAGAAGTTCCTGCTTTTTGGGGGTGCCATACAGGTGGCCGGAGCTGTCAAGAGCAATAAAATAAAAAAACATGCTACCAGCGACTTTATGGAGATCGAACGGCAGCGGGGTATTTCGGTGGCAACCTCGGTGATGAGTTTTGAATACAAAGACACACTTATCAACTTGCTGGATACCCCCGGGCACAAGGATTTTGCAGAAGATACCTATCGTACGCTCACTGCGGTGGACAGTGTTATATTGGTAGTTGACAGCGTAAATGGAGTAGAGGAGCAAACTCGCCGTCTTATGGAGGTCTGTCGCATGCGGGATACGCCTGTGATCGTTTTTATAAACAAGATGGACCGAGATGGAAAAAATCGGTTCGATCTTTTAGAGGAGATCGAAAAGGAATTGACAATCCGGCTACATCCCATGACCTGGCCCATCAATAGCGGAAAGGACTTTAAGGGCGTATACAATATGGCCGATCAAAGCTTGTTGCTTTTTAGGGCCGGTACTCGTGCCGATGAGGATACCCTGCAGATCGCGTCGCTGGCCGATCCAGTGCTAGAACAAAAGCTGGGAGAAAAGGATGCACAGCAATTACGCGAAGACGCCGAATTGGTAGAGGGTGTATACGGAGCGCTTGCCGTGGAGGAATACCTGCAGGCCAAGGTGGCACCTGTTTTCTTTGGAAGTGCCATCAATAATTTTGGAGTAAAGGAAATGCTCGATACGTTCATTCGTATAGCCCCCACACCGCGTAGTAGGATGTCTACGGCCCGTGCCGTGGATGTGCAGGAGGATAAGATGAGCGGTTTTGTATTTAAAATTCATGCCAACCTGGACCCTAAACACCGGGACCGCATCGCATTTTTTAGAATTTGCGCAGGAAAGTTCGAACGTAACAAGTACTATCATCACGTTCGCCTCGATAAGGATGTGCGTTTTAGCAACCCTTACTCTTTTATGGCCAGAGAAAAAAGCATCATAGAAGATGCGTATGCTGGCGATGTGGTAGGGCTTTTCGACACCGGTAACTTTAAGATAGGAGATACCCTCACCGAGGGAGAGGATTTTTATTTTACCGGAATCCCATCCTTTTCTCCGGAGATATTCAAAGAGGTGGTCAATAAGGATCCGCTCAAGACCAAGCAACTCGAAAAAGGGTTGCTGCAATTAACAGATGAGGGCGTGGCTCAGCTTTTTACGCAGTTCGGAGGCAATAAGAAGATCATTGGTTGCGTGGGTGAGCTGCAATTCGAGGTTATCCAGTATCGCCTGTTGCATGAATACGGAGCGTCTGTGGTATTCAATACGATGCCTTTTTATAAGGCCTGTTGGCTTACGGCTGCCGATCCGGCAAAGCTTATCGATTTTCTTCGCTTTAAACAAGCCAATGCGGCCGAGGATAAAGACGGTCATCCCATTTATCTGGCCCAAAGTGAATGGTTCCTAAATACGGAGATCTCCAATAATCCGGACATCCAGTTTCACTTTACCAGTGAGATTCACAAGTAGGCAATAAAAAATCAATAGCTCAGTGCTGATGGGCATCGCTTGTTACTACCGCTCAGTTTCACTCAACGCTAGTAGCCAGTTTTAAAGGGGGGCTTGCATGCCCGTATAATTATGCGGGGTGATACGTTTGAGTTCCTTTTTTACAGCGGCCTTTACGGCTAGTCCGTCAATGAACTTGTGCAACACTTGTTTGGTAATGCGCTGTTGACCACGGGTAAGATCTTTGAGTGCCTCATAAGGCTCAGGATAGTTTTCGCGCCGCAATATCGTTTGGATGGCCTCTGCCACCACGGCCCAATTTTGATCAAGGTCCTCATAGATCTTAGCATCATTGAGCACCAGTTTTGCTATTCCTTTCTCTAGCGAACGAAGGGCCACCAATGTATGGGCAACCGGAACGCCGATATTACGCAGTACGGTCGAGTCGGTCAGGTCGCGTTGTAATCGGGATATCGGCAATTTACCAGCCATATGTTCAAAGAGGGCATTGGCGATGCCCAAATTCCCTTCTGCATTTTCGAAGTCGATAGGGTTGACTTTGTGGGGCATGGCCGAGGAGCCCACTTCTCCCTTTTTGGTCTTTTGTAAGAAGTATTCAAGTGAGATATACGTCCACAAATCTCTTGAAAAATCGATCAGGATGGTATTGATCCTGCGCATCGCATCGAATTGCGCCGCCAGTTGGTCGTAGTGTTCGATCTGGGTGGTGTGTTGTTGACGGGTCAGTCCAAGCGAGGACAGCATTTCATTTCCAAAACGGATCCAATTTATCTGGGGAAAGGCCACATGATGCGCATTGAAATTACCGGTCGCGCCTCCGAATTTTGCCGTAAAGGGTACGCCAATAAATTGCTCAATTTGATCCTGAATACGCTCCACAAAAACCATGATCTCCTTACCCAGTTTAGTAGGACTGGCCGGTTGACCATGTGTACGGGCCAGCATGGGAATATCTTGGTAACGCTGGGCCAGAATCCGTAGCTCCGTATTCAAATTCAGCAGGGCCGGAAGATATTCGTTCTCCATGGCATGTTTCCAGGCAAGCGGTACTGCTGTGTTGTTGATGTCTTGCGAGGTAAGTCCGAAATGAACCCATTCTCTGATGGAAGTAGCTCCGCAACTATCGAGCTCTTTTTTCAAAAAGTATTCAACGGCCTTAACATCGTGATTGGTGGTCTTCTCGATGGCTTTTATGGCCATGGCTTGTTCTATGGAGAATGTCTCGCAGAGTGATCTTAGGTGTTTGGTGGCTGCTGCTCCCAATTTGATGATCTTCTTTTTTTCGAGCCAAAATAGGTAATGAACCTCTATCAGAATTCTGTATTTGATGAGACCGAACTCAGAAAAATACTCCTCTAGTGACTGTACCTGGCTTCGGTATCGTCCATCAATGGCGGCTATGGCGGTGAGTGTGCTGCGTTCCATGAATTCTATTGGTTTATGGACGGCTGATCCAGTACCTTTGTGCCCACAAATTTAGTTAATTTGAAGAAGATAAGGGTTGGAATCGTCAACTACCTAAATACAAGACCCTTGCTGTATGGGCTAGAGAGAACGTCCATTCGCGATCAGATCAGCTTAACGCTGGATTATCCCGCCAATATTGCCGCGCAACTAAAGAGTGGGGCCATCGATCTGGGTCTAGTTCCCGTGGCCTTAAAAAAGGAAATGCCCGAGCTACAGCGGGTTGGGTCACATTGCATTGCTACCGAAGGCGAGATCGCTTCGGTCTGTCTATTTAGCCAGGTGCCACTAGAATCCATCCGGTCTATCTTGCTCGATTATCAAAGTCGCAGCTCGGTAGCCTTGCTTCGAGTCTTATTGAATCATTATTTTAAGTTGTCTGTCTCTTTCGAGACAACGGCGGGGGATGAGTATATCGGGCAGATTAGGGATCATCGCGCCGGATTGATCATTGGCGACAGAGCGCTGCAGTGCCGAAATGATTTTGCCTATTGTTATGACCTGGGCATTGCTTGGAAACAGTTTACCGGACTCCCATTCGTATTTGCGGCCTGGTTCTCGCGGATCAGCTTGTCTGCTGAATTTCTGGAAGCTTTCCATGTGGCCAATCAATTGGGGTTGGATCATTTGCAAGACGTGCTTGGCGGTATCAGCACCAATGTCAATTACGATCTGCATCATTATTACACCCATAACGTGCAGTATCGCTGGTTACCGGGTATGCAGGAGGCGCTCGATCGATTTTTGAGTCTGTCCGAATAGGCCGATGCCTTACCTTTATGTATCAATTCTTATCTTGGAGACCTTAGCAACCAATCAGCGAATTACTGCGGCCGCCGTCACTTGGCGTAGTCGTGATTTCTTGCATTATGCTCCCTTTTTTAAGTCGCTTCGACGAGCCATAGCGCAGCATGGAAGGGGTGATGTGCTGGATATTGGCTGTGGTAACAAGCCCTATGCTGCACTTTTCTCTTCGGAGGTAACTAGTTACATAGGAGTGGATATAGAACAATCTCATTTGCAAAAGGTCGATATCATTTGTCCTGCTACGGCCATTCCTCTACCTGACAGCAGCTTCGATACAATACTTTGCACCCAGACCATAGAGCATGTGTACGACCATCGTCAATTATTAGCCGAAGCCTTTCGGCTGGTAAGACCCGGCGGGCATCTGATCTTATCTGGCCCTTTCTATTGGCCATTGCATGAGGAGCCATATGATTTTTTTCGGTTTACCCGCTATGGGTTTGAACAGCTGCTTCGCTCAACTGGATTTTCTGTTCAGTCAATAGAAGAGAACGGAGGGTCTTGGGCGTTGGCCGGACAAGCCTTGATACACTCCCTTTGTGGCAGCAAGCTTTGGGCCGTACGATTTTTATTCGATTCCCTTCGGCTTTATATATTGTTTAACTTGATATTTGGAGCGTTAGAGGCGATCGATCACAATCCGATCAGTACCACCAATTACGTTGTGGTGGCCAAAAAAATATGATACTGTCATTATATCGCACCCTACGATCCGTCTACCGGAGTTTTATCGGTTATCCGCTGCGTACTTTTTGGTCGTTGCGTTCCCTTCAACAGAAAGTGCTGATCAGTTCCGTTCACCACAATGAAGACGCCGTAGTTTTTGATTACGGCAGTTTCCGTCAGGTGCGTGCCAGGCGTTTTCCTCACAGCGACTTAGAGGTGCTGCAGCAAATTATCCTTGATCAGGAGTATGGTTTTGCTATTGAGTGGGTACGAACAGCAGGATTAGAAGGTCGTGCGCTTCGTATTGTAGATGCGGGGGCTAATGTCGGTTACACCTCATTGTATTTTTTGTCCGCTTTTCCCAACGCCACGTTGATAGCCATAGAGCCTGATCCGGATAATTACAAGATGCTCGAGTACAACCTGCGCTGTGCTCCTCCGACCTCCGCTGCTCAGGCCATTCAAGCCGCCTTGCTTTCGCAGTCCGGAATCTCGGTAATGATAGATCGGCAGGGGGGTGACAAAAAGGATTGGTCTTTTTCCGTGAGACCTGCTGCTGAATCGACCGGTGTCAATAGCATAACGGTGGCCGGGATACTTGATCGTGCCGGTTGGGACCATATAGATATTTTAAAGATCGATATAGAAGGCAGCGAAGCCGACCTATTCTCCGAACAGGCGGACCTGTCTTACCTCCAGCGCACCCGATTGGTCTTGGTCGAGATCCACGATGACAAGGCCGACAGACAGCTTATTCACCGATTACTCTCGCGGTACGGGTTTTCGGTAGAGGAGCGTTCAGAGACTACCTTTGCCATCAATAAAGCCTTTGCCTGATAAGTCATGTCTGTTCAACTTTCTATCATAACGGCTTGCTATAACCATGGCATCTATCTCGACGAAATGCTCGAGAGTGTTCGCTATTCACTGAATGGAGTAGCTTATGAGCACATTATCGTAGATGACGGGTCTACCGATCCTTTTACGAAAGAGAAGTTGGCGCAGCTGTCGCAGCAAGGCATTATTGTTTTGCATCAATCCAATCAAGGGTTGGGAGCTGCCAGAAACACCGGTATACGAAAGGCGCAGGGTGACCTTATTTTGCCCCTCGATTGTGATAACAAATTATGCTCCGGATTTGTGCAGCAAGCCTTGCCGATTTTTTCGCAAGAGCCGCGGGTAGGGGTCGTATATGGCGATGCGCTGCTTTTTGGCGAGAAGAAAGGCTATTCCAAAGTGGGGGCTTTCAATTTGCAACGGCTGATGCTCTCAAATTATATCGATGCCTGTGCACTGTTTCGCAGATCTTGTTGGGAGAGGATCGGTGGATTCGACGAAAGCCGCTCTATCATGATGTGGTCCGATTGGGACTTTTGGCTGCGGGTTGCCTTCTCCGGAACTCGTTTTTACTACATCTCCATGGCAGCTTTTGAATATCGGGTGTTGTCTCATTCGATGGTACACAGTGCCGATAGAAAAAAATACCTGGAGGCCGCTGCCTTTTTTTATAAGAAACATGAGCAATATCTTGGTGATGTATATCTTTTCACAACACTTAAGATGCTCAAGGTATTCCTGGCGAAATTCTTGCCCCGTCTCTATCAGCTTTTAATTCGTATTGGTATCATCAAGAATCCTTTTAGCCTCTGGTAATGGTATCGGTCATCATCATAAACTATAATACCTTTTCTCTTACGTCTGCTTGCATACGTTCGGTATATGCACATACCAAATCGGTATCCTTTGAGGTGATCTTAGTAGACAACGCCTCTGTTGAGTGCGATGCTGATGATTTTTTGCGGGAGTTCCCCCAGCTCAAGCTGATCAAGAGTCTCACCAATGCCGGTTTTGCGGCTGGCAATAACCTGGGTATTGCGGCAGCATCCGGCCATTATTACCTGCTGCTTAATAGCGATACCTTACTGACCGAGGATAGTATTGGAAAGGCGTATCATTTTCTCAGTGAGCGTGCCGACGTAGGAGTAGTAGGCTGTCGTCAAGTGTATCCCGACGGCAAGATCCAGTTCGTAGCCCGTAAGTTCAGAAGTATTCGGTGGGAGCTGCTCGATCTGTTTCGTTTCGTCACCTATCTTATGCCTTACAAGAGGCGTTCTCGGTTACTGCTGGGAAAGTACTTCAAGAACGATACGACCTGTGAGGCCGACTGGGTCAATGGCGCGTTCTTTATGATGCCGGCCGCAGTGGTGCGCGCAATGCCTGGCCAACAACTTGATGACCGCTTCTTCATGTACGGAGAGGACGTACTTTGGTGCGAGCAAATAAGACAGTTGGGGTATCGGATTTTCTTTTTTGCTGATACCACCATCATTCATATCGCCGGTGCCAGCACCGCTTTGAAAAAACAATTGCAGTTGCGCAACGTAATGATCCGTCATGAATGCGCCATCATGGCTATGCGTAAGGGAAAGGGGCTTTACTATTTTCTGTTTTGCCTCCTATATGTAAGTAAGGAATACCTCCGTTATATGATTAAATGGGGGGTATATCAATTTTCCGGAAAATTAATCAAGTAAGCCGGCCAGTAGTCTTTCGATGATGGATGTCCAGTTGTGGTACTCATAGAACGCGGCTGGTGTTTGTAAAGGCTGATCTAGTAGACTGTCGGCCAGTGTATCCAGGGCACTGGCATATTGGTCCCAATCAAGGTCTGGCGTGATGGTGAGCATGGGTCCTGCCAGCGCTGGCGAAAGCCCCGTTGCCGCTTTTTGCATCGCTACCACAGGTGTGCCAAAGGCGATGGATTCTATCATTTTGGTTTTGACACCGCCTCCTTCGAGAACAGGGTTCAAAAAAATATCGGCGCCTTTAAAATAGGGTTCAATGTCATCCACAAACCCTGCATGGTACACGCCTAGCGAGCGGTAGGCTACCAGTTCTTTATCTCTCTTAGGTAATCCTTTTCCGCAAATAAGAAGCGTGTAGCCTCTCTTACTCTTTTTCTGTAAACGGGGCATCACTTCTTTTAGTAAATGTTGCAGCGCCCTGTAGTTGGGAGCGTAGTCAAGGGATCCGTTGAAAAGGAGTAACGTCTTTTCGCCCGGCAGTCCGTGTTTATCGACTAGGGATGTACGGCAGTTCGCTTTATCTGTGGGAGTACTGTGCAGGGAAATTCCATAGGGAATATCGAGGCAGTTTCTGTCGTTGATAGTCCAGCTGTTGACGGCAAATTGCCTATCAGCTGCAGAAATGAATGCGATCTTATCGGCCAATTGGAATGTTTTTCGCTCATACTTCTCTAAAAGGGGCCACCATATCTTGCCAAGCGAGCGAAATCGTTGGTATTCGATATTATGTGTGTGGATGAGCGTATTGATGCCTGTTTTTTCTTTGATGATACGTGCCAGCCAGCCATAATAGGGATGTTCCCAAATGATCCAGTCGTAATGATTTCGTTCAATAAGATCGATGAGGGTTGCAGTAAGTGTTAGGTCTGCGTAACGAAAAAAAGAGTAGGGTAGCACCGGCAGCAGTCTGTAATGTGCCGAGGCTACATAGCCTGTGTCTTGCGCTGTGCTGACCACGGTAACCTTAGCTTGCTGACCCAAGGCATCCAGAAATTGTGCAATATATTTCTGCCCGCCCGATCGATAGGGTAAAAAAGTGTAAGGTGCTACAACGAGAATTTTCTTATTCACAGTTTAGTTTTTGACCGCGGTAACTCTACTTGTTTTGTAGGCCATAAAAAATCCGGCCAGTATCACTAGGGCGATCAACACCGACGACCCATACATTAGTGTGGTTCCGGTCTTGACAGATTCGGGTTCAAAAATAAATTCCAGTTTGTGCTGTCCGGCGGGAACCAGCAATCCTCTCAATACATAATTTACATTCACATAGTCGGTCTTTTTTCCGTCTACATACGCGTTCCATCCCTTGGGGTAGTAGATCTCGCTAAATACAGCGAAACGAGGTTTATTTCCGGTCGTTTCATAGATAAGGGTATCGTTATCGAACTTCGTAAGGGTAAGCGTGGCACTACTATCACGCTCAAATTTAGTAGCGGTAATACCGGCCGTTTTCTCTGCTAGGGCGACATGACGAAGATCGGTCTCTCCCAGTTGTTGCAGGGTTGCCGCGCGGTCGTTGGTCAATACCAGGCTATCCACCAGCCAGCAGCTGCCATAGGCCGAATCGCGGTTACTGATCAGTGAGGGCTGGTTGGCTGAGGGGTCGTTGACGATCACATAACGCGTATTCAGCATGTTCATGACGGTAGGGTTCACACCACCGGTAAAATACTTTTCGATCAGATCTTGATAGATCCTGAGCTTGGCCGCATGGTAACCACCCACCGAGCGATGGTGATAAGAAGTAAGGGCATCATTGAAGGTGCTTGTGCTCAGGTTGAGTACACGGTAATGTGCATCACGGTCTTTTAAGATCTCTTGATCGATAGGAGTGGGGGCAAAGTTCTTTTGTTGATACTCATCGGCCGAAACGTAACTTTCGTTAGGTAAATAATCTTTACTGGTCAGGGTCAACTCGGCGGTAGAGACCACGATCAATAAGGCCAAGGCCCAGAACTTTCCCAAGTGATTTTTTAAATAGGCCCAAGCAATTCCAAGTAAAGCCAGGGTAAGTAGCAGGGCCCTGAGTACGGCGCTGCCGAACATGGCTTGTCTCTCTTGTTTCATACTGCCGACGATCACTCTGGCGAATTCATCAGAGCCGTTCTTGTCGGTATAGCCAGCCAAGATCTGTGCATCAATGGGAGCTCCATAGTCTTGCAATAGCCAGTATATGATCAAGAGCCCAAACAAGCCGCCCAATGGGGCCAGTACTTTTTTTGATAGCAGGTCCGACGCGCTCCATCCTCCACTGGTAAGTTGTGAAAGTCCCAGTACGGCGGCAACGGACAGTGTAATTTGTGGAATTACCTGTGCCATTGAGGGTGCTCTAAATTTGTTGAACAAGGGTAAATACTCGAACATCAACATATTGAAGACTGCAAAATTTTTACCCCACGAAATAAAAAGCCCGATCAGTGTTGCAGCCAATAGCCCCCAACGTAAAGGTCCCTTTGAGAATAAAAATCCTAGAACGGCTAGCACGACCAGAAGCACACCCAGATAAGCCGGGCCGGCGGTGTAGGGTAATCCGCCCCAGTATTGGGGTAAGCCCTGTGCCAGTTGTTCCGCATTGGCCTGATCGATCCCTTTTTCCATCAGATCGTTGGCCACTTGCGAGCCTTCTTCGAAACGGCGGCTGTGTCCGCCTCCAAAGGCATTGGGCAGCAGCAGCGTAAAACTCTCTTTCGGGGCCAGTGAATATTCAAATGCATACGAGGTGTCCAATCCTTTCGTTTGGGTAGTAGTTACTTTTCCACTTTCATCGATAGAGAGGTCCTTGCCTCCGCGCATGGTATAGCGACTGTACTCAGCGCTGGTGAGCAGAATAAGTGCGTTGCCTCCAATGGCAAGCAGCGCTGCACTCAAGCTAATGGCGAGTGACAGCAGCAGGTGTTTCCACTCTTTATTACGGATCCACTCAATGCCATAGGTGACTGAGATGAGCAGGGCGATCAGAAAAAAGTAATAGGTGATCTGCAGATGATTGGCGGCGATCAGTGAATAGGCACCCAGCGTGGACAGGCTCATCCCGATCCAATATTTCTTGTGAAAGGTGAGCAAGAGCCCTGCCAGCAATAGCGGTAAAAAAGCTGTTGCGATCATTTGTGTGTCATGCCCGGCCGCGATTATGACCGGATTGTAGGTAGAGAAGGCATATCCTGTCGCCACCAGTGTAGCTACCATCGGTCCAGCTCCCAGGGTAAGTGCTAAGAGATAAAAGCAGACACAGGCTAGAAAGAAGAAGTTCATGGGTTTGGGAAGCCCCAGCATAAAGATCTCTGTCAGATTTGGCAAGATGGATTTTCCTTCCATGGCTACCTGGTAATTGGGCATGCCGCTAAATAGCGACGGATTCCAAAGCGGAAAATGCCCTTTCGCTTCTTTGTACTCGAACGAGTTTTGAGCCATTCCCTTCCAACTTACATTGTCGTGCTGGTCCAGTTCATTGCCCTGTAGGGCAGGCCAACAGAATAATGCAGCTACCAGCATAAAGAAAGCAATGGCCGCCACATGGGGTAGGGCCTTTTTAAGTAAGGCATTTTGCATGGAGAAAAGATTTGAGCAACAAAATAATGCTATTTTCATGGATAAGTAAAACCCCTGTATGGTACAGTCTATCATGGCCAACAAGGCCAATCGTTTGTTTCTGATATTGGGTGGCTTTTTTATAGCCAATGCCTTGATCGCCGAGATCATCGGGGTCAAGATATTCTCGCTTGAGCAAACCCTGGGCTTGTCACCACTCTCGTTACGTATTTTGGGTAATGAGCTTTCCTTTAATTTGACGGCAGGGGTTCTGTTGTGGCCGGTAGTATTCATTATGACGGATCTGATCAATGAGTACTATGGTACCCGGGGCGTTCGCTTTTTGTCTTGGCTTACCGCCGGGTTGATCGCATTTGCATTTATTATTTTTATGGGAGCTATTCGGCTTTCTCCGGCCGCTTTTTTTGTGACAGGTAAACAGGGTAGCGGGGTGCCTGACATGCAACTGGCATATGCCAGTGTACTAGGGCAGGGTGGGTTTATTATTATCGGCTCGCTGACCGCTTTCTTATTAGGACAGCTGGTCGATGTGATGGTCTTTCATCGAATAAAAAGGTTGACCGGTGAGCGATTTATCTGGTTGCGGGCCACCGGCTCAACGCTGGTTTCGCAGTTTTTGGACAGTTTCGTTGTTTTATTTATTGCCTTTTACATAGGTACCAGAGCCAACGCGCAGCCCGGTGATTTTACATGGCCCTTTAGTCTTTTTGTTGCCGTCGGCATCGTTAACTATTGCTACAAGTTCGCCGTAGCCATACTATTGACCCCGGTTATTTATTGGGTGCATGCACTCATCGAAAATTATCTTGGTCACGATTTGGCTACCTCCATGAAAAAGGAAGCCATGATCAGTTGATGGGGAAGCGCTGTAGCAGCTGATCGGCCACTATCTTATCGATCGGCAAACTCATGATATCCGGGCCAAATTCCTTGAAGTGAACAAAGCGAAAGGCCTCTGCTTGTTGGTGACGTTGGTAGAGCGCCAGTTCTCGTTCATCGAAATCAAAGGGCTTTTTCTTGAGGTCTACCTTGAATTCTTCGAGCGGACGAACGGCATAGTAGATCGACACGATCTGGTGAGCCGGATTAAAAGCAGAAAGTTGAAAATAGTCTGTGGTATAGATGTGTTCCTCTACGGAAACGCGCAAGTTCATCTCCTCCAGAAACTCGCGGGCTAGGCAATCGCGGGTTCCTTCTCCAAATTGCAGTCCGCCACCCGGAAATTTGGTAAAGCGATCTGCTTTGATCCACTCATCGCTCACCAAAATACCTTTTGCAGGATCTTGCAAAATGCCATATACGCGAATAGTGAATTGTTTCATGTTCATAATTGTTGCGGATCTAGGGTCGTTTCAAATACAAATAAAGCAGGTCCGCACAGCCAGATCGCGCTGTATCTTGCTTTTTCTTTTGCAAAACGTACCAGCAAATCTCCGCCTCTTGTTTGTACAGAGATCAGTTGTTCTCCTTCGCGATCAGCCGCAAATACCAGAGCTGCGGCAACCGCTCCGGTTCCACACGAATAGGTCTCGTTCTCTACACCTCGTTCGTAGGTACGTACTCGAATTGTACCGGGGTCGTCGGTGCGTTGTACAAAATTTATGTTGATGCCTTTCTCGCGGTAGCGATCACTGTTTCGGATAGAGCGTCCTACTTCTTCTACTGCGGTATTGTCAAGGTCCTCAACCGCTACGACCAGGTGAGGTGAGCCGGTATCTACAAAAACGGCATCATCGTGAGAAAGCAGGGTGGTTACAGACTGCATGAGTACCGATACGGTACCATCCTGATCGCGACGAGAGCGATGATCGCCATCGACCGCCGAAAAAATATATTCATCTTTAGCGATCCCCGCATAATGCGCAAATTGTGTAATGCAGCGAGCTCCGTTGCCACAAAAACTTCCGGGATGGCCATCTGCGTTAAAATAGCGCATCGAAAAGTCTTTATCGGCTTCGGACTCCAGCAAAATGAGACCATCGGCACCAATGCCGAAGCGACGGTCGCAGAGGCGCTGTATTTGTGGGGCCGTTAGGTTAGTATATAGACCACTCCGGTTATCACCGATCAAAAAGTCATTGCCTGTGCCCTGATATTTATGGAACCAAAGGGTGCTCATAGGTCATCTGCAAAGGTTTGCAGAAAGCGCTGGATAAGTTTTTCTACGGCCCCTTGCACATTTTGTGAGAAGGTTTGTGATACTCGGTTGGCGACTACAGCATTCAATGCCAGACAATGATGACCTAACAACCGGCCTAGCCCATAGATGGCTGCCGTTTCCATTTCCATGTTGGTTATCCGGTGCATCCCATGGCGAAACTGGGTAAGGCTGTCGACGAACTGAGGATGCTTTAGCCCAAGTCGCACCACCCGGCCTTGCGGTCCATAGAAACCGGGTGCTGTAATGGTTATGCCATGGTGAAGGTCCTGAACAAACCAAGCGAGTAAGGAGGGAGCGGCACCACTGACATAAGGGAGGCCCGATAGGTGGTGAAATTGAGTTTGCGCACAGAAAGCATCCAGCAAGGTGGTTTCGTCGGTCGTGGGCTCCAGTTTGTAGTAGTGCAATAAATTATCGATGCCTAGCCCGTGCGTGGAGGCAACCAGCGAGTCGACGGGAATATCTTTTTGCAGCGATCCCGTTGTTCCGAGCCGAATGATTTTTAGGGCACTTAGCTCTTTTTTGGGGATTCTTGTGTCAAGGTCTATGTTTACCAGGGCATCGAGCTCGTTCATTACGATGTCGATGTTGTCGGGTCCGATGCCTGACGAAAGCACGGAGATCCTTTTTTGTCCGATTCGCCCGGTATGGGTAATAAATTCGCGGTGCGTTGTCTTGTATTCTATCTGGTCGAAATATTTACTTACCTCAGCGACACGTCCGGGATCTCCTACGGTAATGACGGTAGGGGCCAATTCCTCGGGGCGAAGATCGAGATGATATACGGCACCACGCGAATTGATAATTAGTTCAGAGGGGGCAATCGGCTTCATGGATGTCAAAAATAGTGCTTATTTTCGCAGCGTTTCTATCGGGTCCTGTGGCCGAGTGGCTAGGCAGAGCTCTGCAAAAGCTCCTACAGCGGTTCGAATCCGCTCGGGACCTCCCTCAACCCCCGTCAACCCATCGTTGGTGGGGGTTTGTTTTATAGCGTCGTTTTTCTCGTTGTGCTGTACATTTGTACACTATGCTGACCCAAGACGAAGAGAATTTTATCGTGTACTGGCAACAACATCGTCTGCAAAAGAAAAGATGGATCAAGCAACTAGCCGTGGGGCTGCCCATGGGTATGGCGCTTGTAATGGGTGTGGCTCTCAATTTGGTGTCGGGGTGGCACACAAGAGCACAGATGGTCATGTTCAGGGAAAGCGCCTCGTTGGTGATCGTATTGTTGATCGCTGCCTTGGCGATGGTCGTTTTTATGGTCGTGTTCTCCTCTCGTCATCGCTGGGACCAGCAAGAACAGCGCTATCTTGAGTTCATGCAGCGAAAAGCCGCCCAGACCGGTCATTTAGAAAAAAAAGAACAACCCTCCTCAACTATTTAAAATTAATTTATATGAATACATTTCGCACTAGAGATTTCAGCTTTGTGTTAGGGGTAGCCTTACTCATGTTCTTTAGCGGGTGCGTAAAAGATAAGACCTGTGTGCCCAAGACGGTAGCCAGTGAGCAGGCCACTATGCAAGCCTATGCTACTGCCAACAACATGACCGTTCAGGCTCATCCAAGTGGAATGCTTTATCAGATCGTGAGTCCTGGAAATGGGGCTACGCCCAATCTGGCCTCGAGAGTATCGGTTCGGTATACCGGTAAATTAATGAACGGCACCATTTTTGATTCCCGCACCACCACACCTGCTGAGTTCACGCTAGGACAAGTCATCACAGGATGGCAGATAGGGGTGCCCTTAATTCAAAAGGGAGGTACCGTACGGCTGATCATTCCTTCATCGCTTGCCTATGGTTGTACTGCCACAGGTCCTATTCCGGCCGATGCCGTGCTCTATTTTGAGATCGAATTGGTAGATGTAAGATAACGCATGCCTCACGAAGCGATCTCCACCTTTGATATTTTCAAGATCGGCATTGGCCCTTCCAGTTCGCACACGCTGGGTCCTTGGCGAGCAGCTTTGCGCTTTATTGAGGAGTTGCGTAGTGCCGGCGAACTTTTGCAGGTGACCTCTGTTCGCGTTTTATTATACGGCTCGTTGGCAAAGACAGGAAAGGGGCACGGCACCGATGTTGCCGTTCAGTTGGGTTTGTCCGGAGAGGACCCCGTGCACTTTCCGGTAGAGGAACTTCAAACTCGTCTTGCAACTATAGCCAGCATGGGTCGTCTTCTATTGGGGGGCAGTCATGAAACCGTTTTTGATCCCAGAGAAGATATTGAGTTCTTGATCACCGAGACTCTTCCATTTCATTCCAACGGTATTAGTTTTTTGGCTACCCTTTCTTCGGGAGCTAATCGGGCTGCTACCTTTTACTCTATCGGCGGCGGTTTTGTGGTCAAAGAAGGAGAAGGTTCTTCTTCGCAGCAGCTGGTCGATCTCTCATTTCCCATCAACGATGCGGCCGATCTGCAGCATTGGTGCATCAAGACAGGGTTGTCGATCCACGAGATCGTATTGGAGAACGAGACTGCTTGGAGATCGGAGGCCGATACGCGCAACATGGGTATGCAGATATGGAATGTCATGCAGGATTGTATTTATCGGGGATGTCATACGGCCGGCGTGTTGCCTGGCGGATTGGATGTCAATCGCAGAGCGGCCGATCTCAACAAGAAATTATTGGCCGCGCAGCCCGGTTATCAAGATAAAAAGAGTTGGATCGATGCCATACGGTCCGGTGGAAATGATTTTAAATACACGCTCGATTGGGTAAGTTGCTTCGCATTGGCGGTCAACGAAGAAAATGCAGCCTTTGGAAGGGTAGTGACGGCTCCCACCAATGGAGCAGCCGGGGTTATTCCGGCGGTATTGCAATATTTTATTTGTTTTTGCAATCGCGATAGTGATAGCGAAGAGAAGATTCTTTCTTTTCTTTTTACCGCTGCGCAGATCGGTACGCTATTTAAAAAAGGTGCCACACTTTCTGCTGCGATGGGAGGTTGCCAAGCCGAGATCGGTGTCTCCTCCGCCATGGCTGCTGCCGGACTTACAGAGGCTATGGGCGGCACTCAGCGACAAGTGCTCATGGCCGCCGAGATCGCCATGGAGCATCACCTGGGTCTCACCTGTGATCCTATAGGAGGATTGGTGCAGGTGCCTTGCATAGAACGTAATACGATGGGTGCCATTAAGGCGATTACAGCTTCGCAGTTGGCTTTGCAAAGTGCACCCGACCTGGCCAAGGTATCTCTCGATGCTGTTATCAGAACCATGTGGGAGACCGCTCAAGATATGAATCACAAGTATAAGGAAACGGCCGATGGCGGATTAGCCATCAATGTGCCGCTGAGTTTGCCTGAGTGCTAAAATCAGTTACTACATTGTAAAGGGTATCACGTTCGATCGGATCTCTTTTAGCTTGTCGGATCAAATGTACCAGTTGCTCGGTGGAGAGCGTAGGGTTTTGTTCCTCGGAGCCAGCCATGCTGTATATCTTGGTACTGTCATCGATGGTGCCATCAATGTCATCTACGCCAAACGATAACGATAGCTGCGCATTTTGTCTGCCCAGCATGGGCCAGTATGACTTTAGGTGAGAGAAATTATCGAGATATATGCGGGCAATGGCATATAGGCGCATGTCTTCGATGAGCGTGCTTTCCTTAACATGGCTCATGTCGTTATCCTTATTGCGAAACTTGAGGGGTATGAATGTATTGAAGCCATGCGTCTGGTCTTGCAACTCCCGTAGTCTTCGCATGTGATCTATGCGATCTTCGAATGATTCTATATGCCCGTACAGCATGGTGGCGTTAGAGGGAAGTCCCATTTCATGGGCCGTACGGTGTATGGCCAGCCATCCTGCTGCATCCACTTTGTCGGCACAGATCTGCTGGCGGATTGCGGGTGCAAAGATCTCGGCTCCGCCGCCGGGTATTGAATCAAGTCCGGCCTCCATCAATCTTTTTAATCCCTCTTGTACACTTACCTTGGCTTTTCTGAACATGTAGTCGTACTCTACGGCCGTAAACGCTTTTATGTGTAAAGAGGGTCGGTGGGCTTTGATAGCTTGCAGCAGTTCGCTAAAAAAAGCAAGGTCCATCTTGGGATGCACACCCCCGACAATATGTACTTCGGTGACTGGTTTGCCATCGTATCGTTTGACAAGATGCAGCATTTGTTCGATGCTAAGTTCCCATCCTTCTTCTCGATTGGCGTATAAGCGGCTGTAGGCGCAGAACTGACAACTGAAGACGCACACATTGGTGGGTTCAATGTGAAAGTTTCTGTTAAAGTAGACCTTGTCGCCATGCAGTCGCTCCTTGATGTTGTTGGCCAACGTGCCTACCAGCCCAAGACTTGCTTCTTTAAAGAGCGTAAGGCATTCATCGTCGGTGATGCGCTCACCGGCATTTACTTTTTCAGCAATGCGAGAGAGGTTGGTGGTTAGATGACGGTAGGGGGTCATGGTGGTACTATATCGAGGTGGCAAAGTTAAGTTGAATTCGGCAGGCGTATCTGTCTTGTTGATCGTTGGTTAAAAATTGCTATCTTTCGTTGACTAAAACCAGCGCTGTTTATGGAACGATTTCAAGGTATTATCGGTATCGTCATGATCTTGGGGATCGCCTTTTTATTTTCTAACAATAAAAGAAAGATCGATCTCCGTTTGGTGATCAGTGGTATCCTTTTGCAAGTTTCTATAGCGCTGTTGATATTTAAGGTCGGACCCGTTCAGTGGTTCTTTCAACAACTAGGCAGAGGGATCGGTAAACTGGAGCAATTTTCGAAGGCCGGCGTAGATTTTGTTTACGGGGGAGTGGCGACCATTGGAGCCGATGGGGCTGCACAGAACTATCGGGCTCCCGACTCGTTCGTATTTGCCTTTAACGTTACCGCCACGATCGTGTTGGTCTGTGCTTTGGTAGCGGTGTTTTATCATTTAGGGCTGATGCAGCGCCTTGTTTCCCTCATTGCTCGTGCCATGAATAAAATAATGCGGGTCAGTGGTGCCGAAGCGCTCAGCAACGTGGCCAGTGCCTTTGTAGGTCAGGTAGAGGCACAGGTGATGATAAGGCCTTATTTGCCTTCTATGACAAAAAGTGAACTGCTAGCCTCCATGAGCGGAAGTCTGGCTTGTATTGCAGGGGGTATACTGATCGTATATGCCAATATGGGGGCCAAAGCCGGGATGGATCTGGCGCCAACACTTATAATGGCGAGTTTGATGGCGGCCCCCGGTGCGCTGGTCATCTCCAAGATCGTATGGCCCGAGACAGAGGAGAGTCAGACGATGGGAAAGGTAAAGCTGGAGGTTAAAAGTGATTACGTCAATGTGATCGATGCCATTTCTCACGGTGCCGGCGATGGGTTTAAGATCGCCATGAATGTGATCGCTATGCTGATCGGGTTTATTGCGGTCATTACGCTCATCGACTGGACGCTACTCAAGGCAGGTCATCTTTTTGCACCCGACTTTGATCTGAGTTTAAATTGGATCTTCGCCAAGCTTTTTTATCCTTTTGCTTGGGCCATGGGTATTCCATCTGTGGATGTAAATGCCGCAGCCACGCTACTAGGTCAAAAACTAACCATCAATGAGTTTGTAGCATTCTCGAACCTTACATCAAAGGCCGTGCCCATCGTTACCACCAAGGGATTGTGGATCGTTAGTATCGCTATTTGCGGATTTGCCAACTTTAGTTCGGTAGGCATGCAAATCGGTGGTATAGGGGCATTAGCGCCCGAGAGAAGGGCAGATCTGGCCAAGCTGGGTTTCAAGGCCCTTCTGTGCGGAACGCTCGCCTCTTACCTCTCCGCCTCCATAGCGGGTATTTTGATGTAGAAAGATGTCGAAGGCAGCAACGATTAAATGTGCGCCTCTATCTTCTTGACAAAATTGGCCTTGGGTTGTGCGCCCACCAGTTTGTCTACCACCTGACCATTCTTGATAAATAAGATCGCGGGAATAGAAGTGATTCC